>Ga0265294_10006765_pt1 | contig 13704 bp, 12 predicted proteins | sample MunlanPumphouse3_FD_192504 | JGI IMG/M metagenome (GOLD analysis project Ga0265294, IMG submission 192504) | Groundwater microbial communities from a municipal landfill in Southern Ontario, Canada - Pumphouse #3 | ecosystem: Environmental > Aquatic > Deep subsurface > Groundwater | place... | reverse complement strand
TGTCTCTGATGTCGTCGTCGTGTTCTTTATTTTGACCATGCTCCTTTATTGTTCTCCACTTACAACCTTAACCTTGCTGATTATTTTTATTCTTGTCAATTTTTCGGTTTATTTACCGTTAAAGAATTATAACTATAAGCTTGGGCAGGATTATTTTAAATATTGCCAGGGGATTACAAAGTATGACCTCCAGGCTTTACGCGGCATAAAAGAAGTAATTGTCAGTAATTGTCAAAAACATCTGCAGTCGCAGTATAGCAAACTGCAAAAAAAACGGGGCCAGGTTCATTCCAGGCAATATACTTTGGGACAGGTGCCAAGGTTTTTTATAGAGACTTTTGTCGTCATTATCGGCCTTGGCACGCTTGTTGTTTTTATATGGCACGGCATGGCACAGGGCTCGATATTGTTAACTCTTACTCTGCTGGCCGTTTCACTGATCCGGATGATGCCATCCATGTCGCGCATCCAGTATAATTTAACCACAGTCAGGCATAATCTTCATGCGTTTAATAATATCTATGAAGATTTAAAAAATCTTTCTCCGGTTATAATAGAATCATCGGACAAAGAGCCTTTATGTTTTAAAGATAAAATTGAAATAAAGAATGTGGATTTTGCCTATGAGGGGGCTGAAGAGAATATATTTACTGATTTTTCTTTGACTATTCCGTTTGCGTCATCGGTAGCTTTCGTCGGAACTACAGGCTGCGGAAAAACTACATTAGTCGATATCATCCTGGGGCTGCTGAAACCGATCAAAGGAAAAATATTGGTGGATGGGCGCAGTATTGAAGAAAATCTGCCGTCCTGGCGGGAAAAGATAGGCTATGTGCCGCAGTTTATATTTTTGCTGGACTCAAGTATTGCGGAAAATGTTGCCTGGGGCGTCAATAGAGATAAAATAGATGAGCAGAAAATAAGGAAATGCCTTGAAAAAGCTCAAATACTGGATTTTGTCGAAAGTTTGCCGGACAAACTTAAAACCAATGTCGGTGAAAACGGAGTATGTCTTTCCGGGGGACAGCGGCAACGAATAGGCATAGCGCGCGCACTCTACCGCGATCCGGAAGTCCTGGTCCTGGATGAAGCTACCAGCGCTTTGGATAACGAAACCGAAAACGCTTTTGTGGAAGCGCTGGATTCATTAAGGGGCAAGTTGACAATAATAATGATAGCTCATAGATTGACAACGATTAAGAATTGTGATAAGATTATAAGAATGAATGAACAACGGTAACCAAAATGACATTTGATAAAAAGATATATGTAACCCAGCCGTCACTTCCTCCATTGGATGATTTTTCCCCGTATCTTAAAAAGATATGGAAAGAAAAGTGGCTTACCAATAACGGGAGATTTCATCAGGAGTTTGAAAAAGAGCTTGCCGATTATCTTGGAGTTAAATATGTCAGTTTATTTTGTAACGGCACTTGTGCGCTGCAAATCGGTTTGCAGGCTTTGCGCATTACTGGAGAAGTGATTACCACCCCGTTTACGTTTGCGGCCACGACGCATTCAATATACTGGAATTCCTGCACCCCCGTCTTTTGTGATATAGACCCGGTAACATTCAACCTCAACCCTGATAAGGTTGAGTCATTGATCACTCCCAAAACAACCGCGATTTTACCGGTTCATGTATTCGGCAATCCTTGTGATGTAGTTAAGCTTAAGACAATTGCCGACTTATACGGGTTAAAGCTTTTTTATGATGCCGCACATGCTTTTGGAGTGCGCAAATCAGGAGAATCGATTTTGAATTTCGGTGATCTGTCAATGCTTAGTTTTCATGCTACCAAAGTTTTTAATACTTTTGAAGGCGGGGCATTGGTAACAAATGACGAAACCATGAAAAAGCGGATTGATTTTTTGAAGAACTTTGGCTTTGCCGGGGAAACAACGGTTGTCGCGCCCGGTGTCAACGGCAAAATGGATGAGTTTCATTCCGCTTTAGGTTTATTACAGTTGAAGCATATTGACGCTGAAATTGAAAAAACGCAAAAAGTCGCACAACTGTATGAAAAAAAAATGCGGGGAATTCAGGGGATAAGTATTATGCGAAAAGCGTCTGACATAGACTATAATTATGCGTATTTCCCAATTCTGGTTGACAGTGAGAAGTATGGATTGTCTCGTGATGAACTTTATAATATTTTTAGAAGCAATGAAATCTATGCGAGGCGTTATTTTTATCCCCTGGTAAGTAATTTCCCTTGCTATAGGGATCTGTCTTCATCATCAATTGATAATCTGCCGGTGGCGACAAAAATTGCAGAGCAAATATTATGCCTGCCGATATATGCGGATTTGGAGACAAAAGACATAAACAGGATAATGGATATTATAAATAAGAAGGATTAAGCTGTATGAACATAAAAAGTATATTACGTAATACCAATGAAAAAATATAGAATTATAGTTTTTCCATGTGGAAGTGAGATTGGCCTTGAGATTTATCGTTCATTAAAATATTCGGCTCATATTGAATTAATAGGAGCAAACAGCATTAATGACCACGGCAAGTTTGTGTATGATAATTACATAGACAATGTACCTTTTGTCGATGCGGCTGATTTTATTGATAAAATTTCTGAGCTTGTAAGAAAACTAAAAATAGACGCTATTTTCCCGGCAATGGACAAAGTCCTTTGGAAATTAAAAAGTAATGAAAATAGAATTGGATGCAAAGTAATATCATCTCCATTAAAAACCGCAGAAATTTGTTTGTCGAAGAAAAAAACCTATAGTTTTCTTAAGGATGAAATAAAAGTTCCGGCAGTTTATAGAGACTTAAATCATATTATTAAGTTTCCTGTTTTTGTGAAACCCGATATCGGATACGGCAGCCGCAATGTTTTTCAAGCGGAAAACAAAGCTGAATTAGATAGTTTTTTTACTAATAAAAGAAATCTTAATGATTATGTTATTTCTGAATATTTAACCGGCGATGAATATACTATAGACTGTTTTACCGACAAAAATGGTGTATTGCGTTTTGCCGGGGCAAGAATTAGAAAACGAATATTAAATGGTATTAGTGTGAATACCAAACCCGTCGCGGACAATAGTGAGTATAAGGCCATTGCTGAAAAAATAAACCGTAAACTAAAATTCAGGGGAGCTTGGTTTTTTCAATTGAAACGAGATCATAATAACGAATTAACTCTTCTTGAAATAGCTTCCCGGCCAGGAGGGGCTTCGGCGTTATACAGAGCGAAAGGAATTAACTTTGCGTTACTTAGTATCTATGATGCATTTGATCACAATGTAGAGATCTTAGAAAACGACTTTTCAATAGAACTAGATAGAGCGTTAGACAATAAATACATAATAGATATCGAATACAAGACAATCTATGTTGATTTTGATGACTGCCTGGTGATAAATGGGGAAATAAATTATGAACTTGTTTCATTTTTATACAAAGCAATCAATAATAATAAAGAAGTGATATTATTATCCAAACATAGCGGCAACTTGAAACATGAATTAAAAAAATACCGTTTAGATAAAATTTTTGACCAAATAATACATATCAGCAAAAATGACAATAAGTATGAATATATCAGTTCTTTATCTGCCATTTTTATTGATGACTCATTTTCAGAAAGAAAGGAGGTAAAGATAAAAAAATCAATTATTACTTTTGATACAGAAGCTATTCCAATGTTAATTCAAAACTTATAATGTGCTCTAACAATGATATATAATTTCACAGTAGGTCCGGTTGCCATGGAGGAATAAATCTTAAAAATTGTTTCCGGGTAAATACCTTATTTGAGCATTGAAGAATTTTCAAAAAGAGGTGTATCTTGTCCTCTTTTAATTACTTCAATAAAATAGGGCTTGTTGTTTCCGGGTTTATTAAATACAATTTATATTTTAGGAATTTTTAAAAGTCAATGTTAAAATTATATATTTCCCATACACACAAGGAACTAGTTCAACTTTAATAAACAATACGCTAAAAACACTTAGAGGATAAATCGTATATATTCATAAAAACCATTTGGCAATAACAAAGTTTTTAAGAATAATTAAGGAAGAAAGGAGCGTAAGTGACTGATTAGATTCCGGGTTTTGTGTTTTTTTAGTAACTTTATTTAATTCAGCCCCTGGTTAAAAAGGAACATTACAAATCATGCTAAAAATTTTTTTAAATAACATATTCTTTGGGAATATAATCAGAATTATTGATGCATTTATCCCTAAAAAAAATAATTACTGGGGTTTTTCTGTTCATCATATAAAATCACACCAATTTATTGAGAATGCGCGAGCTGTTTTTGAAGAAGTTAAAAAAGACAGGGAAATAAAAAAAATTCTTTTTACGCGTGATGATTTTATCGATTTTGATATAGAAGATGCACAAAACCTTGAAATAATAAAGTTAGTAACCCCAAGAGGCTTATTGCTTTTTATGCAATGTAAAGTACTTTTTGTTACTCATTCTTTATCAATGGATTATTCATTTAGATACGGCAAATCCAATTTTTCCGTGATAAAACTCGACCTGAATAAGCGGTGTTTAGTTAATCTATGGCATGGCATCCCACTAAAACGGCTATATGGAGCTGCAAGCAATGAAGTCGCAAGACATTTGGACAGAGTAAAATACAGGCATTATGAAAGGAAAAAGTATAGAGGGCTAATATGTTCCTCTGATGTTGACAGTTATGCGATGACCACAATTTTTCAGCCCATTAAATATAAAAATGTCTGGATAACAGGACTCCCTCGTAATGATTACTTATTAATTAAAGATGAAAATCTTCCTTTTTATCTTCAAAAACAGATCAGCATTATAAAACAGATCAAAAATGGCAGGAAGTTAATTATATACGCACCAACATATAGACAAACTAATGTTGTAACTGATTCAGAGTATTATCAATTTTCCCATCAAGAAATTGATAAACTTAAAGGATTACTTAAAAAGCATAATGCAATTTTGGGGTTCAGAATGCATTATTTCAGAAATAATCAAACTCTTTTTAATATGGAATCTTACGTTGATAATGAATTAATCTTTACAATGGGGCATGAAATTATACCTGATATTGCACCAGTTATACGGGAAGCTGATGTGATTATTTCTGACTATTCAAGTGTTTTTATTGATGCTCTTTATGTCAACAAACCAGTATTTGCCTTTACGTATGATTTTGATCATTATAAAACCAGACAAGAGGGCTTCTTGTATAACTTCCATGCAATCTTTCCTGGAACTATGACTGATGAATTTTCTAAGCTTTTAGACCATATAAATTTTGAACTTACTAACCCCAGTCAAATATTTACCGACAAATATAAATTTTCAAAAAGTTTTTTCTACAATTATAATGATGTTAATAATTCTAGTCGAGTCGTTAAAATGGTAAAGCAAGAATTGGAAACCAAAATCCGCAATTCTTGTAAAAAAATAATCAAATTTTAAAAAATCAGGCAGATTTTTTCACGATTTCAAATGGAGTTAGAAAAAAATGGATAAACCATTAGTTTCAATTTGTTGTCAAACATACAACCACAAAAATTTCATATCGCAGGCATTAGAGAGTTTTCTAATGCAAAAAGCAGATTTTGAATTTGAAATTTTATTGCGGGATGATGCATCAACTGACGGAACTACCGAAATAGTGAGAAAATACTCTCAAAAATATTCAAGTATGATTTCTCCATTAATTTATTCTGAAAATCAATCACAAAAAGGTATAAGTCCATTTTGGGATAATGTAAAAAGAGCGAAAGGGAAATACATTGCCATTTGCGAGGGGGATGACTATTGGACTGATCCGTATAAGCTGCAGAAACAGGTTGATTTCTTAGAGAATAATGATGAATATGTCATAACTTATCACAATTCGACTGTTGTGGATGAAAATGGTAATTTGATTGCGGAGACAAAACTGAATAATCCCAGAGACTATACTGCTGAAGAAATGATTTGCACTGACGCCTTTATTTTGACGAATACAGTTGTATTCCGTAATATCAATACTAAGTCTCCTCCTTCATTTGGTCCGGTAAAAAATGGGGATACGGGGCTTTGGCACTTACTGGGAAAATATGGGGCATGTAAATATCTTAATGACATTAAGCCGGCAGCATATCGGGTTCATGTCGGAGGAGTCTGGAGTTGTATTGGCAGAGAAAAAGCAATTGATGAATTAGTTAAAACACGAATTGCAATTTACAATAGTTTAGACAGGGTAAGTTTATATCGCAAAAAGCTTTATGATGCAATAACGTCAACAATTCTATATGGTTTCAGGGATGCTGTTTTTTCCGGTAATATTGTTTTGTGCGGCAAAATATTCTCTATAATGAAAAATCATAAAATCACTATGTTCCGGGTTCTTAAGTTATTTTTATCTAAAGTCTTTACTAAAATAAAAAGGGTATTTGTCAAGCTGACAGGCTGAGCATGGCCTCCTCCGTTGAGACCAGGCTGCCGTTTGTCGATTATAAACTTGCCGAATTAGCCGTGGGACTAAGGTACAGCCGTAAAGACTATGATTCACCCCCGAAAACCTGGCTTAAGAAAGCAGTAAAAGATATTTTACCGGAACGGGTTATCAAACGCAGAAAGACAGGTTTTTCTCCTCCTGTAAAAAAATGGACGAAATTAATTTTTGAAAAATATGGAAATATGCTTAAAGACGGAGTATTGGTTGAAACAGGGATTTTATCGGCAAAAGGAGCGGCTGTGCTGGCTAAAGGGTATTTCCCGAAAAATGCGGTTGCGCCTCTAAGCTATAAAGCATTGGTTTTGGAACTATGGTACAGAAAAATAAAAGAATTAACGCCCCGATAGCTTTATTTGTTTACAACCGTCCACAACATACGCGGCAAACGGTGGAAGCTTTGCTGGCTAATGAACTGGCAAATGAGAGTGATTTGCTTATCTTTGCAGACGGGCCAAAGTCTGATAAAAACACCGGAGCGGTTCGGCAAGTACGGGAATATATCCATTCCGTCACCGGGTTCAAGAGCATAAAGATCAACGAAAAAGAGAGTAATCAAGGATTGGCTAATTCAATTATTGCGGGCGTGACTGAGGTCGTAAGCAAATACGGCAAAATAATTGTCCTTGAAGATGATATGGTGGCGTCCCCGTATTTCCTCAGATACATGAATGACGCGTTAGACATGTATGAGAATGAAGACAAAATAATCAGTATTCACGGTTATGTCTATCCAGTAAAGGAAAAGTTGCCGGAAACCTTCTTTCTCTGCAATCCGGGTTGTTGGGGATGGGCCACATGGAAGCGCGGCTGGGATTTGTTTGAACCGAATGGGGAAAAACTTCTGGATAAATTCAAAACCAGTACACAGAAAAAACGTTTCAATTTTGACAATTCTTTTCCGTTTTATAAAATGTTGAAAGACCAGATAAAGGGTAAGGTTGATTCCTGGGCAATCCGATGGTATGCTTCGGCTTTTCTGCAAAATAAGTTAACCTTGTGGCCGGGGAAATCCTTGGTGCTGAATATAGGCATGGATAATTCCGGCAGTCATTGCAGTAAGCAACCGGAATTTGACACGGAATTAAGTTCAGAAAATATACAGTTAAACAGTATGGATATTGTGGAATCAACATTATGCAGACATCATTTCGCAAAATATTTTAGGACAATAAAAATGACATTTATGAAAAAAATCAAAAATAAAATGAGTTTACTTTATGGCAGGAATATTTAAAAGATTCTTTAAAGAAGGCATCATACACGGGATTAGGCTGATCAAGGATTCTGATTACCGGGATTATTGCCGTTTATTGACCTTATATGAAAAACTGCCACGATTTTCAGAAAAGCTTCTGAGGGCGGGAAAGTTGAAATTGATTGTCCCGGACTTGCCTTCTTTTCTGTATTCATATCACGAACTGTTTGTGGACAATATTTACAAATTCGAATCCAATAAGGACAATCCGATCATTATAGATATCGGAGCTAATATCGGTTTAAGCATTCTTTATTTTAAGAAAATATACCCTAAAGCGCAAATAACCGGCTATGAAGCCGATCCATACATATTTGCCTGTTTGAAACAGAACCTTGAAAATAATTTGGCGGAAGATGTTGTAATAGAAAACAAAGCTGTCTGGATTCAAAATACAAAGCTTGCTTTTTTCAGTGAAAAAGCGGATGGCGGCAGAATAGAAAGTCCTCAAAAAACTAATTCCGGAACTATAGAAGTTGATGCGATTGATGTGAAGGAGATAGTTAAAAAACATTCGAAAATAGATCTTTTAAAAATTGATATAGAAGGCGCTGAACATCAAGTTGTTCCGGAATGTTCCGGATTATTGGATAATGTACGGCAGATTTTTGTTGAATATCATTCAATCGAAGGGGAAAAACAAAATTTAGATAAAATTCTGGCAGTTTTAATAAATGCCGGTTTTACAATAAATATACAAAGTGTAAACCCGCCATCCAGTCCTTACATTTATGAATGTCATCATGGCGCTTTTAATATGCAGTTAAATATTTTTGGGAAAAAATAGATGTTGAATAAACTGAAAAAATATTTATTTAGACGAAAAACTCCTGTTTTATTCGAAGACGCTTTACGGACTGGACCGATAAGCGCTTTTATGGGAACCGAACGCGGAACTCCCGTGGACCGTTACTATATAGAGCAGTTTCTAGAAAAAAATAAACATTATATAAAAGGGACTGTTCTTGAAATTGCCGAAAGTGTTTATTCAAGAAAGCTTGACTCCGGTGTCATTGGCTTTGAAGTTTTACATGCCGCATCGGATAATCCCGAAGCAACTATAGTAGGGGACCTTACAGATTCTTCGACCCTGCCTGATGCCCGAATAGACTGCTTTATCTGTACCCAGACCTTTAATTTTATATTTGATGTACAGGCGGCGGTAAAAGGAGCCTGTAAACTGTTAAAGCCAGGTGGAGTTATGCTTGGGACTGTTGCCGGAATAAGTCAAATAAGCCGTTTTGATATGGATAGATGGGGAGATTACTGGCGTTTTACTGATTTATCGGTAAAAAAACTTTTGGAAGCGGAATTCTCAAAAATAGAAATGGAAACTTTTGGTAATATCCTGGCTGCAAAAGCTTTTCTTGACGGTGTTGTTATTGAAGACTTGCCGAATAAATCATTGCTGGATATTAATGACGAAAATTACCAATTAATAATTGCGTTCAAAGCGGAAAAATGAAAATCTTTCACAAGATAAAACGTTTTAAACAATTTACTCTGAATATTTTGGGGAATTGCGTGGAGGCTCCAGTCATCGTTTTGCTCTATCATCGGGTCTGCGAGATAAAAAATGACTATCAGCAACTGGCGGTATCACCGGAAAATTTTGATGCTCAAATTGATTTTTTGAATAGAAATTATCCCGTTTTACGTTTTGAGGATGACTGGGGAAAAGCTAAAAAGACCTCTTTTTGTATTACTTTTGATGACGGATATGCCGATAATTTGCATAACGCTTTGCCTGTCCTGAATAAATATTCGGTCCCGGCAACTTTTTTTATTGCTTCCGGAAATATCCAGAGCGGTGGAGAATTCTGGTGGGATCAAATCGAACAAATACTCTCAAAGACAAAAATAAAATTCGACAAATTGAACTTGTCAATTCCTCCAACCGTTCCTAAGGAGGAAGCTGTTGTTCAAATACAGTTAGCCCTGAAAAGCTTTTCCGTGCAGGAACGGAGAAAGTTCATTGGTCAGTTGGTAAAACAAGCCCAAGTTGAATTAAACACAAGGACACAATATCGTCCGTTGACTATAGAGGAGTTAAAGCAATTGAGTGAAAATGAGTTAGTTACTATCGGCTCTCACACCGTCAATCATCCTCGGCTTGCAGAATTACCGCAATCAGATCAGGAATATGAGATAAATACAGGAAAAGCTGAACTGGAAGCAATATTAGGGAATCCTGTAGATACTTTTTCGTATCCTTTCGGAAACCTTGATGATTTTTCAGATATAACTATGAAAATCTGTAAACTGGCCAATATTAATAAGGCCGCGGCTAATTTCCCTGGTCAAACTCATTCATGGACTGCTCCATATCAAATACCGCGCAGTTTAGTTAGAAACTGGGATATTGATGAATTTAAAAAGCAGGTATTCAGGTTTAAATATTTATGAAGATACTCCATGTCAATTATTACGATATACAAGGCGGAGCTGCTAAAGCGGTATACCGTTTGCATCACGGGCTTCTTGACGCGGGTCAGGACTCTGTGATGTTGGTCGCTGACAAAAAAAACAATGATGATTCTATAATGAGCGCATTTTCTCCAGGACAATTAAAATCAATCCAATTTAAACAAAAACTTGAGAGTCTTATTTGCATTAATCTGCGCCGTAAACACAAATTTCCGCATTCGCTGAATATTTTTAGTTCGGGGCTTTTTGATAAAATTAATTTTATAAAACCTGATATAGTGAATTTGCATTGGATAAATGGTTGCATGGTGAGCATAAAAGAAATAGCTCAGGTTAAAGTTCCCATGGTTTGGATTTTACACGATGCATGGGCGATTTGCGGAGCCGAACACCATCATTTCTTTACTGACAAACGTTATAAAAATGGATATGCCAAAAGTTCGCTTTGGGACGCAAACCGTTATGTTTGGAGACAGAAAATGAAATATTGGAAAAATCTTAATTTCAATATTGTCGCTCCAAGCTCGTGGATTGGCGAAGAGGCCGCGGAAAGCCGGATTATGGGAAACAAACATATTCAACTTATCCATAACGGAATTGACTTGGACGTATTTTCCCCGAATGCTAAAGAAAATAACCGGCAAAGAAAAATCATTGCTTTTGGCGCTTTTAACCTTAATGATTGGAATAAAGGCGGCCAGGAATTGCTTCAGGCGTTAAGGATATTACGGGATAAACACAAATGTGAATTTGAACTGCTGTTAATTGGGAACGGCAGGTTCAGTGATGAGTTTAAAAGCAGAAATACCGGTTTTATCGTTGCCGATAAAGATTTAGCGACGGCTTATCGCCAAGCGGACGTTTTTGTATTGGCGTCCAAATATGACAACTTGCCTAATATGCTTGTCGAAGCTTCTGCCTGTGGAATTCCACTCGTGGCTTTTAATACGGGGGGAATTCCTGATATCGTCGAACACAAAAAAAATGGTTATCTGGCTGAAGCTTTCGATTGTGAAGATCTGGCGAATGGTATAAATTACGTGCTTGATGAAAAAATTCACAGCCGGTTAGCGGCAACTGCTCGAAAAACAGCCGAGGAAAAATTTGATATTAAAAATATCGTAAACAAGTACATTGGTCTCTATAAGAGTATGACAAACAAATGAATGAATCCCTGAAAATATCGATTATTACGGTTTGTTACAATAGCGTTGAATATCTGGAGGATGCTGTTGAAAGCGTTCTGTCGCAGGATTATGACAATTTTGAATATATTATCATTGACGGCGGTTCCACGGATGGTACTTTGGATATCATACGCAAATATGAAAGCCGGCTCGCTTACTGGATAAGCGCGCCCGACAGAGGCATATATGACGCCATGAATAAAGGGATCGCGCAAGCTTCCGGGGATATTATCGGCATGATCAATTCCGACGACTATTATCTGCCGGGAGCTTTCAGAAAAGTTGCGAATGCCTTTGCTGATAAAAGTCTTGACGACAACATTTTCTGGGGAGATATCATGCATGGCGACGAACGTGTCCTGGGCTGGCGTGAATGGAACGTCAAGCGCGGCGCTTTTGCTCCGCACCCGTCCATGTTCTGTCCCAAAAAAGTCTATGAGCGGATTGGCGCTTACAGCTTGGACTACAAAATTCTGGCTGATTACGATTTCATGTACCGGGCAATCAATTATCATCACATAAAACATATTTATTTACCGGAGCCTATAGCTTTCTTCCGCCCCGGCGGTTTGGCTTCACAAAATATACTGCCTTCCCTGAAAGAGGAGCTCGAAGTAAAATTACGCTATGGGCAGCCATGGCTGATTGCCTGTACGGTTTTCCTCTTAAAAATAATAAAAAACAGTCATAAAATATTTAAAAACATGATTTGTTAGACGAGACCGTCAAAAGTAATGGAAGGCGGATGCACTCTGCGCAGGCTGAGCCCGAGCGTAGCGAAAGGCAACGCGCTGGTCGAGTCGGGCCGTTGTTACTTTATATCGGGAAATAACCGTTTTGAACAGAAATGCGATTGAAAAATCATATATGCGTTGTACCATACTTGTGTGGTACATGATTTTTTGTTTTTTAAAGACAAACAGCAAAAACAAACTTAATTAACTTAGTTTAAGGGAGAAATAAATGCAAGGCTTGAAGCGGGATGTTACTTACGTTTATTCCGGGGTTGAAAGCGATTTGATCGATCAGATTCGCAGTGGAACCCTCAAGCCGCATGAATGCATTCTTTCCGAAAACGAAATCAGCAGGAAATACAATATCAGCCGCCGTTCCTCCCGAAAAGCGCTTGACAATCTCGTGGAAAAAGGTTTGCTGTACCGTATGGCCGGAAAAGGTACTTTTGTCGCGGATATTAAGGACGCTTCGGGTTCGCTGAGCCTTTGCCGGTATACGTTTGCGTTTATTGTGCCCGATATTGACGATATTTTCATATCTGAAATATGCAAGGGTTTACAGGAAGCCGCCAATTCATCCAGATGCAACCTTATAATCCAGAGTTCCAACGGTGACATTGAAAAAGAAAACGTTAATATCGAATACGCGCTTCAACAGCATGTTAACGGGGTTATTATTTTCCCAAATTGGGGGAAAGCCAATATTGACGTTATCTACAGGCTGAAAGAAGCAAAAATTCCATTTGTGCTCATTGACCGTTATTTCAAGGACTTCGATACGGACTATGTGGTTGTCAACAATCGCCGGGGCGCTTTTGACATGACTTCATACCTGATTCGGCTCGGACACCGGAAGATCGCTCATCTTTACGGTACCGAAGGCAGCGCCAATGACGAACGTCAGGAAGGGTACCGGGATGCTTTGGCTCTTGCCGGCATCGTATACAAGACTGAATACGTGAAGAAGATCAACATGGAAATGCGGCTGAACGGCGAAGACCGTTTTGAACCTGATCGGCAGGGCGGTTATGAAAATATGCAGAAACTGCTTGCCCTGAAGGAACCGCCAACAGCGGTTTTTGCCGGGAACGATTACCAGGCGATAGGGGCGATGCGGGCGATTAAAGACGCTGGACTTAAGGTTCCCGAAGATATTTCGGTAGCCGGGTTCGATGACCTCAAGTTTTCGCCGCTGCTGGAAACGCCGCTTACGACGGTTCGGCAGCCGAAAAAGGAAATAGGTTTGGAAGCGTTTGATATCCTGTTGCGCAAAGTTTCGGGAAAAAGCGGCGGCGAGCCGGTCAAACTGGTGCTGGACACGGAAATCGTTGTCCGAAAATCATGTTCCGAGAAGAAATAAATTTTTAATTTTGACTGCCATATAGAGTATATTTGTTTCTTTGTCGTTTTTGTGTTGCAAAGCACACAAAAGAACGAAAATTCAAGTTTTATTTTCTGTTATTATCGGATTTATGCTTGAAAAAAACGCCAATATGGTATATCGATAAATATATCGACTTGTTTAAATTGTGAACGCGCATTAATTCTTGCCGGAATTTGAGCATTTAGTTCTGCCGGAGCCGATACAGTTTTCTTCCGGTCTTCTTCCGGTATTTTTCAGTGTTCTTGTA
>Ga0265294_10006763_pt1 | contig 13706 bp, 9 predicted proteins | sample MunlanPumphouse3_FD_192504 | JGI IMG/M metagenome (GOLD analysis project Ga0265294, IMG submission 192504) | Groundwater microbial communities from a municipal landfill in Southern Ontario, Canada - Pumphouse #3 | ecosystem: Environmental > Aquatic > Deep subsurface > Groundwater | place... | reverse complement strand
TACTAAAACAATGCAAATACTTTGAAACGATAGTAATTAAAGAAATTACTTATCACGGAGTAAAAGTCGGTTCTACTAGAATTAGAGAAGACCTTTATTTAGGAGACATTGAATCAGCTAATTTCTTATTAGGAAGACCGTATAAGATTTCAGGTACTGTAATAAAAGGTCATGGTATAGGTAAACATCTCGGTTTCCCTACCGCAAATATTGATTTTACTGATTATTTATTACCAAAATTAGGAGTGTACTTTACTATAGTAGAAATTCAAGGTGTGGATTATTATGCTATGACTAATGTGGGGAAAAGACCAACATTTAATGATAGTAAAATAACTCTTGAATCGTACATATTTGACTTTAACAAAGAAATATACAGTGAAGTTATTAAGATTAAGTTTATAAAATTCCTTAGACAGGAATATTATTATGAAACTGTTGATGCACTAATAAAACAAATAGAAGATGACAAAATGTTAGTTTTAGAACTGATAGAAGAGAGGGAAAATAATGCGCAAATTAGGTAAAAGGTTTTGGATATTTTTAGGGATAGCTTCAGTATTCTTCTTGATTTTAATCATTTTAAGTTCTGTTCTTGAGTTAGGGGAAAGATTAAATAAAATACATCCATATGTTGAATATGGCTTTTACGGTGTAGCGGTTATTTTATTTATCATTTTATTTTTAAGACCTCTATTCTTAATTTTATTTAGTCCTAGTTTTTCTTTGGATGAGTTGTTTAGCGAAGAAGAGAACGCAAACAAGAATTTTTCTATGTATAAAAAAGTTGCTAAAAACTTACAAGCTGAAGATTTTATTAGTGAAGAAGATAAACTTGCTTTAACTGAATCTATGACAGATGCTTTAATTTTGAAAAAAACTTTAGCAGGTATCTTTGATGAAACTATAAAAAAAGAATTGAATAAGATGATTGTCACTCATGCTGAAACTGTGTTCTTATCGACTGCGATATCTCAAAATGGAAAACTTGATGCTGTAGCGGTAATAACAATCAACTTGAAATTAATCAAAAATTTAGTGTTAAAATGTGGATTTAGACCAAGTTATTATTCTCTAGGAAAACTATCAGTTAATGTATTATCGACTGCGATTATAGCTGAATCACTAGAAGATCTAGACTTTTCAGAAATATTCCCTTCTACAGGCGTTAATGCTTTATCTGAGATACCACTTCTTAAAACAATAACAGGTTCTTTTGCTCAAGGAGTTGGAAATGCATTGCTATCACTTAGAGTTGGAATTATAGCTAGAAACTATTTGTTTATGAATATAAAAGGCCTTAAAAAGAATGAAGTTCGAAAACTTGCCTTTGGAGAAGCAGTGGTTTTACTGCCTAGAGTTTTAGTTGAATCGATGAAGAAAATTCCTTCTAGATTTAAAGGATTATTTGGTAAGATATTTTAAAGGTAAAAAGATTGATTTTATCTACCTAATTTGTTATAATTGTTAAAGCGAAAAGATTTGGAGGAATTTTTATGATAATTGATAAATTAAGCGGTTCTAGAGTACATTTCGAGGTAAATGTAACTAAAGAACAATTTGAACACGGATTGGATCACGCTTTTGCCATTGAAAACGAAAAAGTTACAATCAAAGGTTTTAGAAAAGGAAAAGCTCCTAGAAACGTTTTTGAAGCGAAATATGGAGTAGAAGCTTTATACGAAGAAGCTATTCAACACGTATTACAAGAAACATATTATAATACGGTAATGGAAAATAATATTGATGTTGTAGCTCAACCTAAAATTGATTTAGATGTTACAAAGATTAAAAGAGGTGAAGACTTCTCATATCGTGTTACTGTAGCGGTTAAGCCGGAAATTAAATTAGGTGAATATAAGAATATCAAAGTAGAATTATTACCAACTGACGTTAGTGATGCTGAAGTTGAAGCGGAAATTAATCGTAAATTAGAACAAAACGCTGAAATGGTAGTTAAAGAAGAAGGCGTTATTGAAAAAAATGATACTGCTGTATTTGATTTTTCAGGTTCTGTTGACGGAGAAAAATTTGAAGGCGGAACTGCTGAAAATCATGAGTTAGTAATCGGTTCTGGCAACTTTATTCCTGGATTTGAAGATCAAATGTTAGGAATGGCTTCTGAAGAAGAAAAAGACGTAGTTGTAACTTTCCCTGAAGACTATCAAGAAAAGTCTTTAGCAGGTAAAGAAGCTGTTTTTGCCGTAAAAGTTCATGAGATTAAACAAAGAGTTGTACCTACGCTTGATGAAGAATTTGTTAAAGAACAAAACATTGAAGGTGTAGAAACAGTTGAAGCATACAGAACTCATGTTGCTGAAGAATTGAAACAAGATAAAGAAAAACAAAACGAACAATTCTTAAGACAAACAGTTATAACTAAAGTTGTTGAAAATGCTGAATTTGAAATTCCAGAAGAAATGATACAAGAAGAAGTTCAAAGAATGGATGAAAGTTCAAGAAATCAAATTAAACAATACGGTTTAGATTTCAATATGTATTTACAATACATGGGAAAAACTGAAGAACAATATAAAGAAGAGTTACAAGGTCAAGCTAAGAAAACTTTATCTGAACAATTTGTGATTAATGAAGTTGCTAATAAAGAAAACTTCGAAGTTACAGAAGAAGAATTAAAAGCAAAATATGATGAAATCGTTGAACAATACAAATCACAAAATGTAACTTTAGAACAAGTTAAGCAAGCTATCCCAGAATCAGCTGTTAAAGCAGAAATTAACTACGCTAGAGCAATAGATTTAATTGTAGAAACTGCTAATACTGATAAATAGTATTATTGCTGAAAAATAACTAACAAATAAAAATAAAACTCCAAATATTTTCTTTAAAAAAGCACAGTAAAATATTAGGAGTTTTTTATTTTATATGTTAAAATATTAATGATTAATATATTTTAAAAGAGGTGAGCTATATGTATAATCCAAGAAAAATATTTTCTGATCACTTGCCTGTCATCGCAGTAAGAGGAGTAATCTTTTTACCTGCATCTGACATAAGAGTTGAGATAGGTAGAGATTTTTCTAAGAACGCTATAACCGAAGCTGAAAATAACCGTGATGGACACGTGCTTTTGGTGTTTCAAGAAAATCCTACTATCGAAGAACCAGAATTCTCTGATTTTGTTGAAATAGGTATTTTAGCAAGAATTAGTGTAAAAATTAAGTTACCTAATGGTAATTATAAAATAAAATTTGAACCAGTTACCCGCGTTAGATTAAATGATTTAGTCGCAAAAGAACCATTTTATCTAATTGATTTTACATCTGTACAACTTATTCAAGAAGACATAAATGAAGAACAAGTTCTATTAAAAATGTTGACAAAAGAAATAGTTGAAAATGCTAAATTCATCTTTAGAGATTCTAAAAAAGTTCTTGAATCTCTTAATAAAGGAATCACATCTGAACAACTAAGTGACTTAATAGCTTCAGAGATTAGAATTCCAGAAAATGAGAGAATTAAGTATTTAAAAGAGTTATCAATAAATAAACGTCTTAAATACTTATTAGAAGATATTGAAAAAGAAAAAACCTTACAGTCAATTGAAAACAAAATCAATGAAAGCGTAAGAAAATCAACTGATCAAAATCAGAGAGAGTATTATTTGCGAGAAAAAATGCGTGCTATCCAAGAAGAACTTGGAGATTCAAAACAAAGTGATGCACAGAAATTTTTAGAGCAAATCGAAGCTTCAGATATGCCTCCAAAGGTTAAAGATAAAGCTTTGAAAGAACTGAAAAGATATGAGTATCTATCTCCAAATTCAGCTGAATCAAATGTTGTGAGAACATATCTTGAAACTTTGATTTCTATTCCTTGGGCTAAGACTACAAAAGATGAAGAAGATATAAATGTCGCTATTCAAAAACTGGAAGATTCTCATTTCGGATTAGAGAAAGTTAAAGAAAGAATTATTGAATACTTATCAGTAAAAATGTTAACTGGAAAGAACCCTCAGACTATATTGTGTTTATCAGGGCCTCCAGGAGTTGGTAAAACATCTTTAGCTAAATCAATTGCCAAAGCTTTAAACCGAGAGTTTGTGAAAACTTCTTTAGGTGGAGTTCATGATGAAGCTGAAATTAGAGGGCATAGAAGGACATATGTAGGTGCTTTACCTGGAAGAATTATCAACGGAATGATTAAAGCAAAAGTTGTTAATCCTGTCTTTTTAATTGATGAAATTGATAAGTTAGTTATGAATGATCGTAATGATCCATCTTCAGCACTTTTAGAGGTTCTTGACCCAGAACAAAATCAATTTTTCAGTGATCATTATGTAGAAGAAGACTACGATTTATCACAAGTTATTTTCATTACTACAGCTAATTATCTTCAAAACATTCCTGATCCTTTAAGAGATAGAATGGAAGTTATAGAGTTAAGTTCATATACTGAAATTGAAAAGTTTCACATTGCAAAACAGTTTTTAATTGATAAGCAAATAAAAAGCCATGGACTAGAAAGTAAAAAAATAACAATTACTGACGCTGCAATAAAAATTATAATTCGTGACTATACCAGAGAAGCCGGAGTAAGACAATTAGAAAGACTTTTCGGATCTATAGTCCGTAAATCAATCAAACAAATACTTACTAAAAAATTAGATTCAATTACAATAAAACAAGATAATTTATCTAAATTTTTAGGTAAACCATTATTTAAAAATAATCAAGTATTAAAAAATGATATGATTGGCGTTGTAACAGGACTTGCTTATACTATGGCAGGTGGTGATACTTTAGAAGTAGAAGCTACTTATTACGAAGGTAAAAACAACTTAGTGTTAACTGGTAATCTTGGCGATGTCATGAAAGAATCAGCTATGGCTGCTTTGTCTTATGTTAAAAGCAACAGCCAAAAACTAGGTATAAAACAAGAATTGTTTGAAAGGAATGACTTTCATATTCACGTCCCTGAAGGTGCTATTCCAAAGGATGGTCCATCAGCTGGAGTTACTTTAGCTACTGCTTTAATATCAGTAATGACCAACAGAAAAGTTAATCGTTTCGTTGGTATGACTGGCGAAATAACTTTGAACGGTCGCGTATTACCAATTGGCGGATTAAAAGAAAAAGCTATTGCTGCCTCTAGAACAGGGTTAAAGGAAATAATTATTCCTGAAGGAAATGAAAAAGATGTTGAAGATATCCCTAAGGAAGTTCGTGATGTCTTGACTATTCATTTTGCTAAAAAAATTGATGATGTAATTAAAATCGCTTTACTTGATTAAGCTATCTATTTTGATAGCTTTTTAAGCTTTTAATGAGAGGGAATATGAAAAAAACTAAAAAACCCCTGACTTATTTAATGGGTTTATCGATATTAGGTCTAGCAGTAACCTTAATGCAAAAGACAAATTTAGGTATGAACTCTTGGGATGCATTAAATAGAAATTTCTATTATGGAATACCAATTGATTATAGATATTTGACACCAATCGTTGCTTTAGTATTGATTACTTTTGCTTATATAATAGAAAAAAGAAAATTTGATATCAAATTCTTTTTTCCCTTGGTAATAAGTTTTTACATAGGATTAGTCATTGATTTATTGCTGTTAGTGATTCCCGATGTAACGCAAATGTCTGTTGTTTATAATTTGTTTTATGTTTTTCTAGCAATTATTTTCATTGCTATTGGTTTAAATATGATTATAATTTGTAATTACCCACTCCCTGCTCTTGATCAATTTTGTCTTGCAATATCAAAAAGATATAAAATTACTTTTGGTAAGGGAAAATTGATAGGCGAAGTTATTGCTTTAGTGGGAACGTTGATAGTTGGGCTAATTTTTAAGCATCAAGAATTTTATTTTTACATAGGACCTACAACAATCATTGGCTTAGTTTTTATTGGCTTTTTCGTTGATTTGTTGGCAAAACCTGTAAGAATATTTTTAGGAGAGAATAGTGTTAATTGAAATTTTCACAGACAATTTAAATAAAAATGATATATCGCCTAATCTACATAGAGCATCCCGAGCTATTGTTGTTAAAAATAATCGAATATTAATGATTTACACAAAAAAATTAGATTATTATATGTTGCCTGGCGGAGGAATCGAAGATGGTGAAAAACCAGATCAAGCCGCTATAAGAGAACTAAAAGAAGAAACAGGATATTCTGGAAAAATAGTAAAACCTTCTGTGGTTATAAAAGAATATTTTCCAGAGGCAACTTGGGAAACACACTATTTTTTAGTTGAACTTACTAATACTCTAGTTAGCGATAAAATGTTTACAGAAGAGGAAAAAGAACTATTATTAGAAGTGAAGTGGATTGATATCAATGAAGCTTTAACATTACTAGACACTTATGACTCAAGTTTTAAAAACGCCACAAATATCATGCAAAGAGAGTTTATCGCCTTAATAAATACAATTTAACAAGGAGATACCATGTTAGTTAATACCAATACAGTACTAAATTATAATCGTTGTAGGAGATTTGCAGCTCTAAACGACCCTTATATTGCATCATACTTAAAAGGTGAATTTGAAGAAGAAAATTCGCTTTTTAGAGATATATTTCTAAGTCATATATATAATCCTAATAAAGAAATCAAGAAAAATATAACTCTAACTTATGAGTTTGAGCGTGAAATAACACTGACTGAAAACTATAATTTTTTAGTTGATGATCAAGTCTTTTATTCTTTATTACCTTATACTTCTACGGATTTATTAAATCTTAAGTATAAAGATGGCACTCATAAATATCAAGTCTTCACTAAAAATCAAGAAGGAGTTTATACACTTAGAAATAATTCTATTAATAATAAAAGTTTCAGAGAAAAACTAGATAAACTATATGCTCATTTTGAACCTTTAGGAAAGATAGTGTTAAACTATGCGTTAAAACAATATATTATATCTAAAGTATATCCTGAAAAAAAATATAAACTTTATTTTGTTTTACTCAATCCTGATTATCAGTATGATGGGATATCATATACAGATAAACTTTATACAATTTTTGATTTTTCAAAGTTAAATGATCTCTTTGAATTGGTAGAAATATCTTTGTTTAGAATGATTAACCACTTAGAGTTAAATGATTTTACTCCTTGTACCTTAGTGAAAAAAGCATGTGCAAGAGGAAGGACTAACGAATGTAAATTTGTGAATTTCTGTTATTCTCATCTTCCCGAAAACACTTCAATTCTTGACTACATTAATTCTCATTACGGATTTAATGAGCCAACTGATGAAGGACATGTTCATCATGATGAGTATGATTTATTGAATTCGAGTTACGTCGCAATGCAAGATATACCGATTTCATGGTTAGAAAATCAAAATCACTTAATGCAAAGGTATTGTGTTGACAACCAAACAATATTTTTCCATAATGATAAGATTAAAGCAGGTTTAAAAGAATTAAAGTTTCCAATCATCTATTTAGATTTCGAGGCTTTACCACTTTCTATACCAAAATTTAAAGGTGAAAAGCCCTATACTCAATCGGTTTTTCAATATTCAGTTCATATAGAAGAAATAGAAGATGATTTACAGGATATCTCTAGAAATCATTTTAGTTTCATTGCTAATCCAAACAAAGATGATCGAGAAGAATTATTAGTGACTCTTTTGAAAATATTAAATCAACACGAATCATCAATCGTTGTTTATAATAAAACTTTTGAAAAAACTCGATTAGAAGAACTAAAACTAATATTTCCACAGTATGAAAATCAGATTGACAGAGTAATATCGAGATTATTTGATTTGCTCGATGTAGTAAAAATGAATAAAAGCTTTTATAAAAAACTAAATTTTTCTGATAAAGATTTAGAATCATACAACTTATATTCTCCGGATTTCGGTGGTTCATACTCACTTAAAAAAGTTATTAAGTTATTTAATAAGAATGCTTATGAAGACCTATTAATTAATGATGGAGTTAAAGCATATAAAGCGTATGAAAAAATAATAGAATCGACTGCAATTGAAACAAAAGAAATTAAAAAGAACTTGTTTTTATATTGCCGTCAAGATACGTATTCGATGTATCAGATAATTCAAGGTCTTAAACAACTGATTGGGCCGGATTTCAAGATAAATAATTCTTGAATATTTGAAAATCATATGATATAATACTTTACGCGCCTTTATCTGGATTTATGCGACACTCCAACGCTATTATTCGGATTAAGGTAAGAATATAAAAAAGGAGGAAAAGAAAATGGCTTTATCAAAAGAAAGAGTTAAAGCGATCGTAACTGAGTATCAATTGAAAGAAGGAGACACGGGTTCTCCAGAAATTCAAGTTGCTTTACTTACTGAAGAAATCAATGCATTAAATGAGCATTTGAAGATTCATAAGCACGATCATCATTCACGTAGGGGTCTTTTAATGAAAGTTGGTAAACGTAGAAGTTTATTAAACTATTTAAAATCTGTCTCTCTTGAAAGATACTCTGATTTAATCAAAAAATTAGGATTAAGAAGATAAGTTATATGCACCCGAAAATCGGGTGCTATTTCTTTGATTTATTGTAAAAAAAATAAAATATATGGTATAATATTTAATTAGGTAAATGTATACAGATTTGAAATGGGGTAAATAAATGAAAAAAGTATTTAAAAAAGATTTTTATGGGACTGAACTAATTGTAGAAGTTGGACAATTAGCGAAACAAGCTACTGGGGCTTGTTTAGTTAGATATGGCGAAACTGCTGTTTTATCGGCTTCTGTTGTTAGTAAAGAAGCAACAACACAAGATTTCTTTCCTTTGATGGTAATCTATCAAGAAAAATTGTATTCTGCTGGGAAAATCCCTGGAGGATTTTTAAGAAGAGAAGGTAGACCTACAGAACACGAAACTTTAATATCACGTGCAATTGATCGACCTTTAAGACCGTTATTCGCTGAAGGATTTAGAAATGAAGTCCAAGTAATTAACACGGTATTAAGCGCTGACCCAAACAAAACTCCAGAAATGACAGCTATGTTTGGTGCTTCACTATCACTTGGTATCGGAGGTATTCCTTTTAATGGTCCAGTTGCTGGAGTTATGGTCGGTAGAATTAACGATGAGTTTATTTTAAACCCTAACCCTGAACAACTTTTAGAATCTGACTTTGATTTAATGGTTGCGGGAACAAAAGATGCTATCAACATGGTTGAAGCAGGAGCTAAGGAAGTAACTGAAGAAGTAATTCTTGATGCTTTAATGTTCGCTCATGAAATAATTAAAGAACTTGTTGCTTATCAAGAAGAAATTATTGCAGAAGTTGGAAAAGAAAAAATAGAAGTTGACCTTAAACAACCTCCTAAAGAAATCATTGATAGAGTATATCAATTAGAAGCAGGAAGAATAACCAAAGCAGTTTCAATAAACGAAAAACTTGAAAGACAAAACACAATCGAAGATATAGAAAATGAAATTCTTGAAATAATAGAAAAAGAATACAAAGAACAACAACTTGAAAGAGAAGATATTCAAGCGAATCTTGGATTTGTAAAGCAAGTTTTAGAAACAATTCAGGTTAATGAGGTAAGAAGATTAATTACCGTTGATAAAATCAGACCTGATGGAAGAAAAACATCTGAAATTAGACCTTTAGACTCTGAAATAGACTTATTAGCCAGAACACATGGCTCAGCTTTATTTACTAGAGGACAAACACAAGCATTAGCTACAGTAACTTTAGGCGCTTTAAGAGAAGCTCAAATTATTGATGGCGTTAGCGTTGATGAAGGAAAAAGATTTATGCTTCACTACAATTTTCCGCAATTCAGTGTAGGTTCTACAGGACGTTATGGCTTTGTAGGAAGAAGAGAAGTTGGACATGGAGCACTTGGAGAAAGAGCATTACTACAAGTTCTACCTAACGAAGAAGAATTTCCTTACGCAATAAGAGTTGTTTCTGAAGTGTTAGAATCAAACGGTTCATCATCTCAAGCAACTATTTGTGCTGGTTCATTAGCTTTAATGGCAGCTGGAGTTCCAATAAAAGCTCAAGTAGCTGGAATAGCTATGGGGCTAATTAAAGAAGAAGATAACTATACTATATTAACTGATATTCAAGGATTAGAAGACCATTTCGGAGATATGGATTTTAAAGTATCTGGAACAAGAAAAGGTATCTGTTCATTACAAATGGATATTAAAATTTCTGGAATAACAAAAGAAATATTTGAAGAATCTCTTTTACAAGCTAAAAAAGCAAGAATGGAAATTCTTGACAATATGGATTCAGTTATTAAAGAACCTAAGAAAGATTTATCTCGTTATGCACCTAAGGTAAAATTAATGCAAGTTACTCCAGATAAGATTAGAGACATTATTGGTGCTGGTGGAAAAACTATTACGGCTATCATTGAACAATGCGGAAATGTAAAAATCGATATTGAACAAGATGGACGTATCATTTTAATGCATGAAGAGACTTATTTTATTGACAAAGCGATGAAATTAATTGAAGACATTATTCGTGAAGTTGAAGTAGGCGAAAAATATCTAGGAAAAGTAGTAAGAATTGAGAAGTTTGGTGCTTTCGTAGAATTATGGCCTGGACAAGACGGACTAGTTCACATTTCAAAACTTGATACAAAACATATCAAAAACGTTGAAGATGTTGTTAAACTTGGAGATGTTATTGAAGTAAAAGTTATCGGTGTTGATGATAAAGGAAGAGTTGACTTGTCAAGAAAAGCTATTTTAGAAGAAGTAAAACAATGATATAATATAAGTGATCAGATTATCGAGTAATCGAGCGGAAGAAATTCCGTTAGGAAAGTCCATGCTAGCACAGGCTGAGATGCCTGTAGTGTTTGTGCTAAACGAACAAATAAGTTTAGGCACTCAAATATTTTGAGTGACGGCGAAGAAATGGATGTTAAAGGCCAAAGTATTCTTAAGGTGCAACAGTGACGATACACAGAATAATATCTGTGGGTGAAACGGGTAAACCCCTCAAGCTAGAAACCCAAATTATGGTAGGGGCATGGTTAAAGGAGAAATGAATCCATTTAACTGACAACTATTTAGTTGTAGATAAATGATTACTGATTTCTTATTTTAGAAATTACAGAACATGGCTTATAGATAATTTGATGAAAAAAAGCATATAATATGATATTTATATGCTTTTTTTAAAACTTTTTCATAGAAAGGTTATAAGAAAATATGAGTGATAAAAATTTAAAGGAACGTCAATCGAGAATTAGAAATTTTTCGATAATCGCCCATATAGATCACGGAAAATCCACTTTAGCAGACAGAATTCTCGAAATGACTCATTCAGTTGATCAAAGAGATATGAAAGCTCAATACTTAGACTCAATGGATTTAGAAAGAGAACGTGGAATAACAATTAAATTAAATTCAGTAGAATTAAAATACGATAGTTTAGACGGGAATCAATATATTTTTCATCTTATTGATACTCCAGGGCATGTAGATTTTACTTATGAAGTATCGCGATCTTTAGCCGCTTGTGAAGGCGCTATTTTGGTTGTAGATGCTACACAAGGTATTGAAGCTCAAACATTAGCTAACGTATACTTGGCATTAGACAATAATTTAGAGATTATTCCTGTTATAAATAAAATTGATTTAGAAAGTGCCGATATTGAAGGTGTTAAAAAAGAATTAGCTGATACTATCGGTCTTGACCCCGATGACGCAATTTTAGTTTCAGCCAAAACAGGGCAAGGTGTAAATGAAGTTTTAGAAGCTATAGTAAAAAGAATTCCTGCTCCAATAGGAAATATTGATAATTCACTTGAAGCTTTAATATTCGATTCCTTTTACGATAGTTACCGTGGGGTAATTCCGCTAGTGAGAATTAAAAACGGTATTTTAAGAACTGGTGATGAAATAGTCATGATGGCTACTAATGCTAAATATGAGGTTATTGATTTAGGAGTATATTTACCTAAAGAAATAAGTAGAGACTTTTTGACTACAGGCGATGTAGGTTGGGTTAGTGCGTCAATAAAAGATATCGAAAAAATCCATGTTGGGGATACAATAACCAACGCTATAAAACCAACAAAAAAGCCTTTACCTGGTTATAGACTTTTAACACCGATGGTATACTCTGGAGTTTATCCAGTTGAGGCCGATGATTATAGCGATTTAAAAGATGCAATCGAGAAAATGAAACTAAGTGATGCATCTTTAATCTATGAACCTGAAACATCAAACGCACTAGGTTTTGGATTTAGAGTTGGCTTTTTAGGAATGTTACATATGGAAATATTTCAAGAAAGGCTAGAAAGAGAGTTCAAACAAAATCTAATAACTACCGCTCCTTCAGTAAACTATTTGGTATATCTAGAGAATGGCGAAACAATTGAAATTGATAACCCTGCTCTTATGCCAAAAAATCAAATGGTTAAAAAGATAGAAGAACCATATGTATTAGCTACGATAATCACTCCAAGTGATTATGTAGGTAATGTTATGGAGTTATGTCAATACAAAAGAGGCGTTTTTAAAGATATGAAATACATCTCAGACTCAAGAGTCGAGATTATGTATGAATTACCTTTGTCAGAAATTATCTATGATTTCTTTAACCGTCTTAAATCAAGCACAAAAGGTTATGCGTCATTTGATTACGAACTAATCGGTCATAGAGAATCTAAATTAGTGAAAATAGACATATTGCTTAATTCAGAGCCTGTTGATGCTTTAGCTTTCTTAGTTCATCAAGATTTTGCTAGACAAAGAGCTTTAAGAATATGTCAAAAATTAAAAGATTTAATACCTAGACAACTATTTGAAATTCCTATACAAGCAGCTATTGGTTCTAAAGTAATTGCTAGAACCAATATTAAAGCGCTAAGAAAAGACGTTTTAGCTAAATGCTATGGTGGAGATATCTCCAGAAAGAAAAAACTGCTAGAAAAACAAAAACAAGGTAAAAAAAGAATGAAAAATGTAGGCTCAGTAGAGATTCCTCAAGAAGCCTTTATGTCAGTCTTATCCTTAGATGACGGTGAGTAAACACCTCTTAAATTTAGAGGTGTTTTTCTTTCCTCATGATTAAAAAGAAAAAAAGGCTTGCTGCTTTAATTTTTAGATTTATTATGTTAACATAATATTGGTGATAATTATGATAAAAGGATTATATATTCACATCCCTTTTTGTGAACACATCTGTACATACTGCGATTTTGCGAAAATGGTTGCGAATGATCAACTAAAAGAAGAGTATATGCAAGCTTTAGTACGAGAGATAGAATATTATAGCGATTTAACTGAAAAAGCTGAAACTATCTATATTGGAGGCGGAACGCCTTCTTGTTTAGACCATAGTTTGCTAGAAGCTTTTTTATATGAGCTTTCTACTAATGTTAATTTAAGCAAAATCAAAGAATTTAACTTTGAAGTAAACCCTTCAGATGTAAATCAAGATTTCCTTAAAATACTTAAGAAATATCACGTAAGTAGGATAAGTATGGGGGTTCAAGCACTTGAACCTAGTTTACTAAAGTTTTTAGGCCGAACTCATACTATAGAAGATGTTTTTAAAGCCGTTGAGTTATTACAAGAATCTGGGATAGAATATAATCTAGATTTTCTTTATGCTGTACCAGGACAAACTAAAGAGATGCTTTTAAAAGATCTTGAATACATCCAAAAGTTTAATCCACATCATATTTCATACTACTCTTTAATAGTTGAAGATAAAACTATTCTGAATTATTGGATAAACAATCATAAAG
>Ga0265294_10006762_pt1 | contig 13706 bp, 11 predicted proteins | sample MunlanPumphouse3_FD_192504 | JGI IMG/M metagenome (GOLD analysis project Ga0265294, IMG submission 192504) | Groundwater microbial communities from a municipal landfill in Southern Ontario, Canada - Pumphouse #3 | ecosystem: Environmental > Aquatic > Deep subsurface > Groundwater | place... | reverse complement strand
GACATGGGCAGCCTCAGCGGCGTCATTACTGAAAATGGGAACCCGCTCAACAACGTGACTGTTACCATCGAAGAAACCGTGTTCACTGCGACCAGTGACATTACCGGGGCTTATAGCTTTCCCTATGCGCCGATTGGTACACACACGGTTACTGCCGATAAATACGGCTACACTCCCGTTAGCCATACCGTTACCATCAATGTGGATGAAGAGACCACTCAGAACTTCGCGATGACCGGTACACCGGAGTTTGCTCTCAGTCACACGGCATGGGATTTTGGTGATGTGAATCTGGGTGGCTCCGCTATCCAGGACTTCGTAATCACAAACATCGGCGGCGGCACTTTGGGTATCGAGTCCATCACGATTTCCGGAAGCGGCACCTTCGCCCTCAGCGGCCTACCGGCTTTACCGACCGATCTCTTGAACGAAGAAACCATCACCATCACTACAACCTATACTCCAAATTCTCTAAACGAAGACACCGCGACCATCACTATTGTCGATGATCAGGGAACCCGTCATGTGTTTGGCTCTATGAACGCGAACGCCGCTGTCAAAAACAGCATAGGCAACCGATCGAACAATTCCAACCGCGAAAGCCATACCATAACGCTTAGTGGAACCGGGGTAAACGACATCAATATCGGCATTGGCGATCAAGAAGCCTATATCCCGATCAACTTCTTTTACAATAACTCCATATTCGAAACCATCTATAGCGTTGAAGACATGAATGGTTTTGTGGGTATGATCACCGGGGTGAGATTCTACACCAACTTCAATGAAGCGCATCCCGATAAACCGGTAAAAATCTGGCTGGGTTCCACTACTCAGACCGATCTATCTACCGGCTGGATCCCATCCACCGATCTTACTCTGGTCTATGATGGGATGATGAGCTACCCCGCGGGAGAAGGCATGGTATCCTTCCAATTCCCCGAATACTACATGCATCTGGATGGCGGAAACCTGGTGATGATGGTGCAAAGACCCATGGATACAGGTTGGTCCTCAGGAAAATACTTCAAAACCCAAACAGTAGGAACTAATCGTAGCCGCAATATATACAGCGACAGCACTGAATATGATCCCGCCAATCCACCCGATGGAACTCTCACGGGCCAATTCCCCAAGACCACCTTTGTGGTGATCCCCGGCGGAGTAGGCCACATCCAGGGTACAGTACTGGGCGAAAACAGCGTTCCTCTGGAAGGAGTGGACATCACTCTCAGCGGCAATCCCACCACAAGCACAAACGCGCTGGGCGAATTCTTCATACCGAATATACTCCCCGGCGAATACAGCCTGGGCTTCAGCACCTACGGCTACATCAGCCAGGATTATGCTTTCGAACTGGAAGAAGATGAAACCGAGATCGTGAATATCACTATGCAGCCTATGCCCAAAGTATCCGTATTTGGAATCATCCAGGCCAGCGATACTTCTTCCGGCATCGCCGGAGCCAGCATCCGTCTGCAGGGATATGCAAATTACACTTACAGCACAAATGCTCAAGGCGAATTCCAATCCGAAGCTGAAGTATATGCCAACAACAGCTATCAATACTCAATTTCCGCTCCGGGATACAGCAGCCTCAGCGGAACCATAGAAGTAGGCGACACAGATTACAATATGGGAATCGTCATTATGTCCGAGATCGCCTATGCGCCTACCGCGGTAACTGCCGAACTGAGCGAAACTGCCAGTTCGATCGATATCGTCTGGAACGCTCCCGATCCCAACGCTATGGAGATGGTGCAAAGCTTCGAAAGCGATATCTTCCCGCCCACAGAATGGTCTCAGATCATCACCTGTACCGGTGGCCCCAATACTCTTGGTGTGCTTCCCACTTGGGGCAGATACAGCGTTATCAGCGATGCTGTGCCGGTGGTTCCTACCGATGGCAACTATCAAACCGGACTCACCTGGTACGACGGGCATCAGGACGAATGGCTCATCACATCCGTATTCAACTGCCCACCGGATGCCTATATGACCTTCGATACTTATCTCACTATGGGCTCCCCCATGGGTGATCACTATTATGTGAAAGTATCTCCGGATTACGGTGCGACATGGGATGTCCTTTGGGATGGTGCCACTCAGCCAATGGGCGCGAACCATTACGACACACCTATCCAGGTGGATCTCAGCGCCTACAATGGTCAGCAATTGCAGATTGCTTTCCACGCGCAAGATCCCCCGGATAATGCAGGGCTCTGGGAAGTGTGGTATGTCGATAATATCTACATCGGCAACTTTGTGGAAAGAGTATCCACAACCCTCAGCAGCCCCAATCCCGGCGCCAAAAGCACGAATTCAGAAAACACACTACGGATGCAAAACAATGCTTTGCGCAGTGCTGCACCTGCCTCAAATACCCGCGTAAACAGCAGATCTCTGGTCGGCTATCGGGTATGGCGCATGGTTGAGGGTACCGAGGATAACGAAAACCAATGGACTCTGCTCAATGAGGAATTAACCAGCAACACAAACTATGAAGACGAAAGCTGGAATAGCTTGCCCAACGGCAGCTACAGATGGGCGGTGAAAGCTGTTTACACATCCGAGGTTCTGTCCAGCCCTGCCTTCTCAAATACGATGCTCAAAGATCAGCAGACCGGAAACTTCCAAGGACGCGTGACAAATGCCGGAGCGGGAATCGCAGGCGCTACAGTCAGCACCAATACCGGCTTGTCTGCCACCACAAACAACCAGGGATACTATGTCCTTGCCGTGCCGGCGGGCACCTATACCCTCACCGCCAGCAAGACGGATTACCACTCCCTGGAAATTGCCAATCAAACTGTGGCTGCAGGACAAAACGTGACTGTGAACTTCAACCTGATCCATGTATCAAATGAAGATGATGTGACTCCGGTTACCGTTACGGTGCTGAAATCCAACTATCCAAACCCCTTCAACCCGGAAACAACAATCAATTATGACCTCAAAGATGCCGGCAAAGTTCGCATCGATGTCTTCAACCTGAAGGGTCAGCTTGTGCGTACTCTGGTAAATGAAGAACAGGCAGCGGGTAGATATCGCCTGGTATTCAATGCTAAAGACCATCGAGGCAATCCGCTCTCCAGTGGAGTGTATTTCTATCGCATGTCTGCCGGGCATTACCGTAGCACTAAAAAGATGATGCTGATGGAATAGATTCCGTTATCAGCACAGATAGAATCGGCCCCGGAAGAAGTTCCGGGGCTTTTTGCTTGACAAGAAATTCGTGTTTCTCCCAAATGTATCATAAGCACAGCTGAAGGAGTTAAATATGAAACTAGACAGCATTATTTCAAAAGTCAAAAGTGCAATCCAAAGCGGTGCGGGCGCGAATCTCAGTATCGGCAGTCCATCCCCGATAGGCGATGTCTCAATTGTTCCGGTGGCTCGCGTATCCTTCATGTTTGGTGGCGGAGGGGGAAAATCTCCGCAATCCAAAAAGAAGAAAGAAGCTCCCTGCAATGAAAGCGAAGATCCGGGTCAATCCGGCCAAAATGAGGGTGCCGGTGGTGGTGGCAGCGTAAAAACGGACCCGGTAGGCATATTTCTTATCAAGGATGAAAAGGCAAAATTCTATCCTATCGTTTCTGTCCGTGAGATCATCACCTTGTTCAGCATCGTGAGTTTTTTACTGCTCAAAATCTACAAGCTTAAACGAAAGCGATGAAGGCCGTGCGCTTTCTTGCATCTCAAAGCATGGCCTTTACAAACTTCAATCTTATATCTCCAACAAGGATCCCCTATGCTTAGTATTTTTAGCCCCTCAAATTATGCCCCCTTCAATATCGCCCTCGAAGAGTATCTGCTAAACAATATCACGCAAGACTGCTTCCTTCTGTACATCAACGAACCCTGCATCATTGTGGGCAGATTTCAGAACACTCTGGCGGAGATCAATTACCAATGGGTCCAACACCATGAAATCCCCGTGGTGCGCAGATTAACCGGGGGTGGTACTGTGTTCCACGACCTGGGAAACTTGAATTTCAGCTTCATTATGCGCAATGCAGACGATGAAACCGCAAACTTTAAACGCTATACCAAACCCGTTCTGGATGTGCTGAACGAACTCGGTGTCCCGGCGATGTTACAAGGCCGCAACGACCTTACCATAAAGGGGACGAAATTTTCCGGCAATGCTAAACTGGTGCAAAACGGTACAACTCTGCAACACGGCACCATTCTGTTCAATTCCCATGTGGAATCCCTGGTGCAAGCCCTCAAGGTGAATCCCGTCAAATTCTCCGACAAAGCGGTAAAATCGGTGCGATCCAGAGTGACTAACGTGATCGATCACCTGTCTAAACCCATGAAACTGGGTGAATTTATCCCCTTGGTGCGCGAAAAAGTGCACAGCCTCTATCCCGATGCCCGGGACTACACTCTCACCATCGACGACCGCCAGGGCGTGCAGGAATTGGTGGATCGCAAATATGGAACCTGGGAGTGGAACTATGGTAAAAGCCCCCAATACAACCTTGCCAACGCCATCAAAACCAAGGTTGGCACCATCGAATTCTATCTGGATGTAGCCAATGGCATCATTACCAGTCTGCGCATATTCGGCGATTTCTTCGGTTCCAAAGATCTGCGTGAACTGGAATCCGGCTTCAGCGGAGTGTCCCACACCAAAGAAAGTGTGCGTGAGGTTTTTGAACGCCGCGCCTATCGGTCGTATTTTGGTGATGTAGATCTAGACGACTTGGTGAATGCCATGTTTTGATGGGACAGATTTTTGTTGACAGCAAAGCATAAGCGCATCAAACTGTAATCACTTATTGATATACTAAGGAGAAGAAATGAGGAAATCCCTGATTTTTATACTTTTAGCAGCTGTTTTGTTGGGTGTTTTCGGATGCTCTGTCACCGGATCCGCAGAGAAAATGATCGTTAAATACGATATCGAGCTTGCCCGCGTGCGCAAAGCCAGCGACATCAATCAACGCTATCAGGCCCCTGTGGCGGATACCACCATGGGCATTGCCCGCTACGCTTATGAAGACGACCTCTTCCGCAGCATCTGGAGCGCCGATGAATCCGGCTGGGAATTAAGCTTGTACAACAAAAGTGAAGAAACTCTTACCATAGACTGGGATGAAGCCGCGTATATGGATGTGGATAAGATCGGAAGAGGCGTTTTGGCCTCCTCCACCAAATACTCCGAGCGCAACAATCCCCAGACCCCTACCGTGATCGCGCGCAGAGGAAACATCACCGAAAACCTCTTTTCCAAAGATCACGTCTATCAATCCACTACCGGCGTATGGGCAAAACGTCCCCTATTCCCCATCGATTTTAGCGAGGCACAACGCTATAAGGACAAGACCGTCAGCCTCATCATTCCCTTCAATGTAAGCGGCCTTACCGCCCAATATGAATTTGTATTCAACATCAAGAACGTGAGCCAAGTGCCTTCCCCCAGCAATCCTTGGCAGATATATCTGTTGGATCGCACTCTGGGCGTTAGCTTCTAAACAAAATTACGCTATTATCAAACCGGTTCCCCCAAGAGCCGGTTTTTTGTTGTCCGGATTTTTTGCCCGGACAGATAGAGGGCTATGCTGCCTATCTTGCTCTTCTTGCTCTCAATTTCACTCTATACACGGCAAAGAACATCGGGATATATTCCCTTTTCTATCTGTATGGCGGACAGCTCTGGGACAAATTTTCGCCACCCCACAGAATCCCTCTTGACATAAAGGCTGAGGCTTTTTAAACTGAATCTCAATAAAAGATATGGAGTATGCAATGTTTCCCATCAGTTTTGGCAGCGACAATCACAGTGGAATTCACTTCACTGTATTCTCTGCTTTGCAAAAAGTAAATACCGGCTTCTGCCCCGCCTATGGCGATGATCCCCTCACTCAAGACGTGATTAGGGCATTGGAGGCACTGTTTGGTGGAGAATGTGAGGCCTCGCTGGTGATCACGGGAACCGGTGCGAATGTGGTTGCCCTGCAATCTCTGATTCATTCTTTCAATGCCATCATCTGTGCCGAAAGCGCGCATATTAATGTGGATGAATGCGGTGCGGTACAAAAATGCACCCAGGCCCGCCTCAGCCCCATCAAAACCAAAGACGGCAAGCTAAGCCCGGATCTGATCGCTCCCCGCCTGCTGGGAGATCGGGACCAACATCATTCCCAATTCAAAATCTTATCCATCTCCCAAAGCACGGAGTATGGCACACTATACAGCGTGGAAGAGATCAAAACTCTGGCGGATTTCGCGCATGCTCACAACATGTTGCTGCACATCGATGGCGCCAGATTGGCCAATGCCGCTGCCGCGCTCGAGGTCGATCTGAAAACCATGACCAAGGATGCCGGCGCAGATATCGTTAGCTTTGGCGGAACCAAAAATGGATTGCTCTTTGGCGAGGCTATCATCAGCTTCCGTCCCGAACTGAGCTCCGAAATGCGCTTCTATCGCAAACAGTGCAATCAGCTTTTCTCCAAAATGCGCTTCATCTCTGCCCAATACGAAGCGTATCTGGATAAAGAACTGTGGCTGAAAAATGCCCGGCACGCAAACGCCATGGCTCGTTTGCTGGCTCAAAGACTGGCAGAATTTAAACAAATCAAGATTACGCAAAAGGTATATGTAAATTCTGTGTTTGCCATACTGCCGAAAGCATGGCTGGCTCCTCTGCAGGAAAAATATATGTTCTACACTTGGGACGAAGCTCGCAACGAGGTGCGCCTGATGTGTTCTTTCAACACTCTGGAAGAGCATATTGACGACTTGATAGGCACTATCAAAGAGTTGGCGGAATCCTAATTCATCAAAATCCTACTTGCCAGGTGGGTAATATCGCTTATCTTGTCTTTAAAATTTCAAAATATTAAAGGAAGATAATCATGAAAATACTTGTCCTGTTTTACTCGACCTACGGACACATATATCAGATGGCGGAAGCCGCGAAAGAAGGCGCATCAAGCGTCGAAAACGTGGAAGTGATACTGAAACGCGTACCGGAAACCCTCAATGAAGATATCCTGGCCCAGATCGGGGCCACAGACGCTCAAAAGGCATTCGCACACATCCCTGTAGCGGATCCCTCCGAATTGGCGGATTACGACGCCATCATCTTTGGCGTTCCCACCAGATTTGGTATGATGCCCGCGCAGATGAAAACCTTTTTGGATGCAACCGGTGCTTTGTGGGCAAAGGGCGCCCTGGTTGGAAAGATCGGCAGCGTATTCAGCTCTACCGGCACCCAACATGGCGGGCAGGAAAGCACGATACTCAGCTTCCATACCGTTCTGTTGCATCATGGCATGCTGATAGCCGGCCTTCCCTATAGCTTTGCCGGACAATCCACCATGGAAGAGATCAGCGGGGGAAGTCCATATGGTGCCAGCGTGGTAGCCGCTCCAAACGGAAGCAAGGCGCCAAACAAATACGAGCTGGATGGAGCGCGCTATCAGGGCAGACACGTTGCTTTACTGGCGAGCCGCATGAACAGATAATTGCTTCAATAAACCAAATTCAATATCCCCAATAATAATGTCTGTGCTTTTTAGAGAGTGCGGACATTTTTTTGTGCATGTCCTTGGTGGATTACCAAAGCCCTATCTTGCAAGATGGAGGATGCTTGCAAGCATGTTTTTCTTGACATATATCCACGCTCAGAAATCATGTCACCCTAGAGAGGATTTAGAGAATATATGTGTGTACGAACCATTATTACGCCAGCACAAAAGAACTTAATGATCGAGTTTGAGCATTTGCATACGCAAGTGCTTTTTTTTTGCCCTTGGAGGATAGATGCGTATTGATGAAATTATCCGCAAAAGTTTAGACGAAGACCTTGGTTCCGGAGACATCACCACCAGATATCTGGATCTGGATCCTGAGATTTGCAGCGCGTACATGATAGCTAAGGCTGAAGGTATATTGGCCGGCACGGACATTGCCAAAGAAGTCTTTAAAACCGTGGATCCAGAGCTGAAAATCACCATATACCGAAAAGATGGCGACCGGGTGCGTTCCAAAGATGAGATCATGCGCGTGGAGGGCAAAGCTGCCAGCATCCTCCAGGCAGAGCGTACCGCGCTGAACTTTTTGCAGCGGCTTTCGGGAATCGCTTCTCAGACTCGCCGCATGGTGGACGCCATGGCCGGCACAAACACTGTGCTGCTGGATACCCGCAAAACCACTCCGCTCTTGCGCAGTTTGGAAAAATACGCGGTTCGTGTGGGCGGAGGGTTGAATCACAGACATGGTCTTTTCGACATGATTATGTTGAAGGAGAACCACATCCGCGCGGCAGGCGGCATCACCCGGGCGGTAAGTAAAATCCAGATGCAAAACGCCAGTTACAAAGTGGAAGTGGAAGTAAGCAACCTGGATGAATTGGCGGAAGCCGTAGCAGTGAAAGCGGATAGAGTGATGCTGGACAACATGAGCTTGAAAGACATCAAAGCTGCGGTGAAACGCTTCGGGAAAAAAGTGGAATTGGAAATATCCGGTGGCGTAAACGAAGACAACATCATGCAATATGCCAAAACGGGAGTGCACTACATTTCCAGCGGTGCGCTCACCCATTCTTACAAATCGCTGGATATCAGCTTGTTATTTAAGGAGTAAATATATGGAATCACAACTGCGTACCCTGGAGCAAATGCAGCTATTGGACAACAAGATTGGCAGATACCGCGTTTTGCAACAGGAATTGCCCAAACAACTCTCTGAGATCAACGAACAGGTGGTACAAGCCACAGCAAACCTATTGGCATCAGAAAGCGAAAAAGCCGAGATTAACAAGAAACAACGTGCCCTGGAAGGCGAAGTAGATACTTTTAAAAATCAGATCAATAAGTATGGTGCTCAGCTCTCCGAAATTAAAACCAACAAAGAATATAAAGCCTTAAACAGCGAAATTGCTTACCTCAAAGACAAAATATCCGAGATCGAATCTCAATTACTCGCCCTGATGGACGAAGAAAGCGAAGCTAAAACAAAGAACGATGGCTTCAAAAAAGCTCTTCAGGATGCCGAAGCCAATAAACACGCCAAAGAAGGCGACCTGAAAGCTCAAATCGACTCCCTCGAAAAAGAAATCGAAGATACTCGCGCCCAACGCAATAAACTGGCCATTACCCTACCCACTCCACTCATCAAACGTTATGGCAATCTTATCAAACACAAGGATAACCTCGCCGTAGTATACAATCGCGACGGCTCCTGCGGAGGATGCGGATTCGTACTCCGTCAACAAATGCGCATCGAACTGCAACTGCGCGAAAAGATAGTCTATTGCGAAAATTGCGGTCGCATCATCCTGGATCGTTTTCCGGATGATAGCGCCGAAGAAGACTAAAAGCTCCCTATGCTGCGCTCAATTCAGTATTGAGTTCAGCTACGCTTTTGCCCCACAAAATGGCTGCTTGTATTTTGTGGGAAAATCCGGCTGCAGGTATAGCACAAGCGCTGCTCGCGGCTAAACGGGCTATGCTTTATACAATTTTGCGAAGCTGCATTTGGCAGCCTGTTAAACCTTATCCTGCGTTAAGCGTTTTCACCGGGAACGCAACAGCCATGCCCTATACATCAAGCTATGCCGAAGCCGATATCAACGCGTTTTCATCGAGTGCACACAGGATTATCAAGCGTTTATATCGGCTTCGGCAAGGCTTTATCGAAAGGGGGAGGGGACAGCGCAACCTGCACTCACAAAGGTGGGCAAGATTTTCCTTGACCATAATGCCTTTTTGCCTTTTTATGCCAAACATCCTAAAACATGGAGTTTGAAAGCGCTATGAAAAGAATTCTGTTTGTAATCGCCATATCCTTGCTTTCTCTGATCGCGTGTCAGAGTGAAAGCGCCAGAATATCTGACGCGAACAAGAAACTGGGAACTCGGCAAAAGCCGATCAAGATGTATTTTGTGCCGTCTTTGGAAGCCGGGAAAGTGGTGGCCAGCGGTGAAGCGATCGCGTCTGCGCTCAATAAGGCAACCGGTTATCATTTCAAAGTGGCTGTACCCACATCATACGCGGCGGTAATCGAAGCTTTGGGCAGCTATCAGGCAGATATCGCCTGGTTGCCCACCTATGCCTATGTGCTTGCCAAACAGAAGTATGACGCCAATGTGCGGCTGATGACGGTGCGCAACGGACTGAATAAATACCGGGGCCAGTTTGTGGCTATGAAAGACGAGATTCAAAGCATCGAGGACATCGACGGCAAGATAGTTGCCTACACCGATGCAGCTTCCACCTCAGGATACATCTATCCCTCTGCCATCCTCAAAGAAAATGGCATCGAACCCAAAGAACACGTCTTTGCCGGTGGTCATCCTCAAGCCATCCTGGCAGTTTACAGCGGTAGGGCAGATGTGGCATGCAGCTACTGGAGTCCTCCGGATTCCACTGGAATGCCTATGGATGCACGCGAAAAACTCTATGAAACTCACAAGGATATCTTTGATAAAGTGCGCATAATCGGCTTTACAGATTGGATTCCGAACGACACTGTCACCTTCCGTAAAAACATGCCGGAGGAATTGGAAAAGGAAGTGGTGAAGGCCCTTTACGATTTCGCGCAGACGGATGAGGGGAAAAGAACCCTGAAAACCCTTTATGATGTGGATGGATTGGAACACGCCTCGGATGCGGATTACGAAGTGGTTCGCACTGCGCTGAAAGCAATGAATATGGATCCTGCCGAAATGTTGAAATAAGGGACATTCTTGAGACTTTTAGACGTTCAAAACCTCTATAAAAGCTACGACGGCAGCTCTTTTGCCGTGAACAACCTTTCTTTCGAAATGGAGGACAAGGATTTTATCGTGTTGCTGGGGCTTTCCGGAAGCGGGAAATCCACACTCTTACGCTGCATCAATCGCTTGATCGAACCCACCCGTGGAGATGTCCGCTACAAAGGGGAATCCATTATCGCGCTAAAGGGTAAGGACTTGCGGCACTACCGCCGCAATATCGCGATGGTCTTTCAACAATTTAACCTGATCAAAAACCTTAGCGTGCTTACCAATGTACTCACCGGCCGCCTGGGCTATCACGGCATCGGCTCCGCCTACAGCAAGGCTGAAATCTCTTCCGCCATGCAAAATCTGGAAAGAGTGGGCTTGCAGGATTTTGCCAAAAAACAGGTGAAGCAACTCTCCGGGGGCCAGCAACAACGAGTGGCTATTGCCCGGGCGCTGATGCAAGAGCCGCGCATCATCCTGGCCGATGAGCCGGTGGCCAGCCTGGATCCCGCCACCGCGGATTCCATCATGCAGTATCTGGCAGAGATCAATCACGAAGGCATCGCCGTAATCTGCAGCCTGCATTTCCTCTCTCTGGCCAGGCGTTACGGCACCAGAGTACTGGCTTTAAAGGACGGTATCAAAGCCTTTGAAGGGCTCCCCTCACAGATCGATAAGCTCCGTTTCAAAGAGATATATGGTGAGGAGGCAGAGGAGATATAGGGCAAGAACGGGTAAAGCTTCTCCGCCATAGACTCCTGCCGGGACTTGCCAAGATAGCCCATTACTGCTTTCAGGGCTGATAAAGGTGAATCTTGCGAGCTCGTAATCATATACTCCTGTAATAGTTGCATATTTATTTATGCGAATTGTGTATCTTTTTGGATAATCCTCCTTGACTGAAAACACAGTTGTTTAATTACTGCAATTATCGCCGAGCGTATAGTACTAAACCCATTTGGGCAAGGCTATGCGCCGATAGGGTATATCCGGAAACAGATATGCCTTCCAGTGTGAAAAGGTGATAACGTGGTACAGGGAGAGTACGTCCACTGTACAGGCATCCCTTTTCACAAACAAAATGAAAAGGAGATACCATGTTTTTCAGCGTACCCGCACCCCAAAATGAACCTGTGTTTACCTATCAACCGGGTTCAACCCAACGTCAACAACTTCAGGATGCTCTGCAGGAATTGTATGGCAAACACTTCGAGATTCCCGCGATCATAGGCGGAGAAGAGGTCTTTACCGGTTCCACGGATCACTGCATTTGCCCTCATGATCATCAACACAAGCTGGCAACTTACCACAAAACAGAAGAAAAAGAAATCCTGCGTGCGATTGACGCGGCAGTTAAAGCCCGCAAAGATTGGGAAGAAATGCCCTTCTATCACCGTTCCGCTATTTTTTTGAAAGCAGCGGAATTGCTTTCCACCAAGTATCGCTTTTTGCTAAATGCCGCCACAATGCTGGGGCAGAGCAAGAATGCGCACCAAGCGGAGATCGATTCGGCTTGTGAACTGATCGATTTCTGGAGATTTAACGCCTATTTCGCGCAGAAGATCTATGAACAACAACCCCTGATCTCTCCGAAAGGGGAATGGAATTTTACGGAATACAGAGCTCTGGAAGGCTTCATCTTTGCCCTTACTCCGTTCAATTTTACGGCGATCGCCGGGAACCTGCCCACGGCACCGGCTCTGATGGGTAATACCGTGGTGTGGAAGCCCTCCGGCACAGCGGTCTATAGCGGCTACTTCATCATGAAAATCTTAAGAGAAGCCGGACTCCCCGATGGAGTGATCAATTTCATCCCCGGGTCTGGCGCGACCATCGGACAGCATGTGATGCATTCTCCGCATCTGGCAGGGATTCATTTCACCGGAAGCACCGCTGTCTTCAATCACATCTGGAAGACTACCGCAAACAACATCCATCTCTACAAATCGTATCCCAGGATAGTGGGTGAAACCGGGGGCAAGGACTTTATCTTTGCACACAGTTCTGCCGATGTGCAAGCCCTGGCTGTGGCATCACTACGGGGCGCATTTGAGTATCAGGGACAAAAATGCAGTGCAGCATCCCGTCTCTATATCCCGCAATCCATATATGATGAATGGCTTAGCCGCATGAACGCGATGCTGGATAATGTGAAGATGGGCGATGTGCGTGATTTTTCGAACATGATCAATGCCGTGATCGATAAAAAGAGCTTCGACAATATCAAAGGATACATAGAATATGCCAAGGAATCCTCCGAAGCTGAGGTGGTCCGGGGCGGAAACTGCGATGACAGCGTGGGATACTTCGTTGAACCTACCATCATCAAAACCGTAAATCCTCGGTTTAAAACCATACAGGAAGAGATCTTCGGTCCCGTTTTAACGGTCTATGTGTACAAAGATGAGGATTATGAAAGCTGTCTGGAACTGTGCGACACTACCTCAGCATATGGCCTTACCGGCTCCATATTCTCTCAGGATCGCAAGGCTATCTGCATGGCATATAATGTTCTGCGGCATAGTGCGGGTAATTTTTACATCAACGATAAACCTACCGGTGCAGTGGTGGGTCAACAGCCTTTTGGCGGAGGAAGATCTTCCGGAACAAACGATAAGGCCGGTTCTGCCTTGAATCTGCAACGCTGGATATCCGCGCGCTCGATCAAAGAAACCTTCGTTCCGGCTATGGATTTTGACTATCCTTTCATGAAACAATAGTATGAACAGGGGGAGATGGCAGGGCTGTCTCCCCGTTTTTCGGTTTATTCTGCAGGTTTGGAGGCATCTGCTCCATATTTCATGGTTTTTGCGCCTGCGTGCGCAATTTTCGAGGAAGCCTGTCCCCCGCTCAGTTTAAACAAAACTGCAGCAGTGCCGGATAAACGAACGGTGCGCAGCGGCGATAAACAGCAAAGACGAAGCTATGGCATCAAGCAGCCTGCCGGGGCAAGCCAAAGATTTATCTTGACAGATAAGCCCTC
>Ga0265294_10006761_pt1 | contig 13707 bp, 11 predicted proteins | sample MunlanPumphouse3_FD_192504 | JGI IMG/M metagenome (GOLD analysis project Ga0265294, IMG submission 192504) | Groundwater microbial communities from a municipal landfill in Southern Ontario, Canada - Pumphouse #3 | ecosystem: Environmental > Aquatic > Deep subsurface > Groundwater | place... | reverse complement strand
CCTTAAAGTTCGAAGATTTTAGTGGGCAAAATAAAATAGTTCAAAATTTAAAAATTTTTGTACAAGCAGCAAAACTTAGAAGTGAATCTTTGGATCATGTCATATTACATGGTCCTCCAGGGCTTGGTAAAACAACTCTTGCAGCCATATTGGCATCTGAATTAGGTGTGGGCTTAAAAGTCACTTCAGGACCAGTATTAGACAAACCTGGAGATCTGGCAGGTTTACTTACGAATTTAGAGGAAAATGATATACTTTTTATAGACGAAATTCATAGATTATCTCCAGTCGTAGAAGAATATTTGTATTCTGCGATGGAGGATTTTAGAATAGATATTATGCTCGACAAAGGACCAGCTGCTAGGTCTGTACAGATTAATTTAAATCCATTTACACTCATAGGTGCTACAACTAGAAGTGGGTTATTAACGGCTCCATTAAGGGCTAGATTTGGAATTAATTGTCATCTCGAGTATTACGATGCATCAGTACTCGTAAAAATTATAAGTCGTTCAGCAGAAATATTAGGTATAAAAATAACTAGTGAAGCAGCTAAAGAAATAGCTGCTCGAAGTAGAGGAACACCTAGAATATCCAATTCTCTGCTAAGAAGAATTAGAGATTTTGCAATGGTAAAGGGTAATGGTATAATAGATCATGAAATAACTAAATATGGTTTAGAAGCTCTTAATATTGATACTTACGGTTTAGATGAAATGGATAATAAGATACTCAGTGTCATTATCGAAAAATTTAATGGAGGTCCCGTTGGATTGACGACAATATCAACAGCCGTTGGCGAGGATTCTGGTACAATAGAAGAGGTCTATGAACCCTTTTTGATAAAAGAAGGATTCCTGAAGAGGACACCCAGAGGAAGGGAAGCTACAGAGTTGTCATACAAGCACTTAAATGTAAATATGCTTGGGAAATCAAAAAATCTAAATCTTTTTTGATCTGCTTAAATTTTAAAAAAAATAGTACTGTTAAATTGTGTTAATCTGATTGCTATTTAAAATTGAAATGTTAAATTTGTATTGTGAGACAAAAACATATAATAATATTAGGCGTAGTTTTAGGACTAGCTTTACTTGGACTTATATTTACACAAGCTTCGTATTTTCATACAGCCTTCAAGCTTAAAAAAGCGCAGTTTGATTACTCTGTAAATAAATCTCTAAACGAAGTTGTTTCTAAATTAGAAGATAAACATATGTCTATTTATAAAGCTCAGAAGGAATCCTCTATAGTTATTACTGGGAGTACTTCATTACCAGTGATCTTAGATAGTATTATGTCTGGTAGCGTCTCAATAGGAGGTGTATATCTAGATGATGGAGAAACAAAAAATGCATTTTCTAATACCGATAAACAGGGTTTGAAATCTTCTATAAACAGATTAACAAAAACATTACATATAAGGGTTTCTGGTAAAGATTTAAAAACCTTTTTTAATACCAGTGAGAAACATTTTTCCGTAAAAGAATTTATGGAAAAATTTGACTTAAGAAAGATGATAGGAAATGCTTTAATTGATAATGGTATTAAATTAGATTTTGAATACGCTGTTAAAGAAAGTGATAAATTTGTTATTTTATCAGAAAAGTTTTTTAATCAAGATGCTGAATATACTTACACAAGAAGATTGTTGTGGGATGATACTGAGAATATTTCCAGTTTATATCTTATATTTCCTGGTCATTCAGATAGTAGTTTACAATCCTTAAAGTTACTTTTGCCAAGTTTGATTATTACTCTAATACTTGTATTTTGTTTTATATTTTCAATACTTATAATTGTAAAACAGAAGAAACTTTCTGCAGTTAAAAATGACTTTATAAATAATATGACTCACGAATTTAAGACTCCTATAGCAACTATTTCACTTGCAGGACAGATGATTAAAGACGGTGTAGTTGGAGGAGACGGTACATCATTACGGCACATAGCTGGAATAATAACAGACGAGAGTAAGCGCTTAACCTATCAGGTAGAAAAAGTTCTTCAAACAGCTCTTTTTACAGAAACAAGAATGAAATTAAAGCAAAAGAGTATTAATATGAACAAGTTAATTGAGGCTTTATCAGATAAATTTAAGCTTAGAATAAATGATAAAAATGGACATTTGTATACTCATTTTGATGCCCAAAATGATGAAATTTATGCAGATGAGGTTCATATTACTAATATTATTTCTAATTTGCTTGACAATGCTATCAAATATTGTAAGGAAGCTCCAGAAATAAGTATATACACTAGAAATCAATCAGACAAATTTTTAATAAGTGTTGTTGACAATGGTATAGGAATTGCTTCTAAAGATCAGAAGTTAATTTTTGAACGTTTTTTTAGAGTTTCTACAGGGAACCTTCATGATGTAAAGGGATTTGGATTGGGACTTTCTTATGTAAAGAAGATTGTAGATGCTCATGGGGGAAAGATTGAAGTGGAAAGTACTGAAGGAAAAGGTAGCAGATTTGACATTGTACTGCCTCTTATTACTAAAAAACAAAAAACATTGTTCTTTAACTTTTAGGATAAAGATAAATATATTGTTTGATAAACTAATTATATTAATATTATGGAAGACAAGATTAAAATTTTATTAGCAGAAGACGATACCAATCTTGGTATGCTTCTTAGAGAATATCTTAAAGCAAAAGGTTTTGATGTAGTTCTAGCAGAAGATGGTGAAGTAGCTTATGAAGCCTTTTTAAAAGATCCATTTGACTTAGGAATATTTGATGTTATGATGCCTAAAAAGGATGGATTTACATTGGCAAAAGACATCAGACAGATTAATAGTAAAATTCCTATTATATTCCTAACAGCTAAATCATTAAAGGAAGACATACTTGAAGGCTTCAAAATAGGAGCTGATGATTATATGAGTAAACCTTTCAGTATGGAAGAGTTATTGTTGAGAATTGAGGCTGTACTACGTCGTTCTACAGGTATAAAACAAGAAAATGTAGATGAAGTATATAAAATAGGTAAATTAACTTTTAAAGTAAAAAAACAATTGCTTATAGATGGTGATGTAGAAGAAAAGCTTACCACCAAAGAGTCTGAATTATTATTATTACTTTGTCAGAATGTAAACAAGGTATTAGAGCGCAATTATGCACTTAAGCACATTTGGGCAGATGATAATTACTTTAACGCTAGAAGCATGGATGTATATATTACAAAACTTCGTAAACATCTTAAAAAAGATCCAAGTGTTGAAATTATAAACGTTCACGGAAAAGGATATAAATTAATAATGTAATTATTTAATAAATTAGAATTAATGAAAATAGCTATTGCATGTGATCATGCTGGATTTGATTACAAAGAAAAACTTGTTAAGTATTTGACAAAGAATGGACATGATATGAAAGATTTTGGTGCCTATTCTTCAGAAAGTATGGATTATCCTGATTCTGCTCATCCTATGGCTTCTGCTGTAGAAAAAAAAGAATACGAATTAGGCATAGCTCTTTGTGGAAGTGGTAATGGAATTTCTATGACAGCTAATAAACATCAAGGAATAAGATGTGCATTATGTTGGTGTAAAGAAATTTCCAAATTAGCACGTCAGCATAATAATGCAAATATCTGTTCTCTTCCTGCTCGTTTTATAACATTTGAACAAGCTAAAGAGATTATTGACACATTTCTATCCACTCCATTCGATGGTGGCAGACACCAACGCAGAATAGATAAGATTCCTTTAAGAAATAAATAAATTTCTTAAAACTAGATATTAAGCTCCTAAAGTAACTATTTGTTAAAGTATAGTTAAATGGATTTAAATTAAAAAGGAATAGATTATTTAATCATAAATTTGTGATTAATCTTTTAAATTTATGTATATGAAAAAATTATTATTAAGTGTAGTTGTGGTTCTTGCAATATTTTCTTGCAACACCCCAAAATCTACTACTATTACATTTAAGTTAAAGGGGACTGCTCCTTCTGCTTACCCTATGACTTTAGTTACAGCAGATTCAACTTATGCAATTGAATTTGATTCTACAAAAACAGCCACTGTAGTTATTCCTGTAAATGCAAAGAATGGATTTGCAACTTACTATTTTGCAAATGTATCTAAACCTTTATATTGTCAAAATAATTTTGTAATGAACTTAGTTCTTGAAAATAGACGTTTTGACGTAACTTTTGAAGGGAAAGGTGAAGCTATAAACACTTATTTAAATTCACCTAGTACATTTAAACCTGACTTTAAGGGAAGTGAAGCTGATTTTATTAAAAATTACAAGGATTTTGTAGATAATTCTATAAAAGCACTTGATACAATGAAATTTTCTCCAGATTTTTTAAAAGAGCAAAAACTAAGATTACCTTATTTGAACTCTCAAATATTGGGAATCTTTCCTCAATATCATGCTTATTATAGTGGAGATAAAACTTATATTCCTTCAAAAGAATATTATAATTTTGTCTTAAGTTATATTATTGATGATGGAGCTTTATTGAGATTTAATTCTTTTAGGAGTGCTATACCTAGTTTAGTAGAGATTATTTCTTTAGAAGGTAAGGAAGTAAAAACAGAATTGGAAGCTATAAACTTAGCAACAAATTATGTAACAACTAATTTTAAAGATGCTAAACTAATTTCTTATTTAATAGATACTTATATTTCAGGATATGTTGGTCGTTATGGAGTAGACGGGATAGATGAATTATTAAAAATATATAATGAAAAAGTTATAGACGAGTCTGCTAAAACTCGATTTAATAAATTGTGTACTAAATGGTCTAAATTATCAAAAGGTCAACCTTCAGCTACATTTACATACAAAGACATTAACGGTAAGGAAGTGTCTCTTTCAGATCTTAAAGGGAAATATGTATATATTGACTGTTGGGCAACATGGTGTGGTCCTTGTGTTGGAGAACTTCCTTCATTAAAGCTACTCGAAGAAAAGATGTCTAAGAAAAACATTTATTTTGTAAGTATTTCTACTGATAAAGATTTTGCAGCTTGGGAGAACAAAGTCAAGACAGACAAACTAGGTGGAATCCAATTAAATATAAATGGTGATCAAGATTTTATGAGTGCTTATATGGTTAATAGCATTCCTAGATTTATCTTACTTGACAAAGAAGGTAATATTGTTAATAGCAATATGACTAGACCATCTAATCCAGAAACACTTGTTACCTTAATGGCACTAGAAGGTATTTAATTATATAGGATATATGTATATATAGCAATTAATTGATATTAAATTGCAAAAATATAAACTATAAAAATAGCTAATAAAATTTTAATAATATTTATTAGCTATTTTTTTATAAGCCTTAATCTAGTCAGCTTTAAACGATTAAAATAATATGCAAACATTAAATTTTGTAAGCATTATAAAATTTATAAGAGTTCATTCATATACTCTTTCCGTATACATTAATCGTTCTCTTATAGCCTATATACTATACTCTATATGCGTTAGTATGCTATTTGCAATGCTATTTGTAATGCTATTTGTAATGCTATTTGTAATGCTATTTGTAATACAGATAATATTGTTCAAAATAAGTTATAGTTGTAACTGGAGATATATTCTTATAAAAATTTAAGCATAAAAATAGGAAAAAACTGTTAAAGTTCTTTCCTATATAATTTTAAAATCCGTTAAGTATTATATAGCCTTTAATAATACTATTCTATTCCATGAATTGATTTCAAAAGGTTGTTCGCTTGCACCTTTATAAAAAACATTAATACGATTTTCTTTTATTTGATATTTCTTAATTAATGCTTTTTTAACGGCTTCAGCCCTAAGTTTAGATAAGCTATTGTTAATCTTAGCATTACCCGTTTTAGCATCTGCATAACCTATAACACTTACAGTAGCATCAGTATTTTCTTGAAGATAATTCGCAATATTGTATAATGCAACTTGTTGTTTAGGATCTATCTTATAGCTACCTATTCTAAATACTACTTCAGAATATTCACCTTCATTAACTACAATCTTTTTATTGACTGTATTATATTTTACAACAGGATTAGCATTAATTTCATCAATTGAACGTCTTTGTTTGCTAATTCTATCCCTTAATTCTTCAAGAAGTTTTGGATTTTCAGGAGTTACTTTGTCGAATCCTCTCTTATTAAATTTGTAAGTAATACCTATATAGCTAGCAATATTGTATGTATTATTTCTATCGAGAACAAGATTTTGCATGCCAGGATATATATTTGCATTAATTTCTATGTTTAAATCTATAGCATCCGTTAATTTAGCACTAGCCTGACCACCAATTCGAGCACCGTAATAAGTACGATGATCATCTTTAACAGGAGTAGAATAATTGCTTGTAAAACTTACTCCCGCACCTAATATTCCATAAAGATTAAATTTTCTATCAGCTCTAAAACCACCTAATATATTATTAAGATTGAATAATCCGTCAAGATTAATCATATAATTATCTGCATCAGTATTTCCGTTTGTAATTTCTAATCCACTAAATGCTAATCTTGCACCTGCATACGGTGAGAAATACTTACCAACTGCAATTTGTAAAGAAGGTTTAATTAAATCTCCAAAGCTTTCACCTTTAGTAATAGTGTAAGAACCACCTACACCTGCTTGAATAAACCAGTTATCAGAAATTTTATTTATTTTATAGGCTTTATTGTTTTGAGCATAAGAATGGCTACACACAAACAAAGCTAACATTAATATAATAATATTTTTTTTCATACTTTCAATATTTTAAATTGTCTTACTTTGCTATCATTATTACAACTCTATTCCAATAATTAATCTCAAAAGGTTGTTCCTCAGAACCCTTAACGACTACATTAATTCTATCCTCTGCTATTCCGTAAGATTTAACAATTTCGACTTTTACTGCCAACGCTCTTTTTTTAGATAAAATTTTATTTATTTTGGAAGTACCAGTTTTAGCATCAGCATAACCAATGATAGTTAAATTAGCTTCATTATTATTTATAAGATACTGAGCTATAGGATAAATATGAGGTTTTTGTCTTGGAAGTACTTTATAATCAGAAATAGAGAATACTACAGCATTTGCAATTCCATCATCAACCTTAATTTCATTTATTTTATCTTTATATATTACAGGAGGATAAAGTTTAAGATTATCTAATTCTCTTTGTTGCTCCTTAATTCTAGAACGTAATTCTGCAAGTAACTTTTCATCTTGTGGTTTAACCTGAGTAAAACCTCTTCTATTAAAGTGATAAGTCAAACCTAATAAAGTATTAAAATGTGCATCATTATCGGATCCATTTTTCCTATTATAACTATCAGGTAGTTGATTTGCATTAAACTCAAAATTTACATCAAATTTCTCATTTAAATGTAAATTTGCTGCAACACCAAGTCTGCCATATACATATTTGGCATGACCATCATTTTCTTTAATAAGTTCAGATCCTGAATAATCGTTTGTGAACATTATACCAGATCCAACTATACCTATGATATCTATCTTCCTTTCAGATCTATAACCAGCAATAATGTTAGAAATATTGAACATACCATCAAGACCTAATCCTATTTGGTTCCAATCGAAATCTTCTTTTTGCTTTGTAAGCTGATTATAAGACCATCCTGCTTTACCTTGTATTCCGTTGAGTTGTAGTCTTGCACCTACATAAGGTGAAAAATCCTTACCCAAAGAAACAGCAAAAGCAGGCGATAATAAATCTTTGAAGTCAAGTCCACCCTTAGTGTAACCAACTCCTATTTGTCCTTGAATATACCAATTATCCCCAAAACTATTTACCTTAATAGCCTTATCTTGAGCATAAGTTGTTCCTACTAGGAACAGGACTAAAATTAATAACAATGATTTTTTTCTCATAAAAATTATATTTCTAAAATTAAACTTATAGACAATAAAATATCTAAATAAAAAGAACTGTATTGTTTCATATACCAACACAGGACGGTGCAAAGGTACATATATATATTCATAATTTCAATAAGCTTAATATATATTATACAAATTAAAGATTAATCCATATAATATATAAGTATAAAACCTTTAGATTAATTTAACTATTATACATCTAAATCAAGTTATTAAATTATTCCAAAAATTTTAAACTCCTATGAAATTATAAATCGATACTATTTAAAAAGATTAAAAATTGTTTCACTATTTAGAGTACAGATTATTTTTTTCTGCTCTGGAGTTACATTGAAATTATCGCACTTAAATAGATCTTCAATTAGAGTGTTTATTTCTTCTTCACTCATATTCGATTTATTATCAGCTAATGACGATTTGGAAAGTGAAATAGCAAGCTTTTCATCTAAATTATTATTCAAAGATCCATGAGTGTTTTTATAATAATCCAGAAGTTGAATTATTATAACTCTGGGATTATCATCCTTTATGTATGCAGGTGTCCCATAAATAGCTATACTATTTTTCCCAAATATTTCTATTTCAAATCCTATGTCTTCCAGTTTCTTTTTTAAATCCATAATCAGTTGAAAATCAGGTATAGATAATTCTATATTTTCAGGGAATATTAATTTTTGACTTACAGCCTTTTGAGTCTTTAGTGCTTTAATAAATCTTTCGTATTGTATTCTTTCGTGAGCACGTCTAATATTAATAATTACCATATCTGAGGTATTATTAATAGCCACAAATTCCTTACCTATTTGAATAAATTTACCACAAGGAATAGTATTATCTACTTTTTTGAATTCTTCTATACTAGTTTGAGATTCTTCTTCATCCTCCACTTTATTGAATAATGATTTCCAATTAACACTTGCTTTTTGATATTCAAAACTTGAGTTTTCAGGATTGAGACTACTGTTTCCTCCACTGTAATTAAAAGGATTGTAATTATTTTTATAAGATATTTTGGGAGCATAGGAATTCGTATTATTTCCAGTTTTAGTAGGTTCTTCATATTCTATACTTCCTTCCATATCGAAATCTATAGACGGAGTGATATTATATTTGCCTAAACTCTCTCTAATTCCAGCCATTAATATCTGAAAAATATCGGACTCATTTTGGAATTTTATTTCTGTTTTAGTAGGGTGAATATTTACATCTATAAGAGATGGATTTATTGTAAAATATAAAAAATAAGAGGGTATAGCATCATTGTTGATTAGTCCTTTGAATGCTTCCATGACGGCTTTATGAAAATATGGATGACGCATATATCTTTTATTTACAAAGAAAAATTGTTCTCCATAACTTTTTTTTGTATGATTTGGAGAACATATATATCCTTCAATTTTGACTAATTCGGTATTACATTTGATTTTTATTAGCTTAGATGCCATATTTTTCCCAAAGATGTTTATTATTCTTTGAAACAGACTAGTTTGAGGCAAATCATATACATATATATCATCATTTTTTAGCGAAAATTTAATTTCAGGATTAGAAAGTGTTATATGAATAAATTCATTATTTATATTTCTCAATTCTGTTTTATCTGATTTTAAGAATTTTCTTCGGGCAGGGACATTAAAAAACAAATCTCTTACAGTGATATTGCTACCAATTGGAGTAACTACTCCCTCTGTTTTCTTGATTTCTGAATTAGAAACGACTAAATGAGTACCTATCTCTTCGTTAGAAGTCTTAGTTTTTAATTCAACTTCAGCAACCGAAGCTATAGAAGCTAGTGCTTCTCCTCGAAAACCTAAGGTACTTATTGAAAACAAGTCATCAGCAGAACTTATTTTTGAAGTAGCATGTCTTTTAAAAGCGAGTAGTGAGTCGTTTTTGGACATACCTTTTCCGTCATCTATGACTTGAATACAACCTTTACCTACATTTTTTAAATTTACTGATATAGCCGAAGCTCCAGCGTCAATAGCATTTTCAATCAATTCTTTAACAACAGATGCAGGACGTTGTACTACTTCTCCTGCGGCTATTTGATTCGATACTGAATCAGGTAATAAACGTATTATATCCATGTCTAAATTTATACTCCAAATAATCTATAAATTCCTTCACTATTTTTTACAAATAGATAAAAGGCAGCCATTATGAGTAATATCAAAATAGCAAATATTCTAACAGTTCGTCTTCCCGAGGCTTGAGTAATTGTTGTGTGATGTTTTAAAAGTTCCTTTTTAAAGCAACCTCTAATATTGTCTTCATAATTGTTATCCTCGCTATCTGTTTCTTCTTTCTTTACTTCATGATTTATTTCAGCTCTTATTCTTCTTTGCCTTTTTTGTTGTTCATCCTTTTTGGGATCCCAATAACAAGGTTTGTAGTTGAAAGTAATCTTACTCGTATTTTTTAGTCCAAACATGTTTTTACTTTTTAAAGGCTTTAATTATCCATTTAGGTATTATTAATGCACCTGCAATTAAATATGGATAATATGTAACGAAACGCCATAATATTGCAATTGCTACAGCTACTCCCATACTAGGTAAAAATTCTCCTAAATATTCTTTAAATACATATTCAGCAAATCCACTCCCTCCAGGAGTTGGGCTGATAAGCATCATTATCCACATAATGAGCTGTCTTGCAAATATAAGAAAATGTTTTGACAAATCATATTTAGATGCCCAAAAAGCCATTAATAGTGCATTTACAACCCAATAGCGAGCTGTCCATGAAAAAAATGTTGCTGAAAAAGATTTTAACCAAAAAGAAAACGGTTTGTGTCTAAGCTCATAAGAGTTTCTTATAATGTCAGAACCTACCTCATTGGCATCAGTTCTCCATCTCTTTAATAGTTTAAATTTAAATAGTTTGAGAATAAGCCATTTTAGCCCTCTTGGATTTTTAAATAATCCATAAGTTAAGATTGTTAAATAAGTTAGTTTAATAGAGTATCCTATTGTTGCTATCCAAAATAATCCACTGGCGATTCCAGAGTTTACTCCAGGCATATTCCATAGTTCTGTTTGATTAATAAAGAGGAGTATCAAAGGAAACATTATTATAAAATAAAGTTCATCTAGAAATGATGTAGCCATGACTATAGCAGAACTTCTCCCAAGCTTTATTCCCTCTTTGTTAACAAATATGATGGCCAGAGCTGTTCCTCCAATTACTGATGGAGTTACTGCAGAAGTAAATTCCCATAATAAAATAACTCTTAAGGATTTAATCCATGTAAGTCTATTTCCTGATAGTATTTTAATTCTTATTACATATCCGAAATCGCGCATCGCCATACAAAGGGCAGCTACTATTAACCAAAATAAAGATTGTATAGTAAAATGTATCTCATCGAAAGCTCTAATATCAAACTCCTTATAAAGCATCCAAGTCACAACTGTTAGACCAATAATAATAGGATATATTATTTTATAGGGTTTTATTTTATTAGTAATACTTTTATCATTTTCTTTCATTTTGGGATTTTTTATTAAGGTCTTAATAAATTCTATATAGAAGTAAAATATCTGGAATTTTAGGATCTACCTGATTTAAATAGTATTTTTTTTTCTTTTGCACTTAGACTTTCGTATCCATTTTCTGATATTTTATCCAAAATTGCGTTTATCTCATCTTCTTTAGGTTTATTGTCTTTTTTATCTTTATTACTCGTATAATTTGCATTTGTATTTTGTTCATATTTAAAATTAACCTTACTATGGGAGTTAAACAATTTTTTTATATTGACTAATATACCTGAAAATAAATTTTTAGAATCACTATTTTTAGCAGAAGTTAAGGCGTAAATAACTCCATACAAGGCACCTCCAAGATGAGCTATATGTCCACCAGCGTTTCCAGAACTTATACTAAATAGATCTATAATTACCATTATTAATGCCAAATTTATTAATTTAACAGAACCAATCAGAAATATATTTATTTTATATTGTGGACGGCTAACGCAAGCGGCAAATACAACAGCCATTATTGAGCCTGAAGCTCCAATTACTCTAGATACAAATCTTATATTTTGAAAAGCAGGTAAAGTGCTATATGCTATAATATACAATACTGCTCCTGCAATTCCTCCAACTATATATATACCCCAAAGTTTTTTGTTACCATATATTTCTATAAATATATTTCCAAACCAGTATAGCCATAACATATTGAACAATATGTGAGCGAGTCCAACATGAGTAAACATATACGTAATTAAAGTCCAAGGATAAATAAGTAGGTGTTGAGTATCTGCTGGAACACCTAAATAATTTATTATAATCTGATCTACTCCAAATTTTTGACCAATCAAGAAGAACAGAATTTCAGCAACTTTAATTAGTAAATATACCCCTATATTAATATATATTATTTTAGTAAGAGCATTCCCATTTATAAAAGACTTTTTTATAATATCAATTATATTTCTTCCTCCAAACGGACTAGCTCCTCCAAGTGGACTATTATTTCCAAACGGACTAGCTCCTTCGAATGGACTTCTACCTCTTCCATAAGAGTTTCTACTATCCTCTGTGTTGTAAGTTCTTCTTTCATTATAAGAATTTCCTAGATTTGAACCTATATCAAATGTATTATTCTCAAAATAGTTGTTGCTTTTGTACATTGCTTAATAGAATGTTTTTTTGTTTTTTTTCCAAAATTTCATTATAATATATCCGAATAACATTCCTCCTAGATGAGCAAAATGTGCTACATTATCGCCTATCCCATTGTTCATTCCTAAAAACAATTCAATTAGACCATATCCTATTACAAAATATTTAGCCTTTATAGGAATTGGTATAAACATTAAGAACAATTCACTATTGGGGAATAACATTCCAAATGCAATAAGTAAGCCAAAAACAGCACCTGATGCACCTATTGTAGGTACATCTGCCAGGAGTTTTACCACTTGTGCATAAATCTGTAAACCCTGTTGTTTATATAACTCAGAAGTAGGATCTGCTGTCCAATGATTTATAGTATTAAATACATATTGTGATGGATTCGATAGATTATTGTATATAAAATCAGACAACAATGTTGGAGTTGGAGTATTTGTAAATGCTTCAAACTTATCTATCATTGAACCTATTTCTATATAATTTATCACACCATTTAATAAAGCTGCCCCAAATCCAGTCAAGAGAAAGTAAAATAAGAATCGTTTTGTCCCCCATACATTTTCTAATACTCGACCGAATATATATACTGCAAACATATTAAAAAATATGTGTTGAATACCTCCATGCATAAACATATGTGTAATATACTGAATAGGATTCCAATATTGAGATTGTATAGCGTGCAACCCCAGTAAATTAACAAGGTCTATATTAAATCTTGTTTTGCACAAATAGGTCAGTCCGAACATTACTACATTGATTATAAGAATAATCTTAACACCAGGAGTAATCCCGTTGTTGGGTCTATAATATGGCATATCTTTTTATTTAAGCTTGTTTATCATTATTTTTTTTATTCTCAGAACTACGTTTTCTAGTTATAACCTTTTTATTCTTTTTTGTTTGTCTTTTTCTGTTTTTAAAGTTTGAAGGTCTTAAATTTTTAGCATTTTTTGTGATTGTATCTTCATCTCTTCTAATATTTGATATTGTTTCAGAAGTTTTGTCACCTATTCTGGCAGTATTCTTTGCAGAATTATTTTTTGTTTTTTTATTAAGTTGAATTTTCTTGTTTTTATTTTTAGTCTCAGATTTATTATCATTTTTAATATCAAATCTATTTAGACTCTCCTCTCCAACTCCGTCGTTGTAACTTATATCTTTTATAGGCTCATTTTCTTTCGTATTTATTTTTGCT
>Ga0265294_10006759_pt1 | contig 13708 bp, 11 predicted proteins | sample MunlanPumphouse3_FD_192504 | JGI IMG/M metagenome (GOLD analysis project Ga0265294, IMG submission 192504) | Groundwater microbial communities from a municipal landfill in Southern Ontario, Canada - Pumphouse #3 | ecosystem: Environmental > Aquatic > Deep subsurface > Groundwater | place... | reverse complement strand
GTGTTACGCCGGAAGAAGAGTTAATAGGTTTGGATATATCTGAGCATAACATGGAAGCGTATGCGGGTTTTCAGATATTTAATAATGAGTAGATAATTAACGGAGGTAAGTTATTATGAAACTAATTACGGCAATGATACAGTCTCATAAACTGCCGGACGTTAAGAAAGCGCTTCTTGACGCGGACGTTTGTAAGATGACTATTACCAATGTGTTGGGCTGTGGCCAGCAAAAAGGTTTCAGCGAGACTTACAGAGGTGTTATTCACGAAGTTAACCTCTTGAAAAAAGTCAGACTTGAAATCGCGGTTAACGAGAAGTATCTTGATTTGGCCATCAATGCTATCATCAAGGGATCAAGAACCGGGCAGATCGGTGACGGTAAGATATTTGTCACTAGTCTTGAAAGGTGTATTAGGATCCGTACCGGTGAAGAAGGTTCGGCAGCGATAGGGTAGCAGTAGTGTAATCAGATTTTAGGGGCGGACATATGTGCGCCTCTTTTATCTGATTTTTTTATACTTCAAAATTAAAATTATCAAATATATTTATTTTGACATGACGAGTTTATCGTCTGGTTTGTTAATATTATATAGACAGATCTGGTCTACTTGTATTGGTAAAAACCTATTGTTAATAAAAATAACCTAGTGTAGGACTCGGTCCTACACTAGGTGTAATTGTTCTTAAGACAAAAAAAGAAGATGGGTTAAACCGGGATTAACACGGGTAGCCCTCAACCCTGAGCAGGCGGTATTGAGTTGTTGCGATGTACTGGTCCGTCTTCCTGCTACGCCTACCGTGTTTCAGCAATGCAATCCTTATTTAGCGTTTTCGTCACAGTGTAACGGCGGTACAGCTAACCAATTTTCGGACAGCTAGTCCTTTATCAAAAATGATAACTATTTAGTTGCATTTATAAGGTTTTTGATATTTTCTCCGGTTGCGAAACTAGCTGATTTTCAAATTATGGTTCATGGTAATCACACTGAGCCATTGGTTTCACCGATAGGAAGGCGTGCCTGTGAAGTGTCATTATACTGAACTTATACAATATTAAATAATACAAATAAGTGATTATATTTAGTTGTTTTAGCTAATGAAGAATGGTATCGTTGGATAAAAATTCGGGAAATCTTAAAAAGAGATTTTTGCCTATGATGCCGGATAGTAGGATAAACGAAATATAGAGCTGGATGAATAATTATACCAGGAAAATATTGGATTTATAAACCGGTGAATGAAAAGGCTATGGAGTTTACAAGCGATAAGAAGTTCTTGCGTTGAGATTTTTATGATATGAGTTGCTTTTTACTCGAGGAATTGATTTGAAATCTTATAGTTGAAATAATATTCGTGGATGCTAAAATACTATATTGTATTATAAAACATACTTTTTAGGGGGGGATAATATGAAAAAAGTAGTTTTTTTATGTTTTCTTAGTTTATTAATAGGTCCGTTAACGTTTGCCGATCGTGAAAATGTAGAATCTAAGATAACAGATGTTATTGTATATCCCGGTTCGGCGGTTATTAGCCGGACGGTTGATGTGCATCTTAGTAAAGGTAATAACCAGATTATTCTTAGTGATATCGTTCAGACTTTTAGTGAACATACACTTAGAGTATCAGTTTTATCTAATAATAAAGCGAAGGTGTTAGGCGCAAAGGTGATTACTCGTTATTTAAAAGAGGTTCCTGTCGAGCGGGTAGAGAAACTTGAGGCAGAGATTTATTTATTGAATTCCGATATAAAAGCTTTAAATGATGAAAAAATGGTTTGCAATAAAAAAATACAATTTCTTGATGCTTTCCAGAATATTACTGAAAATAAGATATCGGAAAAAATCTCTGTTGAGTTTGTTGATGTTGCAAAGATACAAGATACTTTCTCTTTTCTCGGTACGAACTATGAGGATGTTTATGGGCGTTTACGCGATATAGATGTAATTTTACTGGATAAAAATAAAGAATTGGATATGTTGAAAAGACAACTGAAACAGTTTAGCGGCATATCAGATAAAAGTGTGTGTGATATATTAATTGATTTAGCCGCTGGTATTGAGAGTGACGCTGTTCTGAAAGTGTCGTATCTGGTAGGCGGCGTATCGTGGAGTCCGGAATATGATTTACGTGCTGATATAGCAAATGCTAAAGTAGGGCTTACAGCTTATGGGGTTATAACTCAGAACACAGGTGAGGATTGGGATGATGTTAATGTGACTTTATCTACTGCCAGGCCGAGTATGAATAATGCTTTCCCGAATATCAATCCATGGATATTACGGCCGCGTGTTTTAGCACGCAAAGGATATCGGGCTGTAGCTAAGGCACAAGCTGTAGAGTCTGAATTAATGTTTGAAGATTCAACTGTTTCGGCAGATAAGTTCGGAGCTGAAATAAACAAAAAAACTAAAATTGTTGAGCAGGGGGTGGCGGTAGCGTATGTCTTGCCGGATAAGGTTGATATAAAGACAGGGAACGATAAAAATAAATATCTGATAGCCGAACAGATTTTAGACGGTCTTTTTTTATATTCAGCCTATCCAAAAGCCGCGGCTAATGCTTATTTAATGTGCAAATTAACTAATAGCGGGAAATCCCAATACCGTTACGGACCTGCGAATTTATTTATTTCTGATAATTATGTAGGTAAGACCTATTTGCCTAATATGGGGACTGATCAAGAGACATCGGTTTATTTTGGAGCGGATGAGCGGGTGAAAGTTGAAAAGATAGAATTGGCGCGTAACGTTGATGATACTTTTATAGCAGGCATTAAGTCCCAAAAGGTAAGGCTTAACCTGAAATATAAGTTGAAGGTAGAGAATTATAATCCCGAAGAGATTAATATTGAACTTTTTGATACTATCCCTGTTTCGGAACAGGATGATATAAAAATAAAAATAGATATGATTACGGATGAGCCGGCTGAAAAAGAATGGGAAGATAAAAAAGGAGTCTGGCGTTGGAATTTCAAGCTTCTGCCGGGCAAAGAAAAAACTATTGAATATGATTTGTTGATTGAATATCCCAGATCGATGGATATCGGAGTATTTTAATGAAACGCATTGGGCTATTGACTCGTGATTGTTCCGGGGTTAACGCTGCGATACGTGCTGTCGTAAGAACGGCATATCAGTATGATATCGAAGTTTACGGCTTTATGCATGGTTATAATGGGTTGATGGATAATGATTGGCAGAGGCTTGACAGGCGTTCTGTCGCGGGAATAATCCATCTGGGCGGCACTATACTTAAGACAGCACGTTCGCAAAGATTTAAAACACCGGAAGGTCAGCAGGCAGCACTTAAAACTTTAAAAGACAATGAAATTGACGGGTTGATAGTTATAGGAGGCAACGGTTCTTTAACAGGCGCTTATACTTTAAGTTCTAAATATGACTTTCCGGTCATAGGCGTACCGGCGACTATTGATAATGACATTAACGGAGTAGAGTATACAATAGGCGCGCATACTGCGGTTAACGTCGCGCTGGATGCTTTAGACAAGATACGTGATACGGCTATAAGTATGGAACGCATATTTATTGTTGAAGTTATGGGCCGTGATTGCGGGTATATAGCCTCACGTGTGGCATTGGCCGGAGGTTGCGAGGAATTGATAGTTCCTGAGCGTGATTATAATATAGATGATATATGCGCCAGAATAAAAGCAGGACATGCTTCAGGAAAGGTCACTTGGATAATAATAGTTTCCGAGGGTAAAGCGCATGCTGCTGATATCTTGCATCTTATACAGGATAAGACGGGTTTTGAGACCAGGCAGGTGGTTTTAGGACATATACAGCGCGGCGGTTCACCGCTGGCATTTGACAGGATACTCGCGGCACGGTTAGGCAATTTTGCGGTCGAGTTATTGAAAAAAGGTGAGGCGGGTAAATGTGTATGTCTTAACACGGGACAATTGGGTTTTTTTGATCTTAAAGAAGTAACTAAACCGAAAGATATAGAAGTGGATACCTATTTTGATCTGATAAAAATTTTAACTTAATTATGATTTTTCAGAATGAACGGGAAATTTTTGATGGTGAGATACTGGCGTGTACCGATAGCGGTACGGTCGAAGTCTTGAATGACGAATTGTTCGTTAGACAGAAGATAGATGCTTTGGCTAAGACAGTAGCTTTATCCAAGGACCAGTATTTGCGGGGGTTATGCGCGTGGATTGCTTATGAGGTCGGACGTGTTAACGGTATTTATCCCGCGTCAATCAGCGGATTGTATGATGCTCGCGGCCGAGGCGACATAAGCGGGTTCACTGTGCCGGCGATTAATATACGAACACTTACTTATGATAAAGCTCAAGCTGTGTTTCGTATAGCGAAAAAATTCAATGCGGCGGCTTTTATCTTTGAAATTGCCGAAACGGAGATTGAGTATACCGATCAGAGTTTGAAAGAATATTTTTCTGTTATTATGCTTGCCGCGATAAAAGAAGGTTATCGCGGGCCGGTATTTTTCCAGGGCGATCATTTTCAGATCAAGAGCAAGAACTTTATTATGGATAAAGAGAGTGAAATAGCGCGTTTAAAGAAGGTTATTAAACGTGCGGTTGATATCTGTTTTTACAATATTGATATTGACGGATCCCCTTTAGTTGATTTATCGGAAGACGGATACTTCCAACAGCAGAGACTTAATTCCGATATCACATCCACTTTGGCCAAATATGTAAGAGAAATACAGCCTGAAGGTATCGATATATGTCTTGGCGGCGAAATCGGTGAAGTGGGCGGTAAGAATTCTACAATCGATGAGTTTGATGCTTTTATGCAGGGCCATAGGCAGATGCTTGACGGCAAAAAAGGCATATCAAAAATAAGTATACAGACAGGCACAACGCATGGCGGTGTTGTTCTGCCTGACGGTACGTTAGCTATGATAATGATAAACTTTGAAACAATAAAAGCCATCTCTGAGATAGGCCGTAAAAAATACGGTATTGCCGGTGCGGTTCAGCATGGCGCGTCGACTTTACCGTCTGAAGCGTTCGGTAAGTTCGCGCAGTTTGATTGCGCTGAGGTGCATCTTGCGACACAGTTCCAGAATTTATTTTATGACTATTTGCCTTTAGTTATGAAAGAAGAGATATACGAATGGATAAAAGAAAATTTGCGGCATGAACGTCGGTCCGAGTGGACTAATCATCAGTTTATATACAGAGTAAGAAAAAAAGCCTTAGGTAAGTTTAAGCCGAAGATACATGGTTTAAGCCAGGACATAAAAAAGCGTATAGTTGAAGCTATGGAAAGTGAGTTTACTGTTTTGTTTCAGAAACTTGGTGTAGAGAATTCTTTGCCATTGATTGAGAGGTATGTTACTGTGCATAATATAGTTAAAAAGAAAGAAGATTTTCTTGGCCCCGATATTGATTGTTAACTTTTAAATAATAATGGAGGTATGTATAAATGAGATCAGATAAAGTAAAAAAAGGGTTAGAACGTTTGCCTAATAGGGCATTGCTTTACGGAACGGGTTTGCACCAAAGTCATATCAACAGGCCTTTTATCGGGATAGCGTCGTCATTTACAGATCTTATACCGGGGCATACTAATATGCGTATATTAGAACGTTATATTGAGCGTGGTATAGAGAACTCTAACGGCACACCGTTTATTTTCGGTGTCCCGGGAGTATGTGACGGTATAGCGATGGGGCATAGCGGTATGCGTAATTCTTTACCTTCACGTGAACTTATAGCGGATATAATTGAAACTGTAGGATGTGCGCATAGCCTTGATGGCTTAATTCTTTTAACCAATTGCGATAAGATAACTCCGGGCATGATCATGGGAGCTTTAAGAATAAATATACCGACAATAGTTGTTACTGCCGGACCGATGCTTAGTGGTCATTATGGGCAAAGACGACTTTCACTTGTTCGTGATACGTTTGAAGTCGTAGGGCGTGCGCGTACGGGAACCATATCTGAAGATGAAAAAAATGCTATGGAAGTTGAAGCATGCCCGTCGTGCGGATCATGCCAGGGTATGTATACGGCAAATACAATGGCATGTTTAACTGAAGCGATGGGCTTGTCTATGCCGTATTGTGCTACAGCGCCTGCCGTGACGAATAATAAGACGCGTGTGGCGTACGAAAGCGGCCAAAGGATAGTTAAGTTGGTTAAAGAGCAGGTGTTGCCCAGAGATATTATAAACAAAAAATCTTTAGAGAATGCCATGCGTGTTGATATGGCGTTAGGCGGCTCTACCAATAGCGTTTTACATCTTATGGCTATAGCCCATGCCGCACAGGTAGATATAAATTTAAAAGAATTTGATGTTATGAGCAAAGATACCCCGCATATATGTAATTTGCGGCCTGGCGGTGAATATTTCATGGAAGATTTACATGTTGTTGGCGGTATACCGGCTGTGATGCAGAAGCTTATATCTAAAATTAATGATAACCCTACGGTTTCAGGTAAAAAAATTAAAGAAATTGCCAGCAAAGCGTATTGTTTTGAGCATGAAGTACTAAGACCTGTTAATAAGCCATATCACAAAGAAGGCGGTATAGCAGTTCTTTATGGTAATCTGGCCCAGGACGGTTGTGTGGTTAAACAAGCCGCTGTTTCAAAAGAGATGATGAAATTCGAAGGTTCTGCTGTTGTTTTTGACTCTGAAGAGCTGGCGATGAAAGATATCCTTGCCGGTAAGATAAAAAAAGGATCGGTTATAGTTATACGTTATGAGGGTCCGGCAGGCGGACCGGGTATGCGTGAGATGCTGTCGCCTACAAGCGCTATAGTGGGGATGGGCTTGCATAACGATGTCGCGCTTATAACTGACGGCAGATTTTCGGGAGGGACGAGAGGTCCGTGTATAGGCCATATTTCACCTGAAGCGGCGGCCGGCGGGTTGATAGCCTATATTGAGAATGGTGATCGAATAACTATAGATATCCCTAAACGGAAATTGGAGCTTAAAGTGTCATCTGAAGAGATAGAAAAGAGGCGTAAATCTAAGAAACTTAACGTTATGAAAGTCAAAGACGGCTATCTTGCGCGTTATGCCAGGATGGTTACGTCGGCTTCATCTGGTGCTGTTTTTAGTACAGATTAATTTTTTAGTATTTTAATTGTTCTGTTTCCTATAACGCGGGTTGTTGTATATTGGAGGTATGTGAACTATATATTTTATTAGTCTAAATTAATAAATGTTGACAATAAAATAGCCGTTTGATATCATTTAATAATTATGAAAATCCTCAAAAAATTAACTTATCAGCTTACAAATTTATTAGGTGCCTTTAGCACAGATATCGGTATTGATCTTGGTACGGCAACGACACTTATCTATTTGCGCGGTGAAGGGATAGTCTTGTGTGAACCATCGGTTGTTGCTGTCTATAAAAGTACAGGTAACGTTTTAGCTGTAGGTGAGGACGCGAAATTGATGATCGGTAAGACGCCGGGTAATATAGTCGCAGTGCGGCCTATGAAAGACGGGGTAATCGCGGATTTTGATATAACAGAAGAGATGCTTCGCTATTTTATAAATAAAGTGCATCCACGCCGTATACCTTCAAGCCCGAGGATTGTGATCGCTATACCTTCAGGCATAACTGAAGTGGAAAAACGGGCGGTTAAAGACTCAGCCTTGCGTGCGGGTGCAAGAGAAGTTATACCGATTGAAGAGCCGATTGCCGCGGCTATTGGTGTAGGTCTGCCTATCGCGGAACCTCAAGGTAGTATGATTATTGATATAGGCGGCGGTACAACAGAGATAGCCGTTATTTCCCTTGGAGGGATCGTACGGCCAAAGTCTTTGCGTGTTGGCGGTGATGAGATGGATATTTCTATAGTTGAATATATGAAGAAAAACTATAATCTAATGATAGGTGAACGTACGGCAGAAGAGATAAAGATTAAGATAGGCTCGGCTGTCCCGTTGGAAGAAGAGCTTACGATTGAAGTGCGCGGGAGAGATCTTATTACAGGCTTACCGAAACTTATACGCGTAACTTCTCAGGAGATACGTGAAGCGTTAGCTGCTCCGTTACGTGAGATTGTGAATTCAACTAAAATTACTTTAGAACATACGCCGCCTGAATTGGCTGCCGATTTGTTGGAAAGGGGTATAGTCTTATGTGGTGGCGGATCTTTATTACGGGGATTAGATAAACTTGTTTCGGAAGAGACAGGGTTGGCCTGTTTTGTAGCTGATGATCCGTTGACAGCTGTTGCATTAGGAACAGGCAAGGTCCTTGAAGATCCAAAAATGCTGAAAAAGATTTCACTTGCGTCTATCTTCTAAAATAAACTCAAAGCACTTAGGGCTTTTCATTGTATTTCTTTTCTTGATTATTCTTCCATTCAAGGATTTCATATCGTATATTTTTATAACGTTTTCCCGTAATTTATTAGTCGATAAAGCTCGTTTTGAACGTGTTATGGCCATACAGCAGGAAGAAAATTTGGAACTGTTATTTGATCTTCGTCAAACGGAACAATTAAAAAAAGAAAATGAGACACTGCGCAAAGCGCTTGATTTCAAGAAACGCAGTTCGTTAGATTTTTTGGGTGCCGAAATATTAGCTTTTGACCCGTCGGATTGGCGCAGGATAATAACAGTTAATGTAGGTATATCTGACGGTGTATATAAAGGGATGTACGCTATTGATGAGAACGGCTGGCTTGTCGGGAAAGTAGTTGAGGTTTGGAATAACTACGCGACAGTAATGTTTGTTAATGACCCGGATTTTTCGGCACCGGTATTTATAGGCGATAACGCTTTCGGCTTGTTGTCCGGCGGATTGGATAAGATACGTATACGGTATGTTGATGATTCTGATAATATAAAAACAGGTGATAAAGTGTGGGTACGTATACCAGCGTCAATGGTGCCGATATATATCGGTGAGGTATCAAAAGTGAATAAAGACGAAAACGACCTTTTTTTAGATGTGCAGGTAACGGTTTTTTCTGAAGATAGTTTCAACGGCAGAATCTTTATAGTTAAAAGATGAACATTAACAGACGTTATCTAATAGTGCTGGTTTTAAGTATGCTCCTTTTACTGGATGTGTTGAAGCCGTTCAGGTATGTGTTAACAGCCGAGTTTTTTTTCATAGGCTTATCATTGTTTTTTTTATATTTTTCTGACAGTTATATTTTTACTGTGGGTATGTCCATGGCGTATGTGCTCGACTGTCTTTCATATCATACTATGCCGATAATTTTATGGGAAACGGTTGTTTTATTTTTTCTTATACGCGCGGTATCGGCAAGGTTTAAAGCTAAAACAGCCAAGATTTTAACGGTATTATGCGCGTTGTTCGTCCATATAAGTATGAATGAAATGCAGGTGCCGAGTGTTAATATATTATTTTTATCAAAGTTTATTGTTACAGGGTTAGGTCTATTTTTTTTCTTCGATTTTATATTATATGATATTTTTAATCGCCAGGCTGTTAAAGAACCTTTTTAATTTAAATTATGAGCCGACGTTTTTGTTATATTATTTTTTTATTTTGTTTTTTTCTTCTTGGCACTACGCTGTTTTATTATCAAATAGTAAAAGGCGATTATTTCTCATCACGCGCGCGCAATAATTATATGCATGTTTTGCCGATAGTCTCATTGCGTGGTGACATACTGGACCGTACAGGAGAAAAAATTGCTTATGACCGTCCGGTTTTCAACGTTGCGGTTATTCCGCATCATATAATAGCTAAACGCGAGAAATTATTTTCCGATCTTTCAGAACTTTCCGGTTGTAAGAAAACAACCATTGAGCGAAATTACCGCACATTAATGACAAACCATTTCAGTCCGGTAAATGTTATAACCGATATTGACAAAAGTGATGCTATCGCGTTAATGGAGGCTTTCCCGGAAGATCTTATTATAAACCCTACACCTAAGCGTTTTTATTCCATGCCGTACGAGTTTTCGCATGTGCTGGGGTATGTGAAAGAGGCTAACGTTTTTTACGATAAATTAAAAAAATACGGATATAAACCTTTAGAACGGGTAGGTATATCGGGTATTGAAGAATATTATGACAGCTATTTGAAAGGTGAGGATGGCGGCGATCTGGTAGAAGTGAATGCCCAAGGCAGTGTTGTAGGGTACATAGGCCAGCGTAGTGCCATAAAAGGTAAGAATATAAAGCTGACACTAGACAGCGGTATACAAAAAGCTGCCTACGACGTATTAGGCAGTCGCAGGGGTGTAATTATACTTATGGATTCTTCTACGGGTGCGCTTTTATCAATGGTATCGAGCCCGGCGTATAATCCGAATTATTTCATTAAAGGATCGAACACCGGGTCTTTTCTTTTGGATAAAAATGCGCCTATGCTTAACCGGGCGTTAAAATCGGCATATCCGTTAGGTTCGGTTTTTAAGCCTATCATAGCGGTTGAGGCGTTAATGTCGCATATTATATCTTCCGGGACACAGTTTAATTGTACCGGTAGTTTTAAACTAGGCCGTGCAGTATTTAAGTGTATGCATGTACACGGGATACAGGATCTTCGTCAAGCGTTAGCCCATTCCTGTAATGTATATTTTAATAATGTCGGTATGCTGATGGGCGCAGATAGAATTACTTCTGCCGCTTACAGGTTCGGGTTCGGTAATTATACGGGTATAGATTATCCGAACGAGTCAAAAGGTGTTGTTCCTTCAAAAGAATGGAAGCGTAAAAATATTAAAACGGCATGGTACGGCGGTGACACGGTAAATTTTTCAATCGGCCAGGGCTATTTTACCGTAACGCCTATACAGGCACTTATTGCGGTTAATGCGATATTCAACGGCGGGTATCTTGTCAGACCGTATTTTATAAGTGAGATAGGGGGTGAAAATGCCGAGATAACAGCTCGTAAATATATCGGTACCGATAGCCGTTTTTTAGATATAGTCAAAAATGGTATGTGGGACGCGGTAAATACTGATACCGGTACGGCTAGATTACTTAAAAAACTCGGATTTTCGATTGCCGGTAAGACAGGAACTGCCCAGACAAGAGGTAAAGCGCACGGATGGTTTGTGGGTAATATAAAAAACAACGGCCTAAGTTATTCTATATGTGTTTTTCTTGAGAATGCCGGGTCCAGTTCTGAAGCGGTGAAAGTATGTTATGAATTTTTAGATGAGCTTAAAAGAAAAGAGTTGTTATGAAAATAAGATTGCGGACCGAATATATAGTCGTGATATGTGTCTTGGTACTTAATTGTATAGGCTTGATGTCGCTTTACAGCAGTCTGCATCATGCCGGTATGTTTTCCGGGCGTGATATTTTTTACCGTCAGCTTATGTGGATGGCTATGTCGTGGGTAGCGTTAATAATTGTTTCTTCTATTAATTACCGCACGTTCCATGACAGATCATATCTATTTTATGGCTTGAATATTCTATTACTTTTTGCGGTTTTGTTTATCGGCCATGAGAGTATGGGCGCTCAGCGCTGGCTGTCGCTTGCCGGTTTTACATTTCAGCCTTCAGAACTCTCAAAAATAACGGCAATTCTGGTCCTGGCAAGATGTTTTGCCGCAGTACGACCTGAAAATATGCGGCGCTATTTTTTTATTGCGCTTGGTCTTATAATGTTCAATGCGCTTTTGATAATTAAACAGCCTGACCTTGGTACAGGCCTTACATTACCTATACTTTTTATGCTTATGGGTTTTTCGTCAATGATAAAGAAGCGTTACTTTATTATTCTTTCACTTTTAGTATGTATGACCATACCGTTTGCCTGGAATTTTTTAAAACCCTATCAGCGTGACCGTTTAACAGTTTTTGTTAATCCTAATGTCGATCCGTTAGGCGCGGGTTATACTATAATACAGTCAAAAGTGGCAATCGGGTCGGGCGGCATTGCGGGTAAAGGCTTTCTATCAGGCACGCAGAATCAGTTTAATTTTTTGCCGGAACGGCATTCTGATTTTATTTTTACCGTTGTAGCCGAAGAATGGGGCTTTTTGGGAAGCTTGTTTTTGTTGTTCATATATTGGATAATCTTGAGTAAGATATTGGATAAAAGTAAGGAACTTAAAGATAATTATGCCAGGTATCTTTTGATGGGCATAGCGGCGATGATATTTATACATGTGTTTGTTAATATCGGCATGACATTAGGTATATTGCCGGTTGTCGGAATACCGCTAAGTTTTATAAGTTATGGCGGGACAAATCTCCTTATGACGATGATATTAATAGGTTTGTTCTTGGGTGCATGCCGTGAGTGATCTAGTAAGTTTTTTTTGACATTAAACCTCTATAAGCATTAGGTTTTTTATGCTAAAATATAGGAACTGAGAGGTTGAAGATAAATGAATAAACCAAATTTGAAAGCATTAAAACAAATTAGCGAGATCCTTGCCAAACTCAAAGATAAGGATGAAGTATTATTATTGATGAAAGAACTGTTGACCGACAAAGAACTTGAGAATCTGGCATTAAGATGGCTGATATTGAATGAAATAAGTATGGATATACCACAGCGTAAAATAGCTGAGAAGTTTCACTTAAGTTTATGCAAGATCACCCGCGGTTCGAAGATCTTAAAAACAAAAAATTCTGTTTGTAAGAAAATATTAAATAACAAAAAGTAATATTTTTAGACTTACCCTCAGATCAGTAAAAAAAGGTAAAGGGAATGAAGAACAATAATGCCAAATTAACGGCAGGCAGTGTATCTCTTACACTTGCGGGAATGTCTATAGGAATGTTCTTTGGGCATTTGGCAATGACCGTTTTTAATCTTACAGATACATATTTTGTGGCAAAACTCGGCACAACCAATTTAGCCGCGATGAGTTTTACCTTTCCGATAGTAGCAATTCTGCTGGGTGTTGTTTTCGGTATAGGCATAGGTGCATCTTCGGTCATTTCCTATGCGATAGGCAAAGGCCGTTATAAACAGGTTAAGATATTATCTACCGATGCGTTATTTTTGACCTTCTTTTTGTGTTCTATTTTTTCATTGCTCGGTATAGTTTTTATGGATGAGATATTTTCAGTATTAGGCGCCGGCGGTGCGACGCTTATGTATGTAAAAAAATATATGTTAATATGGTTTGCGGTCTTCCCATTCAGTGCCATACCTATGGTTGGTAATAACATAATACGGGCAACGGGAAATGCTAAAATCCCCGGGATGATAATGTCGTTTTCAGCTATAATAAATCTCATAGTAGATCCGATACTTATATTCGGGATGTTTGGGTTTCCCGCGATGGGGATATCCGGCGCGGCGATATCTACTGTATTGGCCAGAACGATAGCTATGTGTATAACTTTATACTATCTTAATATAAAACTTAAGTTTATTGATTTGTCAGGATTGGGTATTTCACGTTTCTATAGGTCATGGAAAAAAATATTGCATATAGGTTTGCCGTCAGCATTGACACAGATATTTATTCCTATATCAGCGGCAATAGTGACCCGCATAATAGCCGAGTTCGGTGATAATGCTATAGCGGCAGCCGGCGCGGGTATGAAGATAGATATGTTCGCGTTAATAACTGTCTTTGCGTTAGCATCGGCTGTGTTGCCTTTTGCCGGACAGAATTACGGCGCGTTGAAACTAAACCGTATCGACAGATCGTATACTATAAGTAACATCTTTTCTGTTGGCTGGGGTATTTTATGTTTTTTGATAATGTATATTTTCGCGCATCCGATAGCGGAGATCTTCACAAACGATTCAAGTGTTGCCTTATAC
>Ga0265294_10006758_pt1 | contig 13708 bp, 11 predicted proteins | sample MunlanPumphouse3_FD_192504 | JGI IMG/M metagenome (GOLD analysis project Ga0265294, IMG submission 192504) | Groundwater microbial communities from a municipal landfill in Southern Ontario, Canada - Pumphouse #3 | ecosystem: Environmental > Aquatic > Deep subsurface > Groundwater | place... | reverse complement strand
TCACCTGTAAATAAGATGCTTCTTGAAGAAGTGCTTTCTTCTTTAACAGAAGAAGAACTGGCTTCTGAAGGGGTTCAAATTAAAAGGCAAACTTGGTCAACTAAATCTTTATTAGATAAGAGAATTGCTAAGGTTTGTATGATACTCGGTAAACAGAATAATGACCCTTTATATCACAAATATGTCAAATTTTTTAAACTGAGTAGAGTATGGAGAGCACGCCTTAGACAAAAGTATAGTGCCAAAGCTCGTGGAATTATTCTTCAATCTGGGAATTTATATCAGGGAAGTTTGTCTGAAGCTATAAAGCGTTCTAAAAAACAATAGAATAACGAGGCTTATCATAATGATAAAGTCTGTTATAATATAGGACCATCATGTTATCAGAATATTTATTTTATACAGATCCACAGAAAAATATAGTAGCAGTTAAAAATACCAAAGAAGAGAAAGATAAACTTTGTTTTTTCAGTGATAAATGTAGAGATGACGTAATCGCAGGATCTATAGATGACGATTATATAAATATGAATTTTAAACCAATAAGCGTACTTCGCGCCATTATTTGGGACCATGAACTTGTAGAAAAATTAAGGGGTTAAAATGTCGGATGATTTAGTATTAAATTCTCTAGATGAAAACTATGATGATGACATTACAGACCTTGATAAGGAAATTGAAGATCTAGAGTCACTTTATAAGAAGTCTTATTCACTAATGGAATCAGTTAGTAAATCTAGGGGTAAGGGAAGTTTGTCCTTTACTCACTTGCAAACATCAAATCTTATAAGTATAAAGAATGCAAAAATTGCAGCAATTAGAAGTAGATCGAAAATCAAGAATAACAGATTCAGTGAGAAATTTAAGAAATTAAATGCTGGAGTAGAAGGAGACACAAATAATATTCCTATTTCACAGCTTCTAAATCTTCTAGATAAATCTAATGTGTCATTTAGAGTTGTTCAAGAAATTTCCGAAAGAAGAGAGAATGATCAAGATGATGTTGATCTAGATAATTTTGAGGACGAGATTAACAAAGCTCTAGAAGGGGACGATACCCCGGTTTCTACAGAGATAGAAGAGGAAGAGACAGAGAATTCCGCTTCTGAAGAAATCAGTGATCCATTCTTAGAAATTCCAAAAGAAAAGGAGCAGGAAGATAACATAGATACGTCCATTGAGATAGTGTCAGATACAGAAGGTAATATCTATGCTATAGATCTAAACAGTAGTACCCCTGACGCTATTGTTTTAGCTGATAAGGATGCTTTAAATATCGGCCCAGAAGAAAGGGCAACTATTAGTGAGAACAGCTCAGGCATACCATGTGCCATATTTAGAGGTAAAGAGATTGAAATAGTTGATATTGAATGAGAAATTTAATTTGCATAAATTCACAAGACCTAACTAAAAATTAGTTAGGTCTTTTTTGAGGTTTTTATGTACGAATTAGTAGCAGTTAAAGCGTTACGCCGTAGAAAGAAATGGAATAATCCAGGCATCATGATTATTTACTATAAAGATAAGGTAAAGCACGTTAAATTTATTGAGAATCCAACTATTTTATTTAGGACTACAAAACTAGAGGCGCTAGATAAATATGCGTCCGAAAAAATCCTAGTTACAATTGAAGAAGATGATACAGAAGTTATAGAAGTAGCGTACCCTGAGATTTATGATGAGATAGTAAGATTGCAAAATGACTTCGATCCAGAAGGAGCCGCCAGAAATCTTGCATATCTAGAAAGTTGTCGTCGCAACAAGATAACGCCAGACAACTTGCTATTATTGACACATGTGCACGGTATAGATTGTAATATTGAAGACCATTATATGGGAAGGTTTTTAGAGAAGTACGAAGATCAGCTGGATAACGGAAATATTAGAAAGGGATACTTTGATATTGAAGCTAATTCTAGGGGTGTTAGGAGATTTGTCCCTGCCGAAGAACATTCGATACCGGTCAATGCTATAAGCTACTTTGATGTTCATACTAGAACTCTCAAGATAAGGTTGCTGGATAATAGTGGGCCTAAGGAGCAATATGTCGAATTCAATCAAGGAATAGAGGATTTTAAGGCAAATTTAGAAAATGAACGAAAATCCATTGAAAAGCATATTAATGAGCAGCAAGCCTCTCTATTCAGTAAAAAACCACTGCCATATGTAAAGGTGGTTATAAATTTCTTTAGCGATGAAGTTGAACTAATTAGCGACTTCTACCAAGACCTTAAGAGACTAGGCACAGACTATCTGATGGCATGGAATCAGGAATACGATATTAACATGACTTTAAGTAGACTTAGAGACCTAAAGTCTTATGAATACTGTTGTGATATTGTATCCGACGATTCTGTTCCTGTTGATTATAGAGCAGCATACTATCGCGGAGACTTTAAGGCCAAAGATATCTCTAAAAAGAATGATAACTGGTCCATCAGTAGTCCTTGGGAATGCCTCGATCAGCAATATCTTTTCTTTAAGATTCGTGAATCTATGAGTAAACCAGAAGAGACTAATCTCGATTATGCTCTAAGTACTGAACTTGGAATTCATAAAGTATCTTATGATGGTGAAATTTATGACTTTCATTATGATGATTATAGTCGCTTTGTGCTCTACTCGGCAATAGATTCTATGGGTTTATTCTGGCTGGATACCAAGACTGCTGATATTGATACGATCATTATGTTTGGAAATCTGTCACATACAAGATTTCAGAAAACAATGACAAAGACGGTTATGTTACGGAACTTTATTGAGTACTTCTACAGAAAGGAAGAGCACCTGATAGTTTCTAATAACAGGGTCAGAATATTAAACAAGCTACAAAAAGCAGAAGAAAGTAAGGGGAACGTCGTAGAAAGATACCCTGAACTTCTAGTATACAATACTGAATATACTGGTTCAGAAAATACTATTGACAAGACATATGCAGCGTTTCTTGAAGAAGACGACGAAGATACGTCTGAAGAAGAAATTGAGGTCCTTGAGAAGGCCTTAAAAACCACAAAGAAAAAGACCAAGTTTAGAGGAGCTTTCGTAGCAGACCCAAAACTTATGTCTCCATATGGAGTAGATATCCTTGGTAGTCCTTCTAGTCTAATCTTTGATCTTGTGGCGGACTCTGACTTAAGTTCTCTTTATCCAAATCTTAAGATTGCATGGAATATCTATTTGGATACCATGATAGGAAAGATTTACCCACGTAGTAATGTTAAGGATATAAACTTTTCAGCAGAACTTTACGACTACATTATTAGTAGAGATCATATTGCAATTGGAAATAAATATTTAGGATTACCCAATCAGACTGAACTTCTTGCTTTATTTGAAGATAGCACCTTAGCCTAGTCGTATCCGTATTTTATTGTTATATTAAAGTATGATCAACCATAAGGAATAAAATGGCTAATAAAACAAGTATTTCGGGTTCTAAAGAATCCTCTACAAAAAATATCAGGAAGAAACGCACTACATCACCTAAGACATCTCTAACTAGTGAGATAAAAAACCTTTACAGTTTCTGTACGTCTCTAAATGAAAAACCCTCTAGCATACTGGTAGAGGGTTCTTTCTTAACCCTTGAGTATTCTTCTAAGTTGGGCATTTCACGAATGATTATTTCGTTTGAAGCAAATAACACTGCTAAGAAATGGATAAGTACTGCTGAATGTTTCAAATTAACTATGGAAGAACTTAAGAGCATATACGATAACAAAGGTAGTCTTACTGTACGTAATAATACAATGCACTTTAGCGCATCAGATGACACTCACTTCTCCGTGCCTACATGGAACTGTATAGAAGGATATAACCCCATAATACAGATAGCGGAAAGTTTGGAATGGAGCAAATTTGATATTCCACCGGGAATGTTTAAAAAATCTTCAGATTTTGCAAGGGTAAATATAGATACGGGAGAAATATTTGATATAGGAACTGTCAAGATTACTGACAGAGAAAAGTCCAACATGTGTGTTATAGGGACTAAACTCCTTCCTAAGAAGATAGCAGCTTGTACCACATACCTATCGTTATATAAGCTCGATAAAAACTTTGGTGTCCCTCATCTATATTTTGAGGGAAAGACTTTTACAGGTATCATTATATATCCAAAAACATTAATAGATTGGTAAATTATGAGAGTTACCCTTTTAGAAGGAAATATTAATAACATTTTAGAAAGCGATGCTGTTAATATTTCCAACATAGATAACTTTTTAAGATCTGCGTTTGGTGCGTTCGCTTGTTGGGAGCGGATGTCACCAGTACGCAGAAGACTTATAAAAGACTTTGACAAGAGTAAAAAGAAGAAAGTCTACAAAATGCACAAGGACACTAGGATTACTTCTTTAGTGCATCCAGCCTTTTCTATTAGATGGGTTCTTCCTGCTCACCATCTAGTTCCAACTTCTGACTACAGGGCTACAAGAGTAATTGCAGAATACTTCGTTACAGGTACACGCCTTGTAGATACAGTAGAGTCACTTTTTTATAACGGAGATCAACTTTTAGAGCAATTTGGTCTCGGTATTAGTAAAGTCATTTTCTATGCTCCTGGAAAAGTCCAAGAAGGAAGAGCGTACGCTGAATCAGACTTCAGACATCCAGCATATTCTCTTAATATGCTTATTTCAAAAAATAATCTATTTGAAAAAGAAGTTATAAGAGGTAAGATCCGGGATATTCACAAACTATGGTATGAATCTGATAAGAAGTCTTTCAAAAATTTTGACGCCAAATACCTGCCAGAGTTTTTTGCTAAACAAATTCTAGGGAGTAAATCTTTTTATCTTGGCGCTTGGGAAGACATGGTTAGACTCAGAAGGAGGTCTAGAAACCCAAGAATAATCATACTTAAAAAATGCTTAAGGACTATTCTTGCAGCGATTAACCGTTTAAACCTAGAAAGTAAGAATAATGCCCAACTTTCCATTGATAAAGTAAAGGAGGTTGCAGATGAGTGAGACAATTTTTTCTGAACAGCAACTGTATAAAATTATCCTTAATAGCTATGTAAAGATACTTAAAGAACGCGATCTTCATCTTTTTGAAAAATTTTTTACCTACGTATCCGTGTATTATAATTCTGTTGATGAATTGCTTTTTAATGACAGTGTCTGCAAAGTATCAGTTAGTAAACCTCTATCCGTGTGTACTAGCAAGTACAATGAAATTCTCAAGTCTTATAAGGATGGATTAGCGGGATCACCCCTAGAAGCTGATCTTCGCAACCTTGTAACATCATGCTCGTCAATGATAAACGGTATTAACCGTTATAAATATAGATATTTAGATGACCTAAAGCTTACAAAATGGCCGAAAATGATGGAAGAACAATTTAAATTATTTCCATTATTAAAACCTCCTGGAGCACCCACAGATCCTGATATCTGGGCTGCTGGTTCTCCAATAGGGTTTATGGCTAGGGGTCTTTTTAACGGTAATTTTATTTTTGATCATGAGTCTTTCTATAAGGTATTAATAAAGGCTTTAAAGAATTTTACAGATCCAGAAAGTACAATACAGCACTGGATAGATAATGATTTTCCTGAAGAAGGAATATCTGAAGTAACTGAAATTCTTGATGAATATATAAACGAATGGTTTAATGCTCCAAGTACAGAGGGTTTAACTTTCCTAGACAAGATTGCGTATAATTCCCTGTCTGAGATGCAAAAAATTTCGTTTGCATCTTTAGTAGAAAATAACACTAACCGTGAAGTTATGGCATTGGAATTTCTTACTAACTTCTCGTCTATAAAGAATATGGTTATTATTGAGGAAGTATTACCGAAGATTGTTAGAAGATTCGAGCGTACCGAAAATTTCGTGCTAATATCTAGGTTAAATGAAGTATCTGAAAATATGTTAATCACATATTCTAGTATGATAAAGTATGCAAATGATATTTTAGAAGGAATCCATTTATGAAAGATATATTTCTAGCAGTGCTTATTACCGTATTAAAGCATAAACTTGATATAATTAATGCCTTAATTTTTTTATTCATGATTTTGGTAATTAGCGGAGTTATCTTAAATTAGAGGTATAATTACTATAAATATACCCTTTAGAACTCGTCATTAAATCTCTAACAAAAAGTATTTTTATGAATAACAACGAAAACGACTTTAATCGAAGTAACTCAAAATTTCAGAAGGCAGTTTTAGGAGCTGACTCTTTAAAAGAAGATAACAATTTAGATGAACTTCAGAATCGTATAAAAGAAAATTTAGGAAAAATCAACCAATTTGCAATAAATAATAATAGCAGCGATATTGTAGACTTTATTAATAAAGTAGCTTACAACGCAAATTCTAAGAACGGTAAAGGAAAGAATAAGGGAGGAAGATTCGGTAGTTTCGAAAGCGAAATTGAAACAGGCGAAGTTAATCTTTTCTATGGTGATGAAACTAGCCGTTTTATGCGCTATAGGAGCATTAGTTCGATATGCCAGATGATTCCAGAACTTGGCCGCGCGCTAATTATGTATACCGACATGATTTCGTCTCCTAACTCTTTTAACGGCAATACCCTTATCTTTGATATAAAGAAAGATGGATCCTCCGAATTCGAATTAGTTGCTGCTCAAAAGATATTAGATAGCCTGGATAAAAAATACAAATTCTCTTCTGAGATTTCTAGAATTTGTCTAGGTGACCTAGTTAAATACGGCGATAGCTTTACAGTTGTAATGAACTTCAAAGAAGAAATCGAAAAGCTTATATCCGAATCAGAAAGATTCGCTAATGAAGATGCATTATCATACGCAACGGCCAAAGAGGAAGACTTTATTAGCACCGACGATACTTGCAAACTAAATACCGTCTTCAAAGAAATTGCCAATGAGTCGTATAAAGACAACCCTAAAGTTCTTAAATCTGTCCTAGACAAAACATACGATTCTAAAGAATGGACTGATGATATTGATAACTTCTTAAATCTTAATACAATAAGCGCAGGAGCTGCTGTAGGTGGATTATTTGCCGATGAAGTAGAGATCTATAAAGAGTATAAAAATAACAGTGATTTTGCCTCTGAGTCAGCCGATTCTGATCTGAACTTTGGTGGATCTATTATTCGTCAACTTGAACCAGAGAAGGTTATAAAGATAGAAATTGGAGGTCAATGCATTGGTTATTACTATCTAGATGTAGTATTTAATCCGACTCCTCGTGATCCTTTAGGGGCTAATCCTTATAATAACCCGGCTTATGACATGACAAATACAACAAATAGAGTGTATTCGTTCATGAATCATACAACTAACCTAACGAATAATCGGGATTCGCGCATTGAGATTTTATCCGATATTTTCAGTAGGAGAATTGCCAAAAAATTAGATCGCAATTTTATAGCTAAGAACTCCCAGTTCAAAGATTTTATTTATAATATGCTAAAGAGCAGACGATCTATAAATAAAACTACAATTACATTTATCCCGCCAAAGAATGTAATTCATATGAAGAAGGGTAGTTACACCTACGGAGAAAGTATCCTTGATCCAGCGTTATACTTTGCCAAACTTTATGTCTTAAGTATTATGGCCGCTATTATGCAGCAGGTCATTTCTGGAAAGGATAAGACTGTTTATTATGTTGAAACTGGTTTAGATGAAGACTCTGAGGGTGCAGTAAATAAATTTATTTCTGACTTAAAGAGTCGTGAGATATCTGTTGATGATTTTCAGGATATCACAGCTGTTTTTAATAGAGTGACAAAACCTAATGCGCTGTATATTCCTGTAGTTGACGGAAAGAGGGCAGTTGAGATAGACGTATTCTCAGGTCAGGACGCTCAATTAAATAATGACTTCTTAGAATTTCTCAAGAAATCTGTAGTAAACGGTTCTGGCATTCCTGCGGCTCTTCTAGACTCCATGTCGGACGTAGAATTTGCTACTACATTAGTTATGCAGAATGGAAATGTGCTTAAAGCTATTTCCACTTATCAGACTATAGTTACAGAAGGATTCACGAACATATTCAGGAAATTGCTTGAAAATGAGAATAACTCCGGTGGGTATAGTTCTGCCAATGACGACAAAAAAGAGAACGCAAACTTTTCGTTCAAAGTAAGTTATCCTTCTCCAACTATACTTGATAATAGAAAAACAGAAGAGGAAATGTCAAGAACTTCTAGCATCATTGATTTCTTAGTTAGCTTCCTTGTTAATGAACAGAGCGAAGATGAAAATATAGAAGATACAAAGATGGAGCTGCGCAAATTACTTGTGCAAAAGCTTATGCCACAACTCGACTGGGAGAGCTTCGAAATTCTTCTAAAAGAATCTGTTCAGAAAGCTAAAGAGAAAATGCTTGCTGCTAACGTCAACAAGAAAGCCGAAAGCGCTGAAGATAGTGAAGAAGGAAGTGATTCTCCTTTCTAAAATAGAATATAAACAATAATGGTATATAGGTTTTCCTATATACCATTATTTCGTTATTATATTAAATTTAGAACATCAAGGAGATAGTTTTATGAAAAGGAATCTTTCGCTTATAATCAATAATGGAAGCTTGAATAGATTTGGTTGCAGAAGACGTTGTTCGTATTGTAATTGGCAGCGTCTTAAAGGATTTTCTAGATCACATCCTTCGTTAGAAAGTATAGCAGAATGGTCCGTTGTCTCTAAGGGAAGTATAACTTTATCTGGAGGTGGGGATCCTTTGTACAACCCAGTTAACCCTAGTGAAATCCCAGAGTACATCATTGAAGCTCTTAGTGCCATAAATGATATACGACGTTCTGCAAGAATTATTACCAGAGAAGTAAGTTTATTTACGCATCAGCTAATCCCTGTTTTATCATCTTTAAGACTCCCAATTCCTAAACTTTCATTATCATTTGATGATGATTTAGAAAAGGAAATTAGCAATCTTGACATGAATGGCACGGAAGAATTGCGTAAGCTTATAGGGAAAGGAAGCTTAGAGTTTACGTTGGTAGCCGATACTATTCCAGGAATTAGGGACATCAAAACGGTAGTTAATAGAATAAATAAACTACAACAAGATAAACTTATTCACAAAGAAAAATTGGCTCCAATTACCATAAGAGAAAATCTAAGAAGTTTTATAGACCTTAGAAGAGCCTTTGCTTCTGATCTTATAGAAGCATTGAGGAAAGAAGGGATAAATAACGTTAGGTGGCTTCCAGCGTGCGTATGCCGAGAAGATAACCTCTATTTAATAGAAAAATCTAGTTGTTTTGATAACAGAGAAGCTATATCGGGGTTTGATATAAACCCAAATTATAATGCTGTATTTAGTATGCTTTCTAACAATAAGCATCTACTTATCTACGGTAGTGCTGTTCGTTACAGAATGTTCATAGATTCTAAGATAGTTCCTTTAAGAAATATTCATGTTAATGATATTGATATATTCGTCAAAAAAGGATATCTGAATATCCTTATTAGTAGGCTTCAGAATCTCGGTTTTTCGGATTTCTTAAGAAAGTCTAAGCACCGAATTGTTGCTACTCATAAGTTTGATAGATCGTTTACAGTAGATATTTCTTCTGTGGATTCTCTAGATGTCGCTAAAGTTATAATCTCAGAATCAGATATTAATATCAATCGCGCTTATATTTATATGAACAAAGTAACTACACTAGATGGATTTAGTCTGAAGGATCTTTTGTCTTTCAAAGCTAAGATTCTTCCTCATGACTATAAGTTTTTGAACAAAAGTAAGCGCTTAATAACTGAAAAGGCAAATCGTATTAAACTTACTAAAGCTGGGTTTAAAGTACGAAAGAATGTTTTCAGTCATTTATCTCTAATGATAAAGAGAATCACAAATAAATTAACGGAGTTATACAATGGAATCAATAGTTAGATATCGTTACGCCAAGAGCCTAAAAAATAAGTATTGTAAGGAGAATGTCAAGAAAGTCATTCATACAAATAAAAACAATGCTGTCGGCAACACAGAGAGTTTTCCAGTAATTTACGAAGGATCCACGACGATAAATCGTAAAGCTATCGAAGAATTATTGTATTGGGGGGAATACCGTACTGATAAAGATTCGGTTAGCGATACCGCCTACCCATACCAGCTTGCGATTAGTGGAATGTTCATAGCTCGTCATGAAGAATTTATGGATAGCCTTAAATGTTACGGATTTACCACCGGATTTGTAGATCTAACCCCGGAGCAAGAAGCTCTAGTTGACACATCAAAAGACTACAAATATGCTTGGAGAGGTGTTATCAAAGAAGACTTAGAAAGCGATAATCTAGAAGTTAATACACTTAAAATACCCAAAGAAGAGTCTCCATTCGTAAAATTAGATCCTAATACTGGTGAAATTAAAGAGGTTCTTACAGCATTTTCTAGAGTCGGAGACCATAGTGAAGAAAATGATGACAACAATAGCATCTTTAGTAGTCTTCCTTTAGCCAATGTAGCAGCATCCCTTGGAATCATAGAACTTAAAGATATGGACGTAGCTGTTCAAGATTTAGAACCTTCAGATTCAGTAGCTGTCAAAATTTCTTTTGACAATGAGCAAGATGATATCTGTCCTCCCATGTATCATAAATGTATGTCCGTAGATGGGACCGGTCATGAAGATGAAATGTTCGACGGATATAATATCGATACAGAAGATTTCGGTTCTTTTGAACTTGCTGATTCAAAAAGTTCACCAGAAGTTGATGAGTATGTTATGTATATTGTACTCCGTGTAGAAGATATTCTCTCATCTCCCTCTGGAGGAAAGCACATGTTTATATCGTGTATTCATGCCCCTGCAGAAGACTACGGATATTACTACTAGAAATAAAGCTAATCTAAGTTGCGAGCTTAGATTAGCTTTTTTATTTTTTTTTAAGTGTATTACGTATTCATGAACTAATTACCACTTTCATTACCAACGTTTTCAGAACGTAAGCAATTGATACTTTCAAACGTGCTAAGTACCGATGCAGCATATTCAAGAACACCTGCACCAAAGAACCTATCAGCCATAAAAGTTTGTTCAACCGTCGGAGATTCTTGAGTACCTTGCGAGTAGTTAAGATGAGAGCGTTGGATCTTTAGAGGCATCACATTTGTGTAATATGTAGCTTCTTCAATCTGTGACTCAATGCTTACATCGCCGGATACTCGACCTGCGGATGGTTTTAATACCACATAGAGCAATTCACCTGTATGGTTTCTTGCGCAGTAGTCTACACCATGCTCGGCAGGATAAGAAGCGATACCAGAATGAGGATCTCTAACTGAAGAAACCCAATAGTTGTATGCTTCCGTAACTGGACTTCCACTGAACTCGTTATGAGACATAGTAAAGCCAGTTCCTTTTGAACCCATAGCTCCTGCAAATTGTGATTCATTTCCAGTAAAGCCGATCTGCATACCAATAGGGGATATTTCAACATCGTCGTTACCATTAAACGATTTTAGATTCTTCTCTGTAACAGAAGCGAACCAGTCATATGTTGAAGAGATCCAAGATGGTAAAGAGATCCATTTAATAAAAGCAAAACCAGTGACTAACGGGTCTACTGGAAGTGTCTTAGTATTAAATGCGCCTGAATAGAAAGTGGATGATTTAAAGTTATCTGTATTTGCTTGCGCAAAGGTAGTCTTACCTAGTGATATCCTTCGTAATCCTGTATTTGTTCCTTCACCTGCTGCCATAATTTTTTCCTTTTTTAAATTTTAAAAAAAGGGTGGTTAACCCACCCGAATTTTAGTTAAAGTTACACTGTTACGCTCTATTTACCACGAATTCGAATACGAAACGTTCCATAATAGATGTAAACGCCAAGTCTACCTTAACACGACAGATTTTCTGCTGTCTATCGTATGCTGATTGAGATACAATAGGTGTAATGTAGTCAAAACCACCACCAAGTACCTTGTCGCCAGCAATACGATTTAAATCTTGTTGAAGTAAACCGATATTGTCAGCTCCAGCGAATTCCATACGGTAGATTCTCGAAGCACGTTCCATTTGACGTTTAAGTTTTAACAACGCGCGAACAGCGTGAATCATTGACAAAGGAGATGTAACCTTTTGAGAAGTATTTTCAGTAGCGAATAAGATCGAACCTTCTTCTTCTTCAATATAGTTAATCTGATTCTTGTACAGCTCCGTCTTCTCAGGTTCTGAAGGGATCCAAGATACTTCGCGATAGCCAGAAATAATACCACGACGAGGTCCAACGAAGTTATAAACTTCCGTATAGGCAGAATCGTTCAATGGAATCTTAGAGGCTAAGAAGTACGTAGGAGTTACCTTTACAGGTTTACCAGTCCAAACGTCATCTATTTTCAGTGATTGAGAGAAGATAGAGGTGTAGTATGTATTAAACTGCATTTGATCTTTGCGTTTAGCAACAGCTTGAGACGCATTGGCGCAGTCATGATTCATATCTAGAATTGTAATACAGTCATTACGTGTCAATGCTGATAATTCGCTCATAGCTGTTTTAACACCAACACTGTAATCTGCATCAAGAACTATATCGAATACACAAGAGTTAACACTAGTAATCAAAGGATCTGTTTGACCGGTGTAAGCACGAATCAATGCATCATCCAGAGTAGAAGTAGTAACTAACTCATCGGTAGCAGGATCAATCGTTTCATAACCCCATCCATTACCTCTAGAACCACCAGCTAAGTAGTAAGTGGCATTGGTGTCTAAAGTCTTGAAGTAAAATTTAGAAACGAAAGGTTCGCTATACACAACTTCACCAGTGGAATCTGTTAATGTGGTATCTAAATGGCATAAATTAGCGTCATAGCCAATAGCAGATAAGATATCTGTGTATACATACTCACTATACTCACCAATAGCATAATCATCACCAAAAATTGAAGCATTAAGTTCATCTAAAGTAATTCTATTAAAGATATACTTAATAACCTTATCAACGATTGGAAGAATTGTATTACCTTCTGCATCCTTAACGACGTCACCAGTACTATCTGTAATTGCCATCTTTGTTTCGATGAAATTAACAAGATTGTCGTAGTTGCTTACGCAAGTTAAATAAGAAGAATATTTGTTGATTACGTTTTCAATGAATAAACTTTCTTTAGTTCCAGATATTGCATCAGGATCGAGAGCTACATCAAAAGATTCTCTGACAATTTCGCTGCCATTGAATTTCTCTATAATGCTTAAGGTAAACATACTCCAATCAGGATATGTATCGTCATAAGAAGATTCATAAGACAAACTAACAGCCAGGTTGTTATACCATGGACCAGATCCCTTAGGCAAGAAACGAGCGAACTCAATGAATCGAGTATTCGAAAGTTTAAGATCTGCTGGATCAGCTGTTAAGATTTCATCTTTAGTTTCTGTTACAATGTATCCAGATTTACAATCGGACAAAACCATCTCATCATGTGATATATTATCTTGGTCTCTATTTGTAAATGAAGTTGTACAAATACCAATAGATTTATAGACATTCTCTATATATTTTGGATTTGGTTCATTTAAAGAATCTTCATAAATGACATTAAACAACTTTTCAATAGAATATTCACCTATTGCAGCAGCTGAGAACGTCATAGCTCCAGTATTATCATTTAAACGGATTAAATCTGCACTATCACTCGTTGCATAGAAACTTACGGCCAACGTCATAGTATAACTAGTTCCACTGATAACATAAGATACCGAAGGAGCTACATTAGTAACAGATACGCCATAATTATCAGTAAACGAGTTT
>Ga0265294_10006757_pt1 | contig 13708 bp, 10 predicted proteins | sample MunlanPumphouse3_FD_192504 | JGI IMG/M metagenome (GOLD analysis project Ga0265294, IMG submission 192504) | Groundwater microbial communities from a municipal landfill in Southern Ontario, Canada - Pumphouse #3 | ecosystem: Environmental > Aquatic > Deep subsurface > Groundwater | place... | reverse complement strand
ATGAGATTATAACTTCCACAAAAACAAGGATTAAGACTTTTTCAAGTCTGTGTTTTTGTAAGTGATTCTATAAGTATGAGATTATAACTTCCACAAAAACAAGGATTAAGACCTCATGTTCAACTGATGTCATGGCAAAACAAAGGTCGTATGAGATTATAACTTCCACAAAAACAAGGATTAAGACAGCCAATAATGTTTTTTCTTCGTAATTCATCTTAATTTATGAGATTATAACTTCCACAAAAACACACCGGGCGGTAAAAACACCCATAATCGAAAATATTGAACCACAATTTTTAATAGCCAACAACAGGTCTTTCTTACTTCCTTCCTTTTTTTTTGACTTAAAAAATCTATTATCTTTGGTTGCTTATACCATCATAAAAAGGTTGATAAATAATTCACAAAAAATCCTATTTAAATAACACTCTTTACGTAATAACCATTTAACCTATGCCAAAAACTACTAACGCACAATTAAGGTATTTTGAAATCGACAGATGCCTTCAAAACAAATATCATCGACCCTCAAACTCAAATCATGAAGCGCATTTGGGTTGCTGGACCCTGAATGAACTTGCCGAAGCGGTCAGTGACGCCTTGTATGAAAAAAATCGTCGGGATGAAGGAATAGCATCCAGAACGATTCGGGATGATATTGCTGCGCTTAGAAAGGGAATAATGGGAAAGTATGCTCCAATAGAAAATATAAAAGGTGTGGGCTATCGTTATGAGGATCCGTCGTTTAAACTTACTGAAAACCCATTACAGGAGGAAAACCTGAATAAACTTAAAGAAGCGTTGGGTATTTTAAAGCAATTCAGGGGTTTTCGTTATTTCGAAGATCTGGAGGTTATCACCGGGAACCTGGAGTCAAAAATTGCACGCACTGAGTTGCCTATTGTGCAGGTTGATGTTTGTCAGGGAGCACAGGGGCTCGAACATATCAGTGTTATTCGTGAAAGTATGAAAAATAAAACACCCCTGGAACTCTACTACCGGCCTTTTGATTCTCCTGAGGTTAAGACGGTTTTTCATCCTTATCTTTTAAAGGAATATAATAACCGCTGGTTTGTTTTTGGCTACTCCAATTTCTATAAAAATAATGGAGTGTATGCCCTCGACCGCATTGTAAGTATCAAGTTAAAACATCTTGAATCATTTAAAGAGGGCAACCCGATAATAATCGCTAATTACTTCAATAATATAATAGGTGTAACCAACAAGGGAACACCTGTAGAAGATATTGTTTTTACGGTTCGTGAGCCAAGGCGTAATTATATTGATTCAAAACCATTACATGAATCGCAGCGGGTTGTTTATCGAGGTAAAAATTATACGCGCTATTGCATGAAATTAAGAATTAATAATGAGCTTATTGCGGCTCTGCTAAGATATGGCCCGGATCTTTTTGTCGAAAAACCATTGTTGTTAGGGCAACAAATGGGGCAACTGACTGCTGAGATGGCTATCATTTATCAAAACCCCCTTAGCTAACTTTTCAACACGAATAAAAAACATTGGGGTTACATTTTTTTCTTACTTCTTTTCAAAAAAAAATGTTTTCATGCGTTTCAAACAAAATTATGCCTATATTTGAAACTTATCGTAGTCCAAGACCAAATCAACAGAAACAAATTTTTCTGTTCGGCCAGTAAAATTTAAAGTATTATGACTTTTGAAGGATCAATTGAAACATCTGAAAGAAAATTTGTAGAGTTGCATATCGCACGATTCATTTTTGATCAACCAATTACTCAACAGGAGATTCCCTATTTCCGTTCGGCAGTATCAAAGACTGCAGGAAGCCAGTTTGATAAATTTCATAATCATAATCTTAGTGAAGAAGGGGGAAAATATATTTATAGGTATCCTTTGATTCAATACAAAAGAATTAAGGGAAAAGCATCTATTGTGTGCATCGGTGACGGAACAAAGGATATAGGCCATTTCTTTCAGCATAACAGGCATAATCTGTCTATCGGAAATCGTAAAGCGGAGTTTCGTACAGAATCGATACGTGCGGATAAATTCAGGTTGCAAATCTGGGAGAAGTATTTCCCTCTTAATATTATTAACTGGCTGGCCTTAAATCAAAAAAACTATGGATTGTACCGTCAAATGACCGATGATTCGGAGAAGATATTTTTTTTGGAGAAGATTCTGACAGGCAATATTTTGTCGTTTTGCAAGGGTGTTGGACTTTTTGTGCAGCGCGATGTGAAAGTACAGATTGATGAAGTATGGGCCAGTGGAGTAACGCAATTTAAGGAGCAGACCTTGATGTGGTTTAATGTACAGTTCCGAACCAATATATGTATTCCATATTATTTGGGATTAGGGAAGGGTGCCGGATTTGGATTTGGTACAATTTTGCCGCCGGCACAGAAAAATGAAAAGGCAGAAAGAGTGCCATAAGGATGTTTATGTTTGCGATGAGAATAATAAGAGTTTAAAATATAGAGATTGATGGATACTATACGAAAACGTATTTACCTGGCTGGTATGCTGCATGATATTGGAAAGTTTTACCAACGTGCCAGCGGCTCTTTTGATGGAGATGAAAATAATTTAAAGGAGCAATCAAAAAAAATTGCGGATTACATTTGTCCCAAAAAGGAAAATGATCGTCCAACACATCAGCATGTGATTTGGACTAATGAGTTTTTTGAGCAGTTGGAGAAATCATTGCGGCTATTTTCTTCTGTAAAGGATAATGATGACCATCCTTTTCATGTGAATGCCTGGTCCACTGATGCAATAACGGATGACAATATAGCTAATCTGGCTTCTAATCACCATCGTCCTGCAACAGATCTTCAAAAAATTATTACGCTTGCAGATTGGTGGAGTGCCGGTATTGATCGACCGGATAATTATGAAGAAAAAAACAATATTTTTAAGGGAGGTATTCAGTTTCATAATTTTAAGTCAGTACCTCTGTTTAATGTTTTTAATGAGCTAAATACAGGGGATCAAACGAAGATAAATTCTAATACTTTTGTGTTTAAACCTCGTAAACTTGAGGTTGAAGACGTTTTTCCTATAAAATATGTTCAGGATGATGTGCATGACCTGCAAAAAGATTATGCTGATTTATGGAAAGAATTCATCAAAGAGTTTGCACGACTTCCCCTTGACAGCTTCAGGGGCTTTGAAGAGAGTCTCTCTTTCTTATTAAGGAAATACACGTGGGCAATTCCGTCCAATACAGTTGACAAAGCCAATGTGAGCCTTTTTGATCATTTAAAGACAACAGCAGCTTTTGCAGATTGTCTTTATGTGGCATCTCAGCATGAAGAATACAAAGAAGCCTTTGATTTAGCCGGCAAATATCCAATATTAAAACAGGGTTATTATCCGGTAATGCTTTTAGGTGTTGATATTTCAGGAATACAAAGTTTTATTTATGACATTGCCAGCAATAAGGCAGCCAAAAGTTTAAAGGGTCGATCGTTTTACCTGCAGCTTCTCGCGGATGCCATTTTGATGAAGTTTTATCGACATCAGGCAATTGAAGCGATGAGCGCACATGTTTTATATGCTGCCGGAGGAAAGTTTTTCATGTTACTTCCGAATACTCCGGAAGTAAAAGAAGCTATAATTGAAATTAAAAATGAAATTGATACTGAGTTGTGGGAAGAGCATAAAGGCAGACTATCCGTTCATATGGATGTAGTACCTTTTGCATATCATTCTCAGATTATTAATAATAAAGCAGAATCATGGATTAGTATTCGTAACAAATCCGAAAAGCTACAGGTTGGTGCATTGTGGAAGGCGCTGAATGAAAAGCTTTCTGCCCAGAAAAATAGAAAATTTGTGAACCTGATTCGTGAAGATTATGATGCATTCTTTAATCCACAGGATAAGCATCTGCAGGTATCCGGAGAATTAGGTCAGTGTGCTGTTACCGGTGATGAGTTTCAAAATGAACAGGAGAAAGTCCCTTTGGATAAAGAATCTGAGAAATCTGTTTCTAAATCTGTTTCTAATCAGATTAAGCTCGGTCAGGATTTAAAGGATGTTGATTATTTAATTGTCTTTAAGGACGATTCGGATAAAGATGAATATTTGAAAAACAGAGCTCGTGCCTCTATTAATATTTTAGGCACAAATTTTTACTTGTTTGATAAGAATGAATTAATCAAAGATCTTCCCGGATATAATCAGATCTCTTCAGCTGATATTTCCACATTCTATTGCATAAATAAGACTAGCTTTTTAGATGCAGAAATCAAAGGCAAGTCTATTACTTATGGTTATAAATTTTATGGTGGTAATGAACAGGCGTATTTCCGGGATGAAGATGGGACAATAATCTATTCAGAAAAAAATCATAAAAAAGCAAAAACTTTTGAAGATTTGGCAATAAATGAAAAAGGTGAATCAACATCTTTAGGGGTGCTAAGGATGGATATTGACAATCTTGGATCATTGTTTATTAAAGGCTTGCCGGAGAAATCCATGTCATTCAGCGCATATTCTACACTTTCATTTAATCTGGAACTGTTTTTTAGCGGGTATTTGAATATCATACGCGATGAAAATGAATTTCGTGATTGGGTAAATATTCTTTATTCAGGTGGCGATGACCTTTTTGTTATAGGTCGATGGGACAAGGTAATTTTATTTGCAGAGCAAGTACAAAAACGATTTAAGCAATTTACCGGTCGTGATGATATCACAATTTCCGGTGGTATGGTGATGGTTGGAAGGAAGTTCCCTATTGCCAAGGCAGCTGATATGGCCGGTGATGCTGAGAAAGCCGCTAAAAATTATGGGGAAGGAAAACTTAAGAATGCGTTTTGTTTTCTGGGACAGACCATATCATGGAAACATGAATTTGGTTTGGTGAAAATACTCAAAGATACCTTGATGAGTTTTATGACAGGGCAGGGTGGAATTCAACCATTATCCAAAGCATTATTACATCAAATTATGCGGTTTAAAGCCATGAAGGATGGCAATGATTTGAAGTATTTATGGCTTTCTGCCTATTATTTTAAGCGGTATAGAGAACGCTATTGTAAAGATAACAATGCTGATGCTGAGAGATTTATTAATGATATTACCCGAAAGATTGTGGATGGTGATCCGCAATCAAATATCGAAACAGGTAGTCGATATCTTGATCTTTTGGCACTTGCAACACGTTGGTGTGAACTGGAATTAAAATTAAAAACTAAAGCATAAATATTATGGCATATCCACAGGAACATTTAAACCCGGAATGGATCCGGAAGGGCATCAATAATGATGCTGTTGAGTGGGCGAGATCTTTTGGTGAGTTTTTAAGTACTCAACAGGATAGAAAAAAACCACTTACAACTTCACAAATCAGGAAGTTTTTTGGTGAATTAAAGAGAACGCAGGCAGATGTTGAAAAACATCTTCAAAATCTTCCTATGTTGAAGGCTCAATTAGCATATGCTGTTGGGAGAGATAATAATACATGTATTACCTTTTTTAATGACGAATTGTCAAAAGGAATAGATGTAGTTGTTTCTGCGAACACTGACTTGGAGTCTGTAAAATACTTTAAAAACTTTGTTAAAATTGTTGAATCCGTTGTTGCTTTTCATAAGTTTTATGGAGGTAAATAAAAAAAATAGTTATGAATAAATTAATAAAAAAAATAATTGTTAGAAAACAAATAGAGCTTCTTAGTGGGTTACATATAGGAGCGAGTAGCGATAACGTTGAAATAGGGGGCGTTGATAAGCCGGTTATTAGGCAAACATTGAATAAGGTGCCATTTATACCCGGTAGTTCATTAAAAGGTAAAATTCGATGTTTGTTAGAGCAAGCTTCAGGTGTCGAACTCGAAAACTCTGATATAATTAATAATGTATTTGGAAGTGCAGCATCTAAACCGTCTAAGTTGATTTTTCGTGATGCGTTAATGACCTCTGAGTATAAGACATTATTAAGCACTTCAGAGTCAACAGATATGCCATATACTGAACTTAAATGGGAGAATAAAATTAATCGATTAAAAGCTGAAGCAGATCCTCGCCAAATTGAACGAGTTCCTGCAGGTGCAAGATTTGATGTGGAAATTGTTATCAATGTTTGGGATAATGAAGACGATGGAAATCGTTCATTAGAGCTTTTAAATAAAGGCATTAAGTATCTTGAAATGGATTACCTGGGTGGTAATGGCAGTCGTGGCTATGGCAAAGTGATTTTCCATGATGTTGATCAAAATGAAGAATCATTAAGCGTTTAGTGATGAAAAAGATATTTACAGTATATAAGCTTCACTTTACCTCTCCTATACATCTTGGAGACGAAAGGGATGATTATACACGAAGCTTGAGAATTCTGCATTCCGACAGTTTTTATGCTGCTCTTACTGCTTCGCTGGCAAAAGCAGGCTATCCGTTTGAAGAAGATTTTGATGGTGATCTTGGCTTTCATACAAGTAGTCTGTTTCCTTTTTATCAGAAAAAGGAAGAAACTGAACCTGTTTATTTTTTTCCTTCCCCCAAAATATCTTTTCAGTTACCGCAAGACCAAATTGCACAGCATAAAAAGTTGAAAAAGGTGAAGTATTTTGATCTTTCTTTTTTTGAAAACCTTGCTGCCGGTGGTGTCCCCAATGAATCTATGTTTAAGGCAATTCAGGGAGATTTTTGTTCCGAGAGGGAAATCCCTGAATTTATGACCAGAGAAATGCTTCAAAGGGCTACTGTACCCCGCATTCCTGCGCAGGACGGTGGTGCAAAAGATACAGAAACATTTTATACTGAACGTATTCGGTTTATAGGAGAATCCGGGCTCTATTTTTTATGTGAAGGTGATATAACTTTGTTGGAAAAAGCATTGGATATCTTGAAAGAGGAGGGAATTGGCACAGACAGAAATGTGGGTAACGGGTATTTTTCATATTCGACGGATTCAATCTCAATAGATCTCCCGGATGAGGGTGATTATGCAATGAACCTATCATTGTATGTCCCTGAAGATAAAGATGAAGCAGGAATAATGTTGGAAGGGAAGCCGGCATATTCGCTTATCCGCCGTGGTGGTTGGATTACAACACCTCCTTACAATACATATCGGAAGAATCGCGTATATGCCTTTGAAGAGGGATCGCAATTTCAATTTAAACTTTCTGAATGTACGGTGAAAGGGAAGATAGTAGATTTGAAACCGAAAATTGAATATAATCCCATTGATCATCCCATATACCGCAGTGGTATTGCATTGTTTATTCCGTTTAACCGACAAAAGCATGAATAAAGTATATAAGATTAACATACAAACGCTGACACCTGTTCATATTGGCGCCGGTCAGGAAAAGGATTTGGTTGAAGGTGCTGATTTTATTAGGCATGAGAAGAAGTTGCATTTTCTGAATACAAGAAAAATATCTGAGGATTATGGAGTGGAAATGCTCTGTAATGCATTTATGAATCCATCTTCTGATGGGTTGCGTCGTCGTCTTGAAGAACAGGGTGACTTTAAGGATTATATTAAAAAGTCATATCCCTTTGAAAGTAATGTGCCGCTCAGGAATGGAATTAAAAGTCAGATTAAGAATCCGGTTACAGGAAATCCATTGATACCTGGAAGTTCTCTAAAAGGTGCTATTCGTTCATTGCTTTTTGCTGCATTGAGAAGTCGAGGTGAAAAAGAGGAGGACAAGGTTCTGGGATCATTAGATCACAATGATGATTTCTTGCGGTTTATTCAAGTCTCAGATTGCTCCATGAATCAATTAGCCTATTTGAATACAAAAACATTTAACCTAAAACAACAAAGTGAGGAGCATTTTATTGGTGCATGGAAACATGGAGAAAAATCTAATGGGCAGTTTAATGAAAAAGGGTTTAATTTCGTTTATGAATGTATTTCTGTTGACTCACAAGGTGTTTCTACGATTGGCTTAAACCCGAAATTATTTAAAAAGGTTTGTTCATACAACACACCGTATTATTCAGAAAAAGACAAACTGTTGTCTGGAGAAATCAAGAGTTTATTTAATTTAATTAATCAGCAAACAGAGAATTATATAGATAGGGAAATAGCTTTTTTTGAACAATACTCCAATAATGAAACACCTCGTATTATCGATGAATTAATAAAAATCAAAGGATTGTTAATGCAATCAAAAGATGATTTCTGTGTTCTTCGAATGTCTGCCGGAAGTGGTTTTCATAGTATAACAGGAGACTGGCAATTTGACACGCATGAAATTAATGGAGTAGATACTCGTAAAAAACCATTTAGAGGCACATATGATGGAAAACATTCAGCCAAATCCAGAAAGATTGCCATTGAAAATGGACATTTCTATCCTATGGGATTTGTAATGCTTTCTCTTGCCAGTGATGAGGAGTACAATGAATTGTTGAATCGTGAACGTGATTCTATTAATGTGAAAATGGCTGATATTAAGCAGAAGGAGGAAGTAGAAAGAAGAAAGCGGGAAGAGGAGAAGCGAAAACGAGCAGAACAAGAAAAGAAACTAAAAATCCATGAATTATTGATTCAATTTGACGATCTTTTTGAATTTGGAAAGTTTGATGAAGCTAAGGCTATGTTACATGAGGTATATTTAATAGATTCCGAAGATAGTCAATTAAGCGAGAAACAAAATCGTCTAAATGAAGCTATAAGAATAGAAAATGAAGTTAGAACACTAACCATTGAATTAGAAGAATTAAAAACATCAGATAATCTCGCTTCAGCAATAGAGTTGATTGAAAAACTAAAAGTTATAGATATTTCTAATATACAGCATTGGAATAATGAACTTCAGGAAATCCAACACAGACTCAAGGTTGATAAGGTTAAAAGTGGTGGTCTTTCTGAACTTCGGGAAAAATTGAATGGAAAGGATATTGATGTCTTATCAAAGCGGTATATAACACAATATATAAAAGCTACAGGCAAAATCCCGTCTACTGATATTGGTCAACTTTATGAGATTTTAATGGATTGCTATGCTGTTGAAAAAAGGAATTTAAATAAATGGCATGGTGAATCCGCTCAAGATCCTGTTTATTGGAAACGTATTAAAGGATGGTTAAAAAATGAAGATGATGTGAATATCCTATTCGAGCGCTTTCAAAAAGAACAAAACCTTTAATATATGACAAAAACACTGATTAGCTTTCTTGGAACAGGCAGCCTTGAAAAAAATGATAGTAATGGCTCTTTTAAGAGTTCCAGACAATATCGTACTTCAAAATACAGGATTGAAAATGCTGAATATGATTCTCCGTTTATTTCTGATGCTTTACGTCAGCATTTTCAATACGATCAGCATATTATTATCGGAACTGTAAAGTCTATGTGGGAAGAAGCCTACAGTGTTTTTGCCGGTGAGGAGCATATAAATGATGATATCTACCTCTCTCTAGCTGAATTTTGCAGCAATGCCAACCACAAAACAAATCTGGATGAGTTTCCTTACAAGAATGAGCTGGAATCTGTATTTGGGAACAACGGGAAAGTCATATTAATTCATTATGGCATTTCGCAACAGGAAATCGAACAGAATACAAGCATTATTGCCGGCATAGAGCAATATCTTGCATACGATACGGAGATTTCATTGGATATTACTCATTCTTTTCGCTCGCTACCGCTCTATTTTATGAACCTTCTTATTTATCTGGAAACAGTAAGTAGGAAACGATTAAAAGTCGATGCAATCTATTATGGTATGCTTGATGTTTACCGTGAATTGAATTATGCTCCGGTCGTTGACTTATCCTCTGTATTGAAAATGAATAAATGGATAACAGGAGCCTATTTATTTAAAGAATATGGTAATGCACGGCTGATTTCATCGTTAATGGAACAGGAAAATAAAAGCCTTTCAACACGATTAAAGGATTATTCAGAAGCGAACAGCATTAATTCTGTTAAAGCCATTAAACAGGAGGTAAAAAAACTCTCTGCGTTAAAATTTGATGCTCTGTCTTCAATCCCTGCAATGATTATTCCTTCCGCCGTTGGAGAATTTGTTGATGCATTCAAGGATATTGAAGTATTCTCTCTTTTTCAGTATGAGCTTGCAGGATGGCACTACCGAAAAGGGAATTACGGGCATGCTTATATGATGTTAGCAGAAGCTGTAATTACCAGTGCCTGTGAGGATCTTGAGATTCATTATGATAAAGAAGCTTCAAGAAAAGAGGCAAAAGAAAGGATCTGGACTGAAAACAGCTTGTTTGGTAGTAAAAGATCTATTTATAATAAAGTGAATAAAACGCGTAATATCATTGTCCACAGTCTTGAAAATGATAAAAAGATTCATGGGATGATCGCTGATTTTTCATCGTTTTATGACAAACTTGAACCGCTCTTTAAATAACCCTCCATGCCACGTAAAATATTAATCTCATTCCTGGGAACCAATGAATATGTCCCGGCAAACTATTATTTGGGCGAACAGTCCCATAAAGTTGATAATGTTCGGTTTATCCAGGAAGCTATCCTGGAATTAATTTGTAGCGATTGGTCTGAGAATGATGTTGTAAAGGTTTTTCTTACCGATGAAGCCGAAAAGAAAAACTGGGTGGAAAATGGTCACCTTGACAGGGATAAAAAAGTTATTGAATGTGAAGGATTGAAATCCCGGCTGGATGCCTTTGCTGCTCATCATAAATCAAAAATTCGTTTTGAGCCAATATATAATGTACCCACCGGAATAACGGAAACAGATGTCTGGGATGTTTTTGATACCATATATGAACAACTGGAAGAGAATGATGAGGTTTATTTTGATATCACGCACTCTTTCCGAAGTATTCCCATGTTGTGTATGGTGCTGCTCAACTATGCCAAATACCTGAAAAACATTACGGTAAAAGGAATCTATTATGGTGCTTTTGAGGTGCTGGGCCCGGCATGGCAGGTGAAAAATAATATGCCTGTTGAAGATCGTAATGCACCGATTGTGGATGTTACCCGTTTCTCCATGTTGCAGGACTGGTCGATTGCTGCCGGTGATTTCGCTACTTATGGCAATGCTGATCGTCTTCAGGAGATCAGTAGTGAAGTTTTAAAGCCATTTTTGGTTGAGGCCAAAGGACAAGATAAATCGCTTTTAGCGCTTAACAGAACCATTAAAAATACTAAGAAATTTACGGAAAATATTCAGACTTGTCGGGGGAAATTGATAATTGAAAATGGTGCTGCCAATCAAATTATCAAAGATCTTTCTGATGTTAAGGAAGATACTATCGCAATTCGTCCTATAGTTCCTCTTCTTGATGCAATTAAATCGGCATTGTCAGATTTTCAAAATGATCCCGGTGTTCACAATGGCTATGCAGCAGCAAAATGGTGCCTGAAAAATAACCTGATTCAGCAAGGGTTGACAATTCTGGAGGAAACCATAATTAGTGAAGTATGTGAAGAGTTGGAGTTGGATTTCCAAGATAAAGATATTCGTACGTTGATTTCATCCTCAATATATCTTATAAAGAATAAGAAAGATGAAGAAAAATGGGATGTTAAGAGTGATGCTGAATTAAATTTCATTAAGATGGTTAAGGCAAAATCATCAATTGCAAGCGATAAGGCACAATCATTTTGTGATATACAGGAGTTTCGGAATGATATTAATCATAATGGGATGCGAAAAAAATCAGCAGGGCCTGACAAGTTTATTAAATGCTTAAAGCGTAACCTGCCTGATGAATTAGTACGCAAGCCAATAGAAAATGCGCATAGTATTTTTATTAATTTGTCCAATCACCCTTCAACAAACTGGGATGAATATCAATTGGAATGTGCAAGCAAATATGGAGAAATTCTGGATTTTCCATTTCCGGATGTTGACCCCAATGCTTCATCCTATGAAATCGATTTGCTTGCTGAAAATCTTATTCAGGAATTGGATAAATTAGCTGTATTAAGGGATAGTAATATTAGGGCGATTCATATCATGGGAGAACACACACTCTCTTATGCCCTCGTTTCCAAATTGCAGAAACGAAATATCTCCTGTCTGGCATCAACCACAGAGCGAATGGTAACTCAACATGGTGATGAAAAAGTATCTCTTTTTAAATTCATATCTTTCCGTACCTATCCGGAGTTATAATGATAAAGTTTAAGTTTCCTCCCACTGATCAGCAAAGAGCGGTTGCTGATAAAATTGTGGATTTCTGCACACAGGATAGGTCACGTGTGATGATACTCAGCGGGTATGCAGGAACAGGTAAAACAACACTTATTAAAGCAATTATCGACCATTTAAAAACACGTAAGATTCCATGTAAGTTAATGGCGGCAACAGGGAGAGCCGCACGTGTTCTGCAGGAAAAAACAGCATTGCCAACCTATACCGTTCACCGGTATATCTATACTTTTGAAATCAGGAAGATCCACCCCCAGTCAAAACAGGTTAAACACTTTTTTAAATTAGATAAATGTAGCGACCCTGCGAATACGGCTTATTTTGTTGATGAGGCTTCTATGATTGGTGATAAAGTTACAAAATCAGATATTGTCGATTTTGGTACAGGCCGCCTATTAACAGATTTATTTACTTATGTCGGTCCGAGAAAAATTATTTTTATTGGGGATCCGGCACAGTTACCTCCGATAAATTACATTACATCTCCGGCACTGAATCCTGATTATTTTCAAAAAAATATGCGAATGGATTGCGGGTTTGCGGTTTTATCAAAAATTTTCAGGTATGAAAATGAATCGGGTATTTTTGTAAACACCAAATACTGGCGGGAAACGATGCAACTCCCTGTTTTACCGTATTTTAATGTTTATGCCTCCGGCTATGACGATATGAAATGCCTGGGTTCACTTGAAAACCTGGCAAAGGAATACGCTATATCGATAGAAAAATATGGTATTGGAAAGAGTATTTTGGTTTCATTTATGAATTCCACCGCCGACTATGCCAATAGTTTAGTGCGCAAACATCTATATCCCGGAAAAAAGCTTAATACCCTCAATAAGGGGGAATTGTTGATGGTTGTGCAAAACAATTATAAACATGACCTGAGTAACGGAGATCATATTGTGGTAACTGATATTGGCAAAAAGTATAGCCATACCGGAATTGACTTTATTGATATAAAGGGTTACGCTTTTGACGAGTTCGGACAAAGGACTTTTGTGGGCCCTGCAATATATGATATGTTATTTACAAGGGGTAAAACTGATTTTCATGAATTAGAAATCCGGTTATTTCAGGACTTTATTATTCGAATGAAAAAAGAACATGGTATTACTGATAAGGATGATAGTTTTATTACTATGTTATCTTCTGATCGTTATTATAATGCCTTACGGGTCAAATTCGGATATGCCATTACTTGTCATAAAAGCCAGGGAGGAGAGTGGGAAGAAGTATATATTGCTATTGACAGAGCCCTTTTCCGACAACCCAAAGAGGTTCAGTACCGTTGGTTTTATACTGCCGTAAGCCGCGCCTCAAAGTCCGTTTTTTTTCAGGAAAATATGGCGATAAAATAAAAATTTCTTCCGGCATAAAGCCTGCTGGGCTCAACTTCTTTACTTACATAAAAACTAAACCTTGGAACAGGAAAAGCTTTGGTTTATTTTGGAAAATAGACTTTCCCTTTTATCCATTCTTTTTCCTGGCAACAATGATGACAACGGTAAAAGGCAGCATCAGTTATGAAAATGTTCCTTTTTTGGCTATCTCTGATAAATAATAAATAGTTTGCACCATTGCACAGAGTGAAACCTA
>Ga0265294_10006755_pt1 | contig 13716 bp, 10 predicted proteins | sample MunlanPumphouse3_FD_192504 | JGI IMG/M metagenome (GOLD analysis project Ga0265294, IMG submission 192504) | Groundwater microbial communities from a municipal landfill in Southern Ontario, Canada - Pumphouse #3 | ecosystem: Environmental > Aquatic > Deep subsurface > Groundwater | place... | reverse complement strand
TCAATGCCCGGTGTCTTGCCGTAGCCGCGCAAGGCCGACGGCAAGCGATCAAGCAATATTCTTTTGTTTGCGTCGGTACCCGGCCTCAGGTTTTTCGGAATGCGGCCTATCCCCTTGTACGAATGCACGCGCCAAGTGTGAGGATCGCCCAGCTCTCCGAGCAGTTTGGGCAATACCGCGTCAAGCAGCTTCTCACCGGAAGCATCTTCCACCAGTATCTCGATGTGCATACTCAAACCTCATCGAGATAATCGCTGTACCACAACCCACCCAGCGGCAAGCCTTCTGCCACCAGGTTTCTGACCACTTCAAGCTCGGAAACCCGACGTATCGTCGAGTAGCCATCCTTGCCTTTTTCCAGAATCCAAACCTCCTCTGGCGACAGCGCATCGACAAAATACGGCTGGTGCGTAGTCACAAAAATCTGCGGTGCGTGCTTCTTGCCACTGGCATGGGCACGAAACTCCTGTGCCAGCGACTCCAGCAGCTTGTGGTATAGCCCGTTCTCCGGCTCTTCGATGCAGATGAAGGGCGGTGGATCGGGGTCTTCCAGCAGTAACAGATAGGCGAACACCTTGAGCGTGCCATCGGACATCTGCTGAGCGAAAAACGGATCGTCGAATGCGCCATCGTTGAAGCGCAACAGCACGCGTTTGTCCGCCGTCACTTCCGTATCTATTTTGGCGATACCGGGGATCTTGCTGGCGATGCGATCAAGAATGGCCTTGAAGCGATCCTTGTGCTCGCGCTCCATGAACTGCACCACGTTGCCGATGTTGTCCCCATGCACGTTCAAGTGCCGCTGCGGCCCGGCGCTGGGCAGGCTGCGTGCCGCGTCAGGGTAGAAGTAGGACAGATACCATCCCTTGAGGAAATCCCTGAATTGCCCAATGCGTGGGTGTTCTTTCAGCGTACCCAAGGTCGAAATACCCAGTTCGCGAGGATCGGTCAATTCCACCGGGCTGCTGGTGTTGCTTTCCTCTTGCTCGTCGTCAACCGCTTCCTCACCCGCCCAGACCGTGCCCTTGCCATGCTCCAGGCGTAGAAACGGAAACGGTCGCCCATGTTTTTGACCCTTGCGGCGTTGCTTCAAGGCTTCGGATAGAACGAATGGGCGGCCACTTTTGTCCAGATCAATCGCCAGTTCATAGGTGATGGGCCGCTCGTTCTGTGCTTCGCGGTAGTAGATCTCAAAGCGAATCGGCTCCTCGACACCCTTGGAGCGCAGCCGCTCGAAACCGCCACGCTGTTTCATGTCGCAAGCGGTTTCCACGTCGGTTGCTAGGCAATCGGCGACGAAACCGAAGGCATCGAACAACGAACTCTTGCCTACGCCGTTCTTGCCAATGACCACCGTGAATGGTGTCAGTGGATCGCACACTTGCTCCCCGGACAGCTTCCCCAGGGTTACATCGCGCAGCGCACGAAAGTTCTGGACGCGAAATCCTTCGATGATGGCCATTTCAGTTCTCCTCGCTGCGCGTCAGCGCCATGTCGTACAGGGTGAGCAGTTTTTCGTCTTCTTGCAGCGTGGCATCCGGCAACTTGTCAGCGACGCGCAGGATGGTGGCGTAGTCCTTAGCCGCCCACGCATCGCGGAAACCGGCACGCAATACCTCCAAGCGCGATTCCTTGATCTTGCGACCTGTGAAAGCCTTGTAGGTCTCGAATTCCTTGAGCAGCGCCTTCTCGCGCTTCTTTTCCAAGTCCTGCGCCTTGTTCGGGTCGGGCACATACCAGCGGTCTTGGGCCTTGGCGATCAGGCGCGGATCGTTCTTCTCCAGCCCGCGCAGGTCGTGGTAGTTGGTGGAGAGGTAGCGGTGGATCTGGCTGGGCACTTCGCCCGTGCCCTCAAAGCGCAGGAAGTTGGCTTCCAGCAGCGCCGAGAGTTCCGGGCGGGTTTCGTGCTTCTTCCAGCCCGCACCCAGTTGCTTGATGAACTCGGGGTGGATGTCCTGATAGGTGGAAGGCCGCGCCTTCAGATAGTCCGCCGCCCAGTCAATCGCGCTGCGCTCATCCGAGACGAACATTTCCATCTGCGGCGCTTGCGCGGTCTGGGCGCGCTTCTTGTCGTATTCGGCCACTTGCTCGGCCAGAAAGACCATGCCGTCGCGCTCGGGGAAGCGGGCGCGCAGGCTGGAGAGAAACTCATCGGTGGACAGCGGCACCGGTGCGTCGTGGCGTACGAACCACGCCACCATACGATCAAAGATGCGGCGCGGGTCGCGCTCGACGATGAACTCCAGTTCAGCGTTCTTGACCTTGGTGACGGAGAGATTGCGCAAATGCGTCTGCACGAAGTCCCAGGCCGATTCCACCGTCGCGCCGGTTTTCTTGAAGCGGTCTTCCAGCCCGCCGTTGGGCTTGTAGGCGGAAATCACCAAGTCCTGCTTCACGGCGGTGGTGGAGGTGACCTGCCGGTAGCTGCCCTGCACCTTGTCCAGCGCCGTCACCTCGGCCACCACGAAGCCCGCCTGCTGCAAGGCCACTTGAATGGCGTTCCACACCGCCGCTTTGCTGTTGGAGAACACCACCGTCATCCAGCGGCCGGGCTTGAGCACGCGGTTGTATTCAGCAAAGCATTGCTGCATCAGCCGCTGGTAATCCGGCAGCGCCTTGTGCTTGAACCTGTCGATGATGGCTTCGGGCTTGGCGTCGGTAGTCACGCCATGCCAGGACTCGACCAGAAAATTCAGGTCGGCGTAGTAGATGTTTTCGCCGAAAGGTGGGTCGGTGAAGATGTAGTCGATGCTGCCGTCGGCCAATGGCAAGTGCGCCGCCGTGCCGGTGTTGATTGCCGCGCCGCTCACGCCGACTTTGAAGTTGCCGAAGGCTTTGCCGAGCCTGTCCAGTTTGCCGCCCAGGTTGTACCAAGGGCTGCATTCGGCGTGTTGCGATGCGACGTAATACACGCCGTTCAACATGCGATTGACTTGCGAGAAGTGCGTCGGCCCATAGCGATTGAGAACCGACAAGCCCCAAATCGCCTGCTCCACCATAAACGTCAGGAAGCCGCGAATCCGCGCATCCGGGTGCGCTTGTGCCTTGGTCCACAGCGCCCCCATCGCCTGTGCGGCGCGTGGCAGGTAAAAGTGGTGGATGTTCGTGAAGCCCTTGGGCGCAATCCGCGAGCCGTGGTACATGGCTTCGATGGGAAAGCGCGTCGTCGGTACCGACGGGGGCAGCGGCAGGGCCTCGATCTTGGCAAGCCGGGCCAAGTCCGCCGCGTCCGGCGCTTTCTCGTAGCGCGTCTTGCCGACCGTGTAGGCAATGATGGACGGCTGAAACTTCACCCGCTGCCACGACTGGCCGGTGGCCGAGTCGGTGCGCGTTTCCAGCACCCGCTCCAGCCTGTCCTTGTTCAGTTCCGCGCCGCAGTGCGGGCACGGGAACACGTCGCGCACGCGCTTGCTTTCGTCTTCCAGTGCCTCGTCGAGAAAGTTCACCGTGCCCGCGCATTCCGGGCAACTGAACACCTCGCTCCACACCGTGTATTCAATGCGCCCCTTGGTCTTGCCATCGCTGTGCAGCGTTTCGTACATCCAGCCGATGTCCTGCTCCACGGCCTTGAGCAGTTGCTTGCCCGCCTGGGCGAAGGCGTCCACATCGAAGGGAGTGTTGTAGTTGGCGCCGATGAAGGTGGCAGCGGGCGATAGGTCGTTGAGCACCGCGCGGCGTGCGCCCCACTGGGGCGCGGCGCGGCCTTCCTTCTTCCACGCCTGCTCCAGCTCAAACCGGTAGCTGGTGGGTGCCGTGCCGCACCACTGCGCCGCCACGCCGGTCATGCCCGAACCGGCAAAGCCGTCTAGTACCACATCGCCCGGCTGGGTGTAATGCAGGATGGATGGCACGATGGCCAGGTGCGGCACCTTGGTGTGGTAGCTGTGCGCCTTGTAGATGGCGTCGGTCTTGCCCACACTCACATCAATCGCCAGCGGCTCGCGGCTGTATTTCACCGCCGGGTCGTAGGGCTTGCCGTAGTGCGCCACGAACTCCGCCAGCCACGGGTTCGGGCAGGCGGTGTAATACGGCGGGTCGGACATGGCGAGGATGGCCGCGTCCGTGCCCTGCGGGAAGCCTTCCTGCTGGCGGAAGGCCGGGTCTTTGAGCCTTTCTGCCAGCAACTTCAGGAAATGCTCGCGCCGGGTGGCATCGCTGGGGAAGGTCTGGCCGAGGCATTCGACGGGGCCGGTGGCTTCGGCGCGCTGGTGGTGTAGTAGGTCATTCATATTCGTATCGTTCCCCGCCACATTCAGCAGCGCAAAGTTGGGAGTTCGCATTGAGCAGCGTGCCAATTTTCTTGCACTTGCGGCTCAGGTTTACGGGTGGCGTCTTTGTCATACTCGCCTCACATGAAATTGAGCAGGAGCCGACCAATGGAGTTGGTCAGGTCACGAGCAAAGACGGCAAGCCACCGTTGGGAGTCGTCACCAAAATGTGACTCACTGAAGCCATTTCTTGAATTTGCAATTGCGTTGGTCAACGTCGGCATGGCGTTGACAATCTCGACAGGAAACGGGCCTTGAGCCTGAAGTTTCTTGATGATGTCGTCTTTCACCGCTTTGCATAAGGGCATCAAGTCTGTCAGTGCGGCTTGATCAGGGGCATGCTTGCGAACATAGGCTTTATAGAGCCCTTCGAGGCATGTGTAGCTCAGCGTCGTTGCCCGGTTGTAGTGGTGAGCATCAATAGCATGATCAATATCCTTGAGGCTATGGTTCAGCTTCTCTGAGTTCCAGAGATCGACAGGTACAACCGTTGTTGGTACCGCATAACCACCGCCAAAAACGATGCTCCTGATGGCATCAACTTCGTTCTTGGCATGGGGCGCAAGCGCATCAATAAACAATCTGAACAACTGGAACCGCTGCTGCTCAGGAAGATCGCGAATCACATCCCAGTAATAGTCCTTGCGGGATGTGCTCTTTCCCTGTTGCTGCCTCATTGGAATTAGCTGGTTATAGCTGGGCGAGCCAGGATCAACCTGTTGCACCATGCGCAGAAAATCTCCCCCACTGCTGTAAGTCGGAGAGTCTTTCCTGTCCAGCAAGGAAAAAAGCTGGTTGTATGCCGCTATCCAGTTGATCGAAGTATTCATGGCGCTGCCTCTTGTTGTTCGTGCAGCAGCTTGAGCTGGATGCCCGCTTCGGTGAGCACGTAGCGCTGCGGCGAACGCGGCTTGTCGGGGATGGTCAGGCGTATTTGATTCACGGAGCCGCCTTCCTGTCTAATCCAAAAAACCATTCAACGCTTTGAATACTTTCTCAAAGCGATCCAGGGTTCCAGTAACTGGCTCACCCTCTCCATCAAGAATCTGAGGGTTTCTCATCAGGTAATCGGCGGGGACATAATGGCCAAAGTCCAGTGTGTCAGCAGATAGTGTTCGGCACAACGCCTCTACCTGCTTGACGATGCGGCATGTACTCTGATCAGCGGATGCGGCTTTCTCGGCTGTGATTTCACCTTCCTTGAGCCCTAGCGCTTGGTTGACCAAAGCGCAGTAGAAAGTGTTATCGAATAAATCTTCGACATCGCTTTCAGGTTTTTCCGTGAAATCAGATGCCGTCAACACTCTCTCAGATTTCAAAATTTGGCTTTGCCGAAGTCTCTCAACTTTACTCTTATCGCCTTTACCATAATCGCACAGCACGGCGATATTCAGGTTATTGCCTCGGAAGAGTGACGAGAAAGACCATACCTTATCTAGGCCGCCGGTAGGACAGATGGTCCAGCGCTCATCCAAGCCAGTTCTCCCCCTGGCTTGCAATGCTCTCGATACCACTTGCAAATAAACCACATCGGATGGCCCCTCGACCAATAGACAATTTTGACCAACAAATAGGGACTGAGTGATTTCGTAACCGAGGTGGGCTTGCAACGGGAAAAGTGTGTCCTTGTCAACGGAAAGGACGTCAGCGGAAACCTTCGTCCCTTTTACTATGGGACGACGTGGATCACGGTAGTCGATAACGTCTTCGACAACACGGACATCCTCCAGATGCTGAGCGGGCACCATGAATGGTGAGTGCGTGGTGTAGATAACCTGGTGCTCGGGCAAAATACGCTCTTCGATATACCGCAGAAGATCGGATTGAGCTTTGCCATGAAGAGTCAGGCCCGGCTCATCAAGAAGTATGATGGCTTTGCCGGCAGATTTTTTGAGCTGCTTGAATTGCGCCAAAAAGGAGAAAAACCAAACAAAACCCGCACTTCGTTCAGACAAAGGCACCGTCACGCGATGATGCTTGTTTTCTATCCGAATTTTTGCGATTTTCCCGCTGTTGAACGGGGGAGGATCATTGGGCCTCCCTTCGTTAATTTCAATTTTTATGGCCAGGGCATCGTTCTGGCTCCAGAACTCGAAGATTTCATCAGTAATGTCGTTGGATGCCCCTTCGCACTGGGCTACCAGTTCTTCGTGCTTTGCAGCATCACGGAGTTCTTCTATGGTCGTACCCGCATACTCTAGAAAGTCGAGAAATATCTTGTCTCCAGAGCTGATGTTCCCACTTTTCTTGTCCGCAGCAAGTTGATTCAGGGATATTTCCCCTGACATCCGTTCAAAGTGAGAAGTATAGAAAAAAGTCGGCTTTTGCTTGTTGAGAAGATCAATAGCAGCAAGCACCGGATTTCCGTCACGGAATTTCTCAATGGCTTGCATGAATGCAGTCTGTGCTTCTGACCGCTCGGTCAGAGCTTTAAGTGCTGCCAAGGCATCCTTTATTGTCTTGGCCTGCTTGATGTCACCTTTTTCTTTGGCATTCAGACCGTGGCGCGCCTGAAGCTTGCGAATGCACTCCTCTTCGTTAAGCGGAATGCTCCAGGTATTTCCGCGACCGATATAACTGGTGATGATCACTTCGGTTTTTTCTAGAACATCTGCTCCTAGAAGATCTTCCAGGGCTTCGATGTCATCACCCTCCAGTTGCCACCAGCTTTTGGCAACCGGAGATTCCCCATTGGGATGACGCTCCTGGAATTTGCTTAAATATCGGCGCGGGTAGTCCCGCGTCTTGTCGTATGCATAATCACCATCAGAAGGGGCAATACCTTGGATGGCATGCAATATCGCGGTCTTTCCCGCCTCATTCTTTCCGACAAGGCATGTCAGATCGCCGATCTGGAATTCGCCGCTGTCTTCAACAGATCGAAAGTTGATGGCTTGGATTTTTACTAGCTTCATTTCAGTCGCCCTCTATACACAGTCCTGAGTTGCCATCACTCCACAACAAACCGCAGCTTGGTGACATCTTTGCCTTTGCTACGGTCGCTGATCAGTGCATCAAAGCGCTTGCGCAGGTCGTCCGGCGTGGCGGGTGAGCCGCCTTGCAGCAGCGCCTGCTTGATCTCGTCGCTCTTGACCTCGATCTTTTCCAATCCCGACAGCGCCTCTTGCACGGCGTTGGCGAACTCTTGGGTCAAGGGTTCTGGCAGCGTGCGTGAGGCCAGGAAGGCGTCGATCAGTTTTTTGCTGGAGGCGGGCAACAGGCCCAAGCTCTCCTGAGTGAACGGGTCTTCCAGGTTTTCCAGCAGGGTTTGCTGCCAGTTGGCCAGCAATTCGTCCAGGTCATCGTCCAACTTGTGCAGGCGGTTGGCGGCGGGCAGCAGTTCCAGTTGTTCAGCAGACGGGCGGAACTGGCAGTGCGGGCAGACTGCGGTCGTGACCAATGTCGGCTCATCCAGCGATGAGCAGCTCTTCAGGCCATTGAGGGATTCCTCGAAGGCGGTGAGCTGGCTGGTGGGCATCAGCGACACGCCGGCCAACACGCGCAGCGCCAGCAGGCGCTCGTCGCGACGCAGGGCGTTGCGGGTCTTGTCTTCGGCCACGCCGAGGCGCGCCTTGCTGTGGCTGGCGATGTAGGCGGTGATGTAGTCCTTCTTGAGCTGGCCCAGGGTTTGCCGGTACTCGGAAGCGTGCTCGGCCGTGCGGTCCTGGCTCAGCTTGTCTTGCAGGGCTTTGCGGGCCGCCTCGGCCTGCTTCACCCACGGATGCTCGACGGGCAACACCATCTCGGCCTGGGAGAGGTAAGACGCCGTGCTGCCCAGTTCCACCACCAGTTCGAGCAGGCGCTCGACGGCGGCGAGAATCTCCAGATTCTTCTTCTGGCTATCCAGATCATCCGGCGTGACGCGCAGGTTCTTGAGCTTGCCGACGGTGTTGTAGGGCGTCAGCGACTCGGTGAACTTCTTCAGCGAATCCAGCCGGGCGTACCAGTCTTTGGCTTCTTCTTCGCGCAGCAGGTTTTGGCCCCAGAAGCCGAGCTTGCCTTGCTGCAGGTCGGAGCCGGCCTTGAGCACGCGCGGCACCAGCGCGCTGACCTTCTCTTGGAGCTTGATGACGGGTTCGGTGTCGCCTTGGCTGGCCTTTTGAGCCAGACCAGACGGCAGGTCGAACAACTCGAACAAGGCGCGCAGCACGGCGAGGTTGATCTCCTTGGGGGCCTCGACATGCTTGAACTGCTTGAGTTCTTCCAGCGAACGCTCCGCGAGTTGCGCCAGCTTGCCGGAGTCGATCTTGTCGCCGGTGATCGACAGCACGAGGTCGCCGGAATAGACCAGGCCACCCAGCACCGTGACCAGCAGATCAGGTTCGAGCCGGTACTTGATTGGCGTGAAATACTCGATGTCGGACGAGCCAGACAGCAGTTCATTGCGGTTGAGTACTTGGCCGTGGCCTTTAGCCTTGAGGCGGCTCAGCACCTCTTTCGCGTAGCGGGAGTTGGCGGGATCAACGCGGTCGCCATCGAGCAGTTCCAGCGCATCGAGAATGGCAACGGCATCCTTGGTTCGCGTTCCGCCTGCCAGTGCGCGCAGTGCGTTGCCCACCAATTGCTTGCGGTTGGCTTCCGTGACCAGCACCGAGAACGTGGGGTATTCGGGCGCGATGTCGGCAAAGCGCTGGCCCAGCGCCAGACCAGAGACGATGTTCACCACGTCGCGGAAGTTGATGCGTTCTTCCGGGCCGAGGCGTGCCCGCTCGCGCAGGGACACGCCCTTGGCCCAGTCCTGTAGCGTCTTGGTCTTGCCTTGGTAGGTGACCTCGAACGCGGTCATCTGCTTTTCTTGCAGCCACTTGCTCATGGACCTCAGCGAGTCCTGGGCTTTGGATAGGTAGACGGCCTTTGCGCCGCCGCTGGCGGTAGATGCCAGATCCAGTGCCGCGGCGTATTGGGACAAATAACGTTTGTAGTCTTCGTCGGGTGACTTCAGACGGAAGAACACCTCGTCGGCCAGGTTGGCATCGCTGAACTTCGGCCTGTCGAATGGCTGGATGAAGTAAATGTAGAAGTCACGCTCAGGCTGTGCCGTGGGCCGGTCATTCGGGGCGCCAAAGAACAGGTAGCCCATGCGCTCGACGCGGCGCTCCTGCCACTCGATCTGGTACTGCCAGATCTGGAAGCCGGGGTAGCGCAGGTCGTCGCTGCACTCCATCAGCGCCTTGATGGCGCTGTAGTAGGCGCGGTCCAGTGCGTCGTCGGACAGGGCTTCGGCACGCTTGTCGATCTGCGCGTCGTAGTCGATGTCTTTCTTGAGGTCGAGGTAGTACTGTTCGGTGTCAGGTGCCTTGGAGATGAACTGGCCGTTGACAGTCTTGAGCACCTCCCGCATCACGGTCTGCACCATCGACAGCAGGTTCTCAGCCGGGTCTCCGGGCATATCCTCCACGCCGGGCTGGAACAGGCACAGGGCATCGCGCAGTTCGGCGGCCGTGGGGCCAATGGGCACGTGGATGTCGCCGCCGGTGGTCAAGCGATGCACAGCGAGCGCGTTGATGACGCGCAGCGCCATCGCCTTGTAGGCTGGGCGTGTGAAGGCTTGCTGCACGCGCGACTCCAACACTTCGGAGACGCGCATCACCTCCTTGATGTTGGGGTCGGCACGCAAGACCGAGTTGGCCTTGATCGTGTTCCAGAAGCTTTCGTAGCTGATGAACAGCGGCTTGTCGGCGGGCACTTGCTGATCGAGGATGGCCAGCATGGCGGCCTCGATGGTCTTGAGCGCGCCTCGCTTTTCGGTGAAGTGGATCTGCTCGAAGGTCTTCAGGTAGTCCGGATGCACCGGGAACAGCCGCACGTACTCGTCCATGCGCTCGTTCATGGAGCCGTAGAATTTGGCGAACGGCGTAAGGTATTCGCGAATCTTGTTCTGTTGGTCGGCAGTCTTTTTGAGCAAACGCGCGGAGACGACGAAGCTGACGTCCTGTCGGTCGATCAGGATCTGGGTGAAGCGCTCGTTGACCCGCCGCATGCTGTCGGCAACGTGCTGGAAACGCACGCTGTCGAAGATGGCCTCCTGCACACCGGCGACGAAGCGGAACTTCAGATGTTTGGTGATCTCGCCGATCTGCCGCAGGATGGCCAAGTCGCGAATCAGTTCGTTGTCCCTGCGCGATTGCAGGTATTCCAGGAATTCATCGACCACCAGCAGCAGGCCCTGATCTGGATAGACCTCATGGAAGGCTGCCATCATTTCTTCAAGAGACTCTTTGTTGTTGAGTTCCTGATCGGCTGCCGGGAAGTTGTAGCTGACGCCCAGCTTGTCGAGGAAGCGCTCAAGCTGCTGGGTGATGACCTGGCGCAGAGGCATTTCCAGACCACCCACCTCGATGCGCAGCACCTTGAATTTTCCGGCGATGGAGGCAACTGCCTCGGTGACCTTGGGGTGGCGAATCATCGGCGCATACGCGGCGTCTTCAGCCACCAGCGAAAGGACCGACATCAAGTGCGACTTACCGGTGCCGTAGTTGCCAACGATCAGCACGCCCTTGTGATCGACCGAATCATCAAAACTGAGCTGGGGAACCATGAGCTTGGAGATGCGCTCGGCCATGTCGTCGGAGATGACATAGGTCGCGACGAGCTTCTTGGCTTCGTCCGGGCGTCCGGCATCGAGCAGCTGAATGACTGACTCGATCTGCTCGAACTGGATCAGATCTCCGTATTTCATGTTCTTGGCCATATGGTTCTACCTTCCCCTGATGTTGCCAATTTCGGTCAAATTTCGAGTACGACCACGCCGTCGCGGCTGTAGTCACGATGTTCTGGATGGCTCATGTCGGCGTACACCAAGCGATCACCGCGCAACTCGCCAGGCCAGACGGCCACGACGCGCTTGGAATGAGCCAGCCGCCTGACGAGGTCAAGCGGGTTGATCTGCAGGCCCGGCTCGAACAACAACTCCAGGTTGTCGAGCAGTAGCGGGTCTTCAGTTCGTTCCTTGTCCGCGATTTCCCGCAGCAGTTCGCCTGCCGAGAAGCCGCGCTTGTTGTTCGGCGTGGCGGCCAAACGGCGCCCTAGCTCCAAGCCAACGTTGAGCGGCTCGATGTTGAGCTTGGCGCCGAGCTGGCGCAGCAGTTGGGTCTTCCCACTGCGGCTGGGTCCGACCAGCAGGATCAACTTGCTGTTGAGGTCGCCGATTTCGCCGATGAGTCGTTCGAGTTTTGCGAGCATGCTCATCCCCTCAGTCCGTCTCGGCTTCGAGCCGTTGTTGATCAGGGGAGCGATAGCCCGGCGCCAGCACGGCGTTGCGCACGCCGTAGATGGCCAGGTGGTCCTTCAGCCACAACCGGTACTCATGCCCGCGCAAGCTGTGGTCAGGGGAGCAGTCGACACTCCATTTGCGCAGGATGTATCCGGCAGTGGCGGCACGCAGCTTCATCCGCAGCACGCCGCCTTGCATGCTGTAGTCCATCTCGGTGATCTCCGGTCGGGGTTGATTCGGGTGCGGCACTAGCTCCAGCTCGACGATCCGGGTCCACTGAATGTCCTGATCACTCATCTCTTCAGGCGCCACTGGCTGCCCCTTGAGCACCACCGGGCGCTTGATCCGAGTGATGACGAAATCCCGGAACTCTTGGGACTTCCGGTCGAAGGCGCGGACGTGCCAGCGCAGACCGTTGTCGATCAGCGCGAACGGGACGATCTCCCGCTCGGTGCGGCCACTGGAGATCGAGTGGTACTCGATGCCGAGCGGACACTCCTGGTGGATTGCTCGGGTCACGCTCGCCAGCACATCCAGATCCGGATGCGTGAGCCGTGACGGGCTCTCGCTGGCCACCCACGCCTTGAGCCGCATCGGCTCCCCATCGCCAAAGCCCTGGGTCAGCCACGACAGCACCCGCTCCGGGGGGAAGTCGAAGACGGGTCGGAAGTCCGGCCCCAGGACGTAGGACTTGCCCTTGGAGTCGTAATCAATGTTGCCCGGGGCCAACTCCTTGTACAGCGCCAGATCCCTGGATGCGGCGGCGGACTGGATGCCAAACCGCGTGACCAAGTCCTGGCGGCGTATCTCCCCGATGAAGCGCACGCGCAACTCCACGAACGCGAGCCGGTCGCGTTGTGGCTGGGTTAGATCTGCAAGCTGTTCGTTCGACATCCTGGCTGGCTCGTTCGGGTTAGCGAATGCTTGTACGGGCTATTGCGGAAAGTATATGGTCTGCCCTAGAATCTGTCCATGACTCTATTTTGATTTGCGTGTGCGTCGCATTGTGATAACCACAAGCGGCGCAGCGGCAAAAGGATCGGTACGGGCGCCATGCAAAATTTCGCAGAGCTTCACCTCAAGCCAGAGACGCTGGCGAAGTACGGGTTGCCGGACTGAGCTTCCCTCGGTTTTTCGTCTGCCAACGGGCGGGTTTCATGCTACCAGTTTTTCCTGATTCTGCCTGCTGATCCAGTTGGCCAGAAACTGCACAGGCGACTTGTAGCCGAGGGTTGAGTGCTGCCGTTTCCGGTTGTATAAAACCTCGATGAATTCGAAGCTAGCGGCCTGCATTTCGGCATGCGTGGCGTAGCGAATGCCATGCACACGCTCGTTCTTGAAGCTGTTGAACCAGCTCTCCGTCGGTGCGTTATCCCAGCAATTCCCCTTTCGGCTCATCGAGCAGGTCATGCCGTATTCCTTGAGTTTGTCCTGAAACGCCTGGCTGGCGTATTGGCTGCCCCGGTCAGAGTGGTGCAACACGCCCGGCGCTGGCTTCTTGCGGAACCAGGCCATGCTCAGCGCGTCGATCACGATGTCCGATGTCATGCGCGGCTTGAGCGACCAGCCGACGACTTCGCGGTTGAACAGGTCGAGCACGATGGCCAGGTAGAGCCAGCCTTCATCGGTCCACAGGTAGGTGATGTCAGACTTTCCAGGCGAGCGTGTATGGCCTCGCTCACCGGATCAGCCACGTTTTTTTCTGCCATGGTCAATCTCCCTGTTTACATTGTAGAAAACACCTACCTCTATCCCACGTAGGAACGCAAAAGAAAAACAAATGCTAATTTCAGGGGGAAACATCTATGCCTATCCTCCTATTAGTGATATCAACTGTGTTTATTATGCAAAGAGTAAAAATCGCGAATTTTGCTCCGTCCCCATGAATCATGGGGAAACAGCTTGCGGTTTCCTCCAGATGCAGCGCATCCACAGCAGTCCCCCAATTCATGGGGAAACAGGTAGCTCCATCCCATGGTCGCATTTCCTCTTGGGAAAGACCCTTTGATGCGCGAATCCGATCTCCGTCCCCATGAATCATGGGGAAACAGCTTGCGGTTTCCTCCAGATGCAGCGCATCCACAGCAGTCCCCCAATTCATGGGGAAACAGATAGGCCAATCCCATGTCGGAGTTTTTCTTGGACGCCTGTGCTGCAAAGCGGAGATTTCTGCTCCGTCCCCAGGAATCCTGGGGTAACAGCCCGGTGTTTCCCCCTGGCGCAGCGCCTTCCTGA
>Ga0265294_10006754_pt1 | contig 13716 bp, 12 predicted proteins | sample MunlanPumphouse3_FD_192504 | JGI IMG/M metagenome (GOLD analysis project Ga0265294, IMG submission 192504) | Groundwater microbial communities from a municipal landfill in Southern Ontario, Canada - Pumphouse #3 | ecosystem: Environmental > Aquatic > Deep subsurface > Groundwater | place... | reverse complement strand
TTTTTTATAATAGTTCCAAAGTTATATAACATGTCTATTCTCCTTCTCAAAATATAACCCTGAAGACTACGTGAACTATTATATGCCTTAAATATAGAATAAGAAACTTAAAGAATTAGATAAAAGCATAGAAGTAATTAAAAAAAGTGCGGGGATATAGGTATCTCTAAAAAACGCAACGCTATTGTGGGTATAATGCACAACCGTCTTTTTTTAGAAAGTTGCCCTAACAAAATAACTTTATTTGTATAAAGTATATAGGAAGAACAAAAGTGTATGTTTTATATTTTGAGAAAAATTAAATTATTTTATGTACACAGTTGGCTATTCGAGATCATATCGCCTATTAATTTTCCTAGTTTCCCATGCATTAATTCATTACAACTTAGTTCTCTAATTTCTAAATAACCGTCTACAATAAAAGTAATATGACATTTTTTATCTTTGTCCATTTTCTCGAGATATATATCAGCAATTTTGTTTAATGTTGAAATTGTAGCGTTATAAAATGAATTTACAGTGCTTAAAATATCGTATTCAATTTTAAATGGATCCATTGAATGGTCGTTGTGATCTGAAAGATTATAATTTAAATATTCAAGAACTGGTTCTCCTTCTTCTGATCTGCCAAAGACATTTGTTCCAGTCAAAAAATGATTTGCATTAGATATGACTCTGTGTACTTGTGAATACCATTTCATTTCTTCTTTATTAATTTGTCATATTCTGGGTGAAATTTCAATTTATCACTTTTTATCAGTTTCATTTGGTCTGTAAATTTAGGCTTGACACTTGTGTTTAATTCAAACATAAATAAGTTTATTCTTGATATATTTTCTATAATGTTATAAATTTGATTTAGAAATGATCCATAATATAATTAACTCTAGATTTTTTTCATTAGTTGTAGATTTATTAGTTTTTTCAACTTCTTTTCGCTCCTCAAGAACTTCAACACTTAATTTATGGATTTTTTTCTTTAAGTATGCTGAGTATTGAAACTCTTTGAGATAGAGCTTATCCCAAAACCAATTTTTATTTCCCAATTCGTAAGAGTTTCAGAACTATTTCCAAATCGGTAGCACGGCTAATTATCTCAAAACCAAGATCTAAATAAGTAATTTTTGAGTTTTAGGACTAGCTCTTGAGTCAAAAGCCCAATGGAAACAATGTCATTTTTTCTTTTTGATATAGTAGAAAATAAAGAGCATTACCATTAAGAGAATTAATATTATAATAATTAATTCTCCAGGTATTATTTGGGTAGCATGAGATGAACTAGAACTAGAACTTGAAACAAAATTGTTCATGTTTTTTAATACATTGATATATTTTAAATACTTTTCCACATTTGTGTGATTATTAAAGTTCAAAACATTTCTTTATATTATCAAAGTTTTATATTTCAAAGTTAATAATTTGGATTATACTTTTATAACTTGTATACATATATGAATGTGCTAAATTTAGATCAGAAAATATGCTATTAATAAGAATGTCAATTGCTTATTTAACAAAAATACTAATATTTCTGTTCTAATTTGGCTAATAAAAAAATATATTTTAGAATATAAAATTAAATTATAAAGTTAATATGTGATAGTTGAGGACTAATAATGAAAGTAGGGTATACATTTATATATATGATTGTTTTGTTGTGTTTGATATCTGTCCCATTAGCATCAGCGGATACAAATACTGATGACTCAACACAAGAATTGAATAGTGAGCTGCAGAAAGCCATCGAAAATTACAATTCAGTAGTTGTAAACAAAGATTCATCGGTGGCTGACGTTAATAAATGCATCGACCAGATAGATTTAATTGTAAGTAAAATTAATGAGCTCGGAATGGATGTCGATTTTAAACAAACATCGGAGGTACATGTAAATAATAAGGAAGTGACACTACCTGCATGTATATCGGCAGAAATTAAACCATACATGCTCTCACAATCATATCATTTTTCTTGTAATAACAGTACGGTTTTAGCTCAGGTCTGGGGAACAAATATAACAGTTGCCGAATTTTTGGAAAAAGTATATCCAGGGTCATTGAAAATACTTCCTAAAGAGTCTGTATCGCTTTATGAGAACACACCAATGACTTGGCCAACTTCACAAGAAGGGAAAACAGGCGACAAGCAAATAGCATCAACTATAAGTTCAAATAACGATGACATGAGCAAATCTAGAACTTATTACCAGTGTGACCATTATGTTCATGAAACAGTGTATTCTGGCTCTGCTAATTTTTACGCATATAGTAAAATGTTCCTTCCAACTCCATATACAAGAGTACCGCAAATTGCTGTATATTCATATATATATTATGAAGGTGGTACTGAGCCATTTGGATCGGCATTTTCTAGTGGCTACTACACTTTTGAGGAAACAGCGACAGGTAACGCAAATTTACCCCCTGGGCAAAATGGCTTTTACACTCAGAGTTCTCATAATGTCATTTGGCCAATAGGATGTGTGCCACCATCTTCCACTGTCTGGCTGGTAACAGGGTATATATACATCGGGTAATCACTTTTTCTTTTGGCCAATTGGATTACTTTGCTAATTTCAAATAGTTTCTAATTACTTGAGAAGTTATTTCAGGTTTTTACTTAGGGAACGGCTCTATTATTCCATTTTCGCAAATAATAAGCAAAGGCAATTGTCATTTTTGCTTGAAGTTTTGGAACTATTCACCGCACCTTAGTAAAAACAATTTTTCCTCTATTTTACTATTTTACTGTAAATTTTACAATTTTTTTTGACATCGGTTTACAATTTTACTGTAAAATTTACAATTTCTCTTGATACCGTTTTACTATTTTACTGTACAATTTACATTTTTACAATTTACAGTAAAAACATACATATTTTTACTTTTGACTTGAAACCAGAGCTTCCCACTTATTTACTCTTTCCAGAACCTGACTGTTAAGAGTAAACGGCTTATCTGATTTTGCATTCTGCTTCATGTAATGCAAAGTACCTTTAGAAAACCCTAACTTCTTCCAATCAACATAAGAAATATTGAGAATCTTTTGCCTTATGTCATAAGAATCAATTCTCTCAATTTCATACTCAGGCTTAACGAAATCCAGTTTCTCCTTTTTGCTTGTGAGGTAATGGGCTAATTCCCTTACTTTCAGAAAGATAACATAACTCCAGGTGCTTTCCTTTCCCTGGTAACTTACTTTTTTATTCAGCATATTGGAAAACTCATTAACAATCTTCCTGGCTCCTGTAGGTTTAAGCCTGAGATTATAATTTTCAGTTCTTACAAAGTCTTTACTTTCCATAGCTACACTTTCAACCAGGCTGATAACTGCCAGATCCACAAGGAACCTGAAAGGTTCCTGAAGGTCATAGGCTAAACTGTTTTTACTTGGGGTCATTTCATGCAAAAAGCCTACATGAGGATCTAACCCTACAGAATTAATGGCTTTCAGAAATTCAGCCTCAAGAAGAGAATAGCCATAGTTGAGCATGGTGTTTACCATATCCCCTGAGCCCATAGCCCTTCTGAACTGATCTATCCTGTTACAGAAATCATATTCCTTTGGAACAGCCTTTGAAAACTCTATCCAGTATTTTCCGGCTAAGGTTCCCTCTACTCCCAAAATTTCCCTGGTGCTTTTTACATCTTTTAGTTTTGTGAGTCCATCCAAAATATCAAAATTAATTCCAGGATACCTTTGGCTCAGGAAATCAAGAACGGCTTTAGACTTGTTAAATTTAGCTTCAATAAACTTCTTTGCTATCTCAAGCCTGGCTTCTTTATCCTCAAAAGTATGATACTGAGCAAACTTTGTTCTTAAATTGGTACTTTCAGGAGGAAGCATTGTGGTTAAGAGCTTGCCATTCCAATCCAAGATAGAAACCTGGACATTATGCTTAATCAACCATCTAATAGCCTCTAGAGTAAGGTTTCCACTCTTACCATATATGATAATACCGTCAATATCAATCCTTTTTGGAGAAAATGCATATTCTTGAGGCTCTTCAGTAGTTGAAAATCTCCCATCTTTAATATGGAGCTTGGCTCCATCAACATGCATATTTATGCCGTGACCATTCAAAAGAAGAAGCTTCACCAAGAATCATCCTCCTTTTTAGTAAATGGATTTTTACGCAAACCCAAAAAAATTAGAACATCACTTCTTATACTGGAAACAAACTTAGAAGCGTTCTCTTTTCCTTCTATTGCTAATTCTTCTTGCAATTTGTAAAGTTTTTCTCTATGTTCTTCAATAAGATTAGCTGTGTATTCGGTACTGTAAACGTTTTCTATGGGTGAAAAATCTTGTAAGGTTCTTGCATCTTTTATAAACCTTTCAATTACAGCTTTATGCCCATAATGCCCAAGAAGATAAATGATGTGTGTTCTTAGATTTACTTGCCTTGAAACAGGAGAAGGATACTTATCTAGCAGTTTTACTAAAAGGTCGATTGTTTTTGTCTTATTCGTTGGTTCAATACCTTTTTTCAAAATATATATGTTTAATAAAAGTAATAGCGTATTAGCAAGATCATCATCTATAGTTCCTTTATCAATACCTTTATCAAACTGCTTTACCACTAAATCCAATTGTTCAGGGGTTAAAACATAAACTTGGTCATAAAGAGCAATCTCTTTTAAAGCCATTTTTTGCTTTGTAGGCTCCTTTGAAGCAAGCCTTTCTAAAACCTTATCCATATGATCCTTTATTTTGGATATATTTTTCAAGGTAAGGTAACTGGCTCTTTTATCAGTATCTTCTATTCCTAATTTCCCAAAATCGGAGTGCTTAAGACTTATAATTATTCCTTGATTAATCAAATTATCTAGTTTACGGTTTATACTCTTGAGGCTATATCCTCTTTCATTTTTATGTGATTTCATTAGGTCTTCTATGAGTTGCCGCCTTCTTGCATACCCTTTTTGGGCAAGATAATTCTTTATTTCAGTGTCAAAGTCATACTCTTTCTTTTTCATATTAATCCCAATTATATAGAAAATATATGTCAAACTTATACTTAAAGTTATACTCAATTCTGTACATATATCAGTTACCTCTTACTGTTTATTGTGAGTTACATGACCACAAAAGACAGAGTTTTGATAACATTATCTCCTTACCTAAAGGAGAAACTGGAAAAGAAAGCAGAAGAATACGGATGCTCTCAGGCTGAAGTTATGAGAACAGCTTTTATCAGAATGATGGAGGCTGAAAGATGAGCCGACCAAGATTTTCCAAAGACTACAGGACTTATGGAGAATGGCTCAAGGCTCAGCCTAGAGATACAAAATATTCAAAGGAGATAATCAGGAAACACAAGTTTTTCCCTGATAAAAGCCTCAGCCAGCTTAGAAAATTAAAGATAGGAGATTTTGACCTTAGCCAGACAGCTTGGAAAACTCTTTCAGCCCAGGATAAGAGAGATAGAAACTTATCTCTCCAAATTTTAAGGGAAATGAGAAAAGGAGAAAATCTTTCTTCTGTACTTGAAAAAATAGGCAAAAGAACAGAATTTGCAGTCAAGCACCTTGGAAAGAAATTGTATAAGTCAGGAGGAACCTGGAAGGTTACAAAAGCCGATACTATTCAGATCAATATGCTGATCTACTCCACAGAAGGACAAAAAACGATTGTTACAGCCAGTTCTAAAGATAGGTCTTTGATTGGAGAATATTTTGCTAGTGTCCAGAAGGCTACAAAAAATAATGATCCTTCTGTTCTTGCCAAGTTCAAGGATATTCAAATAGTGGATGCTGAAGGCAAAGTCCACCATTTTGAAACTGACCTTGATAAGCTCTATGAGATCCTGGAAGCCCAGGAAGAACCTGAATTTTTGGAAATCTATCAGCATTGAGGAGGGGAAACTATGGATAAAGAAGCATATCAGAAAACTTTGAACAAACAGAAGAGAAACCGAAAAACTTCTCTTTGCTGTGTTATTTGTGGGGAAGATGACCCAGATGTAATTGAAATGCATCATCCCTATGGGCGGAGCAATTCAGACCAAGTTCAGCCTCTCTGTAAAAACTGCCATTCCAAGATAACAAGGGAACAGAATAAGCTAAGCCCAAAAGCCAGATCTGGAAATGCCTCTCCTGAACAAAAGAGAGCTTTTCAGATAGTCTCTATTGGTGCTTTACTAACAGAATTAGGAACTCAGCTAATTGATGTTGGAAATGAGATGATGCAAAATGTCTAAAGTTGCAGTTAGGGGATATACTCAGAGGCTTGAGAAAAAAGGGGAGTATAGGAGCTTTAGGCATTATGATACCCCTCTCAGGCATAACAGGGTACTGGTCTTTGATACTGAAACAAACATAGACCAATATCAAAATTTTAAGATAGGATACTTTCAGATTTACCAGGATGGAGTTATTCAGCATGAGGGGTTATTTCATGATCCAACTATCCTGAATGAAAGGGAAAATAAGATTCTGGAAACCTATTCAAGAAAACATAACATAAGCCTGTATTCCCTGGCTGAGTTCATAGATACTGTGTTTTATCCTGAAGTCTTTGAGCTTAAAACCCTCTGCAATGGGTATAACCTGGCTTTTGATATAAGCCGGATAGCCAAAAGAACAGGAGATTCAAGAGGAAGGAACAGAGGCGGTTTTACCCTTACCCTCTCAGATGATCCCTTTAAGCCTCCTGTAATCATCAGGAAGCTTGGCGATTCTAACAGCTTTAAGTTTACCACTACCAAGCAGAACAAAGGAGAGAGCTATTTCTCAGGCTATTTCCTGGATACTCAAAGATTAGCTGAAGTTCTCCTTCAATCAAACCATATCTCCCTTGAGAAGGCAGGAGAGAAGCTTAACACGCCTGTTCAGAAGATGAAAGGGGTTGAGCATGGAAAGGTTACTGAAAAGTATATTGATTATCTGATAAAGGATGTTGAAACTACCCAGGCTGTATATGAGAAGCTTGTTAAGGAACTTGACGTTTACCAGATCCATATACCCATAACAAAGATCTTTAGTGCCGCTTCCATTGGGAAACATGCTCTAAGCCAGATAGGGGTTAAACCATTCCAGGAAAAGAACCCAGATTTTCCAGATTCAGTTATTGGAAACATGATGACTTCTTATTTTGGGGGAAGAACAGAATGTAAAATCAGGAAGGAGCCAACAAAGGTTACAGTTCTGGATTTTACAAGTATGTATCCCACAGTTACAATGGAAATGAACCTCTGGAAATACATCATAGCTGAGAGCCTGGAAATTCAGGATATCACAGAGGAAACCAGGAGATTTCTTTCAAAACTTAAACTTTCAGACCTTCAGAAACAGGAAACATGGAAAAAGCTTGTAGTTATGGTTAAGATTCAGCCTGATAATGATATTTTACCTGTAAGGATGGATTACAAGGGAAATAATACAGGGTTTAACGTAGGAATCAATTATCTGAGTTCTAACTCTGAGATGTGGTACTCTTTACCGGATGTTATAGGCTCATATCTCCTTGCTGGCAAGGCTCCAAAGATCAAAGAAGCTGTAAAATTTATTCCTAAAGGAGTACAGAAGGGGTTAAGGAAATCCAGGATTCTTGGAGTTGACATTGATCCGTCAAAGGATAACATTGTTCAGGTTCTTGTAGAAGAGAGGCAGAAAATTAAGGAAAGGTCAAAAAAGACAGATAAAAATGATCCTGAATTTCAACATCTATCAAGCAGAGCCCAGGCTATCAAGATCCTTGTAAATGCTCTCAGTTATGGAATCTTTATTGAGCTTAACCCAGAAGATAGGAAAAGTGAGTTTCAGGTTTATGGGCTTGAGAATTTCGTTACAAAAGAAAACAGGTTTGAGAAGTCAGGGAAGTATTTTCATCCTCTTCTGGCTGTTATGATTACATCAGGAGCCAGGCTTTTCTTAACAATGGCTGAAGCCAAGTTGAAAGAGCTTGGAGCAATTCACGCTTACATGGATACTGACTCTGTGTTTGTGCCTCCCGATAAGGCTCAGGAGCTTGCGAAGTTCTTTCAGCCTCTTAACCCCTATAACATGGATATTCCATTGCTTAAACCTGAGAAAAAGGATCTCTGGTTTTATGGTATTGCTTCTAAAAGGTATGCTTTATACTACTATGAGAATGGAAAAATCAGGTTCATGGAAGATGAAAGATCTTATAAGCTTCATGGACTTGGGCATTTAACAAACCCTTTCCCTAACTCGGTTGAAGATTGGCAGGCTGAAATCTGGCAGGATATTCTTAAACTGCACTATGGGCAGATTACTGGAAAGGATATTCAAGATAAGTACTCTAACCTTTATGCAATTTCCAGGCTTACTGTTAGTACTTCTAATGTTTTGAACAGGTTTAAAAAGCTAAATGAAGGGAAAAACTGGAAAGAACAGATTAAACCTTTTAACTTCTTTCTTGTAGGATTTCAGGCAATTGAAGAAAATGATAAGGCTGTTAAGCCTCTGGCTCCATTTACAAAAGATTATCAGAAGATAGTTTATGAGCCATTTATTGATTATGAAACAGGAGAAGTTAAGGAAGGATCTCAATATTTCAAACCATTAAGCAGAACAATTTTGCAGTATGTTGAGCATCTTGAAAACAAGTTTGATGGAGAGAGAGGGGTTTTAAAAAGGAGAAATATTCAAGCTGATGGTTTAGTTTACATTGGGAAAGAAGCCAACAGCATTGAAGATCAGCCTTTAGATATTGTTGGGGCTCAAGTTTTCGTGAATGAGGAAGAGATTAAACAGAAGATTTTGGCTTTAACTCCTGAAGAGGCTAGGGAATTCGGAATCAAACATAGAAGTACATTGAAGAGAATGAAAGATAGAGTTAAGAGAGATAGTAAGATGAACTTGGACACGAAAGAAGTAAAGAAACTTGTAAATGAATATTAATGAATTTAATATTAGATATTTATCTTTCTCTAAATAAAGAATAACTTAAATAGATTAAATTCAAACTTTATTAGGTATGTCTGACGACTTAAATGAAGAAACTAATACTTCAGATAATAAAAAAGGGAATATTGATACAAAATCTGAAGAAACTAATACTTTAGATAGTAAAAAAGAGAAAACCAACATTTACTCTCCTGAATATCAGAATGCTCTGGCAACTAAAACAATTAAAGATGCCCATAAGAGGTTTTCAGAAGTCATTTTCCCTTCAACGTTTAAGGTAATTGAAGATGCCCATAAGAGGTTTTCAGAAGTCATTTTCCCTTCAACGTTTAAGGTAATTGAAGATGCACAAAAGAGCCTTTCAGAAGTTTATTCTCCTTCAATGTTCAAGGCAATTGAAGATGCACAAAAGAGCCTTTCAGAAGTTTATTCTCCTTCAATGTTCAAGGCAATTGAAGATACACAAAAGAGGTTTTCAGAAGTTCATTCTCCTTCAATGTTCAAGGCAATTGAAGATGCACAAAAGAGGTTTTCAGAAGTTTATTCTCCTTCAATGTTCAAGGCAATTGAAGATGCACATATAAAACTATCAAATTTAATTTCTAAAGAACTAGTTTTCGATAATTGGGTAAAAACAAATGTACAGCTTTTTGATTTTGTGAATAAACGTCTTTCTTTTGTTGATAGCGTTGATTCAAAAATTATACCTATATTACAAAAACATAATTGGTTTATAACGGTTTCATTAGAAGATGATTTCATTTTGAACTTGTCACGAACAATCGAAAACCCTTCAGGAAAATTGGGAAAAGAAATACGTCAAGAGTTTATTAACTACTTTTCAAGAAATAATTTTGAGAAATTAGCCTCTATGATTGAATCTTGGGAAGAGAACACTTTATTCAAACCAAGAATGAAGATATTTAGAGATAGTTATAATCTATTGAAACACTCTCACAATAGTTATAATCCTTCAAACTTTTTGATTCCAACATTAATTTCTCAAATAGATGGCATTCTCACAGATTACCTTATTCAAAATGAATTTACCATTATACAAAAAGGAAAGGGTTTAGTTTGGACAGACAAAATGAACAAGAATAATTGGAGAATTAGTAATCGAAACAAAATTTTCAAAGATATATTTGACCCAAATATCATTGAATATTCATTGCCCAATGGTTCGATGTCGTCGGCAGCTTTAGGAATAGGGAATAATTTTATTCTTAATACTCTTTTTCAAACAGCTTACACAAAACAAAAGCTTGAAAACCCCTTTGGACTAAGTAGACATAAGATAATGCATGGCGAATATGTAAAGTATGGAAGAAAAGATCATTTAATTAGGACATACCTTATGTTAGATTTTTTGTTTGGATTAGAAAATGTTGATTACAATGAACTCAGCACATGAATTAATTAGATCTTAAACTGAAAATGTTAAACCCAAAAAAATTTAAACCAATTATTTAATATGAATTATAATAATAAACTAATTTTTAGTGATGTAACTTTTGAAAATATACGGTTGTGCACGATCCTTACACAAGTGCGTTGCGTTTTTTCACCTTACCTATATCCCAAATAAAGAGTGCGAGAGGTGCGATTCGAACGCACGAACTCCTACAAGACCAGGCTCTGAACCTGGCGCCTTTGACCTGGCTGGGCAACTCTCGCATGTTGGTTTGTTTACTGTTGAATAAAATATAGTCCTCTATGTTAAACTCTGAATCCAGCGCCTTTGACCTGGCTGGGCAACTCTCGCACGATGTGGCTTATGTTCAGCAGCACATAGTAGTGCTCTTTGTTCTTATACTTTTTCCTTGAAAGCCTTCTCGGAAGGTGAAAAAACCCGATAACTTCTAATATATATTTATTTCATATGAGTCCTCTCAATCATAGAGGAGAAATATAGAGGAGAAATTGATGAAATTTTATCTCATCAATTTCAGGATAAGGGCTTTCTGCGCGTGAAGGCGGTTTTCTGCCTCTTCGAAGATCACGGAGTTTGGGCCGTCCATAACTTCGTCCGTGATTTCAAGGCCTCTCCTGGCAGGAAGGCAGTGCATTACTATTACATCCGGTTTTGCGACTCCGAGGAGTTCGGTGTTGACCTGGAAAGAACCAAAATCTTTCAGGCGCTTTTCCTGCTCTGCTTCGTCCCCCATGGAGACCCAGACATCAGTATAGATTATATCTGCGTCTTTTGCGGCAGTTTTGGGGTCATCTGTTATTGAGAATTTGCCTCCCAGGGCTTTCGCTTTCTCGAGGAACTCGGCTCCGGGTTCGTAACCTTCAGGGCAGGCAATGACAAACTCCATTCCCATGATTGCAGAGCCCAGGAGGGCGGAATTGCAGACATTGTTCCCGTCTCCTATCCAGGCGAACTTCAGGCCTTCAAACCTGTTTTTATATTCCATGATGGTCATGAAATCGCCAAGGATCTGGCATGGGTGTTCCCGGTCCGAGAGGGCATTTATCACGGGTATGGTCGAGAATCTGGCAAGCTTTTCCACGGTGTCATGGCTCATAACCCTTGCCATGATCCCGTGCAGGTATCCCGAAAGGGTCCTGGCTGTATCTTCAATTGTCTCACCTCTTCCTACCTGGATATCCCTGGAGTTAAGGTAAAGGGCGTGTCCTCCGAAATCGCTCATTGCAACCTCAAAGGATACCCTTGTCCTTGTGGAGGATTTTTCGAAAATCATTCCAAGGCTTTTATGTTTCAGGTACTCGGTAGGTTCTCCCGCCTTACGTTTTTTCTTCAGGTCCGCTGCCGATTCAAGGAGTTCGTATATCTCCTCCCTGGACAGGTCAGTTATAGAAAGTACATCTCTCTTCATCGTCTCAAATCCCGACTTCTTTACGGCTGAGTTTAAACTTCTGGCTGAAACCAAACTTTAAATCTGGGCTTTATTTCCAGGCTCTGTTTTGTTTCCAGGCTTTATTATTACTGCATAGTACTTATTTACACATATTTAGATGCGGCACTTATGCATAGTTTTTAACAATCAGCCTCTAAGTTCTTTCATATGGTCTATTCTTTTCTGGATAAGACTCGCTGTGCCTATATCTCTCCTGAAGAAAAGTTCACCCTGAATATTTTCAAGAGCATTCTGAGCGACTTTCTCTGCAGCCTCTATTGTTTCTGCACACCCGACAACAGCAACGGCGCGGGAAGTGGTGGTATAAATTTTCCCTTCTTTTTCATACACACTTGCATAGTAAACTGAAGCTTCCCCTATATCTCCTACAATCACTTCGCTGTCTTTTTTCGGGTTATCCGGGTAGCCTGCAGGAACTGCGTATTTGCAGACTGTAGCTTTCCTGCTGAATTTCACAGGCAGGTCTCCAAGGGTTCCTTTTGTCACGGCAGACATTATTTCTACAAAATCAGTCTCTATAAGGGGAATAACGTTCATGGCTTCAGGATCTCCGAACCTGGCATTGAACTCCACGACTTTTGGGCCTCTGGATGTAAGGATAAACTGCCCGTAAAGAATCCCCTGGTATCCCGTTCCGGTTTCCTCACGAAGGGCTGTTACGGTATGCTGCATAATCTTTTTTGCCTTCTCGATATCTTCCGGGACCATGAAAGGAAGGATCTCTCCTGCATCCGTGTAAGAGCCCATGCCGCCAGTATTTGGCCCGATGTCCCCTTCATAAGCCCTCTTATGGTCCTGCACTGCAGGGAAAAAGGCAAGGTTTTTTCCGTCAACAAAAGCCTGGAGGGTAAATTCTTCTCCTATGAAACGCTCCTCAATAACAACAGGTCCCTTTTCCAGAAGCTCGCTTGTGTATTCCCTGGCAGCTTTGATGTCAGGTAGCTGGTCGCCCATGACTTTTACACCTTTGCCGCCTGTAAGTCCCGAGGGCTTAACTGCAACGTCACCAAGCTTTTCAATGAAAGCGTGTGCAGGAGCTTCTTCCGTAAAAACCTCATAGGCAGGGCAGCCTTCGATCCCGTATTTCTTCATGAAATTTCTTGCCCACGCCTTGTCAAATTCAATAATTGCACAGGCTTTTTTAGGTCCTACAACGGGAATTCCGGCATCCCATAGGGCATCTGCAACTCCTGCTGCAAGGGGAGCTTCAGGCCCCACAAAAGCCATTTCTATCTTCCTGGCTTTTGCATATTCGACAACTTTTTCAACCTCTGTTTCTTTTTCGAGCAGGAAGTCCTCACAGAGGGCGGCAATTCCCGGATTTTTCTTTGCCATTAACGCATAAAGGATTGGGTTATGCTTGCTTTTCTTAATTCCTTCGGCAATAGCGTGCTCCCTTCCGCCGCCGCCGATAAGCAAAATTTTCATTTTCATTCTCCTTGTTCAAAAAAATTTATTTTTCAATTGAAATTTGTTCTTAATGCCTTTGAGGAAATATCGTGAAAAAAAAGGTAATGGATTATGGAACTCACAAGACCTTTCTTTCAATTTAAAAATATTTTCATTTTTATAAATGATATTTTTAGCCAGCAACACAATAAAGGATTTCCTAATTCTCTATTTCTTTTGATAAATATCTTCTCATTGTTAAGCTTCTTATTTATATAAAAATCCTGCAAGTTTTAATTTCTCTTTAGAGTCCTGTTTTTTATCTTCTTTAATAACTTTCTCTTAATACTTTTTATCAGTTTAGAATTGGAATAATCACACTTTAAGATTATCAACTGAAAGCAAAAGTAGAAACATTCCAAGTATCTATAAAAACATAAAATCTAATTTACCTGAGATCTGCTAAATATAAAAAATGAACCAGATTCTTCAAAAGGTGACATCTATGAATCAAAATCCGTATGAGATCTTCCAGAACGAATGCCCGGAAGTTGCAGCACGTTTTAACGAC
>Ga0265294_10006753_pt1 | contig 13716 bp, 9 predicted proteins | sample MunlanPumphouse3_FD_192504 | JGI IMG/M metagenome (GOLD analysis project Ga0265294, IMG submission 192504) | Groundwater microbial communities from a municipal landfill in Southern Ontario, Canada - Pumphouse #3 | ecosystem: Environmental > Aquatic > Deep subsurface > Groundwater | place... | reverse complement strand
CACCTCCTTCCTCCTCGTTCCTCCTTCCTCCTTTCTCCTTCCTCCTTCCTCCCAACTCCTAAATCCTAACTCCTAACTCCAACTTCCCAGCCATGTCCCCTTTCCTCAACATCCCCTACTATCCCGCTTTTGACCGTATGACGCCCGAGAACGCCGAGCCCGCATTCGAAAGCCTGCTGGCCGAAGCGACCCGCGCCGTTGACGCGCTGGAGCGCAGTCATACGCCGACCTGGACCGGCCTGATGCGTCCGCTGCATGACGCCTGCCACCCGCTCTTCGACGCGTGGGGCCTGCTTGGCCACATGCTCTCGGTCATGAACAGCGAAGCCTGGCGACGCGTCCACGAGGCCCTCCAGCCCGCGCTCGTCGCTTTCTCGCTACGCGTCGGCCAGAGCCGCGTTTTTTACGCGAGCTACCGCGCGCTGCGCGACGCTGATCGGAACGCCCCCTGCCTGACCCCGGTTCAGCGCCGCATTCTGGAAAAGACCCTCCAGACCGCCGAGCAAGCGGGCGTCGGCCTGCCGGAGACCCAACAACAGCGTTTCAACGAGATCCAGGCAGAACTGGCACGCCTCGCGACCGACTTCCGCAACCACGTGTTGGACGCGACTAAGGCCTTCGCGCTGACCCTGCGCACGCGCGACGAGGCGGACGGCCTTCCGCCCGCCCTGCTCGCCGTCACCGCGCAGGCCGCGCGCGACACGGGCGAGGAGCAGGCCACGGCTGAAACCGGTCCCTGGCGTATCACGCTCGACCATGCCGTCTACACCCCCTTCATGATGCACAGCCGCAACCGCGCCGCGCGCGAAAAGCTCTGCCGCGCCTCGGCCATGCGTGCCGCGAGCGGTGATCTCGACAATACACCGATCATCGAACAGATCCTCGCGCTGCGCCGCGAGATGGCCGCCCTGCTCGGCTACGGCTCCTATGCCGAACTCAGCCTCGCCTGCAAAACCGCGCACAATGTCGAAACCGTGGACGCCCTGATCGCGCAATTGTGCGGCGCCGCGCGCGACACCGCACAGTGCGAAGCCGGTGCTTTGTTGGCCTTTGCCCGCGCGCACGGCTTCGAAGGCGCATCGCTGGAACCGTGGGACACCGCCTTCTGGGCCGAGCGCCAGCGTGAACATGTCTATGCCTACAGCGACGAAGAATTGAGCCGCTACTTCCTCTTCCCGCGTGTGCTGGAGGGCCTCTTCCAGTTGGCCGAACGCCTCTTCAGCATCACCATCACCCCGGCGGACGGCGAAGCGCCGGTGTGGCATCCCGACGTGCGCTTCTTCCGCGTCGCGGACGCCGATGGCACGCCCCGAGCCTGCTTCTACCTCGACCCCTACAGCCGCCCCGCGACCAAGAGCGGCGGCGCATGGATGAACGATTTCCGCACACGCGACCGCCGCGCCGACGGCACGCTGCAACTCCCTATGGCCGTGCTGGTCTGTAATCAGAGCGTGCCGGTCGGCGGCCAGCCGCCCGTCATGCGCTTCCAAGAAGTGAACACGCTCTTCCACGAGTTCGGCCACGCGCTGCAGCACATGCTGACCACTGTGGAGGAGCCCGAGGCGTCCGGCGTAAACGGCATCGAATGGGACGCCATTGAAATCGCCAGCCAGTTCATGGAGAACTGGTGCTATGACCGCCCCACGCTCAAGGGACTCAGCCGACATGCCGAGACCGGCGAACCGCTGCCTGACGCGCTTTTCGACAAACTCGTCGCCGCCAAGAACTACCGGGCCGCCACCGCGATGTGCCGCCAGCTCTTTTTTGCGGCCATCGACATGGATCTCTATGCGCGCTATCCAAAGCCCGAATGGCCGGACGCCGACGCCGTCAAGCGGCAGAACGCTGTGGCCTATCTGCCCACGCCCCTGCTGCCGGAAGACCGTTTCCTCTGCTCGTTCACGCACATCTTCGGCGGCGGGTATGCCGCCGGCTACTACAGCTACAAATGGTCGGAAGTGCTCTCGGCCGACGCCTTTGCCGCTTTCGAAGAGGCCGGCCTGACGGATGACGCGGCGGTCCGTGCCACCGGCCTGCGCTTCCGCGACACGCTGCTGGCGCTGGGCGGCGGCGAAGACCCGATGGCCGTCTACCGGCACTTCCGCGGACGCGCCCCGACGGTCGACGCGCTGCTGCGCCACTCCGGACTTCTGCCATCCTGATGAACACCGCTGCCCGCCACCTGTTTGCCCGCCTGCACCTGTTTGCCGAGCGCGCCGCGCTGTGCGGCGTGCTCTTTACACTGGCCGGACTCTTCGGCCGGCACGCCTGGTTCCTCGAGCTCTTCACGCATTTCAAGCTGCAACTCGCCGGCTGCTTCGCGCTCTATGTGCTGTTTGAATTCGCGGCGCGCCACTGGCACCACGCAGCGGCCGGGGCGACGTTCGCCGCCGTAAACGCGCTGCCGGTGCTGCTGCTCTGCCTGACCGCCACGCCCCGGCAACCGCCAGCCGCTTTCGTTCCGGCCGCTCAGATCCGCATCTTGCAGGCCAACGTTCTCACCAGCAACCGCGACGCAGCCGCGCTGCTCAGCCTCGTCGCCCGTGAAGCGCCCGACGTGATCGTGCTGCAAGAGACCAACCTCCGCTGGCTGAACGACCTCTCGGTTCTAACCAACGCCTATCCCGTTTTTGCCGCCGTGCCGCGCGAGGACAACTTCGGGGCCGCGATCTATTGCCGGACGAACGCGCACGCGGCGGAGATCTTCTATCTGGATGTGCACGACGCCGTACCTTCGACGCAGGCGCGACTGACCGCCAACGGGCGTCCGCTCACGGTGATCGGCACCCATCCCTTTGCCCCGTACAACCACGCCCGCTGGCTGGGGCGCAATCAGCACACGCAACGGCTGGCGCCGTTCGTACGCCACAACGACGGCCCGTGCGTCGTGACTGGCGACTTCAACAACACGCCGTGGTCCAGCCACTTCCAGGCTTTTCTGGCTGGCAGCGGTCTGCACGACAGCGCACGCGGCCGTTGCCTGCAGCCGACTTGGCCGACCTTCCTACCGCCGGTCGCGCGCATTCCGCTGGACCATGTCTTTCACTCGCCCGACGTGCATGTCGTGGCTCGACGGCTCGGACCGTCCATCGGCTCCGACCACCTGCCGCTGATCCTCGATATCGCCTTCTGATCAGCTCAGCGACCAAGGGCTGCGCGGCGTGCGTCCCAGCAGGGCCGCCGCCGCAGGATCGTTGAGAATCTGTTCGGTCTCGGGATTCCACGCGATCGTGCGCCCGGTCAGCATCGCGATCTGGCCGAGATGCCCGATGCTGGCCGAACGGTGCGCGACTTCGGCCGGCGTCAGCGTCGTATCGCGGTTCTTCACGCAGGCGATGAAATCACGCTGATGCCCCGGGCTGCGCAGGCGTAGTTCGCCCGCCTCGATTTTGCTGTCGCGGATCGCCGGCGACGAGGCGTCGTAACGGCCGCGGTCCACCCAGATCCACGCCCCGTTCTCGCCGTACCAGGTCGTGCCGCTCTTGACCTGCGAACTGTCAGCCACCGTCAGCTCGACACCGTCGGCATACCGGCACGTGTAGCGGTAGGTCTTGGGCGAATCGTAGATGCCGTCCGGTTCGAACGGCGCGTACCCTTCAAACGACACCGGGCCAGTCGTGTCACGGCCCAAGCCCCACTGCGCGATGTCGGCATGGTGCCCGATCCAGTCCATCATCTGGCCGCCGCCCCATTCCAGCACCCAGCGCCAGTCCCAGTCATAAACGCCTTGGAACGGACGGAACGGCGCCGGCCCCAGCCAGAAATTCCAGTCCAGTTCCGTCGGCACCTGCGCGGCGGCGTCAGCCGGACGTCCGCGGCCGCCCGAGGGCAGCCCCACCTCCACGCGGCTGATCCGGCCGATACGTCCGTTGCGCACCAGCTCGACCGCGCGGCGCATCTCGCCGGACGACCGCTGCCAGCTTCCGGTCTGCCAGACCCGTCCGTGCTGCCGGACGGCATTGACCAGCGCCCGCCCCTCCAGCAGATCGTGCGTGAAGGGTTTTTCGCCGTAGATGTCTTTGCCGTGGCGCGCCGCAAACGTTCCGATGAACGCATGCCAATGGTCCGGCGTAGCGATCATCACGGCATCGATGTCATCGCGCGCGCACACGTCGCGATAGTCCTTGACCATCAGGCAATCCGCGTTTTTGTAGCGCTCATCGACGCTGCGCTTAGCGTCCTCCATCTTCTTCATGTTGACGTCGCACACGATACGCACGGTCACATCCTCGATGTCGAGGAAAGAGCCCATGTTGCCGCGCCCCATGCCGCCGACACCGATCATCGCCATGGCGATGCGGTTGCTGGGCGCGTTCTGGCCGAGCACGCGCGCGGGAACAATGTTGAAAAGAGCGGCCGAAGCGGTCGCGGCCGAGCCGCGGAGGAAGGTTCTGCGTGAAAGGTTCATGTTTGTCTCTCGCACAAAAGGGTTGAACGGAAGGGCTATCGTTTACCGGATCGCATCCGCAACGGCGCGGATCTCATCCACTTTCTTCTGGTCAAGCCCCGCCTTGACCGTGATCTCGTGAATCGACCAATGCAGCCCGCTGCGGCCGCCGGTCGTCACGATCTTCAGATGGCTCGTCTGCACGGAGAGCGGGATCACCGTCTTCTTGCTGTGGGTACCGTCCCCTTTCGCCACCGGTCCGGTCCACACCTTGCCGTCGGTCGAGGCAAAGACCTCATAGCCGTTGGGCGTGTCATTGCCGGATCGCTCGGTGTCGAGCACGACCTCCGACACGAAGACGCTCTCGCCCAGGTCCAGCGTGAACCACATGCCCTTTTCCGACCCGCGGTTGGAAGACCAGCGTGTCTCGGGCTTGCGGTCAAACGCGCGCGATGCGTCACGGCCGGCGTGCGACGCATTCGCCTTCCACTTGCCCGGCGCGATCTCGCGCAGGGGCTGAGCAGCCTGCTGCTTCAGCTTCTCATCGTAAAAACTACGGTACAGGGCTTTGGCCGCGCCGCCGCACGCCGCATCGTCAAACAGTCCGCGCAGCAGCGGGAACAGATCGATGCCGTCGCGCCGGAACACCGCATCCGCCACGCTCTGACGCCCCTTGTCATCCGGCGCCGCCTTGAACAGCTCGACAAAACGGTCGCGCGCGCCCGCCCCGCCCTGCGCGGCGGCCAGCTTGAGCGCCGACCGCAGCGCGACGTGCTTGAGGGCCGCGTCGTCCTGCGCGGCGACCGCCGCCTTCAGGGCTGCGAACGGCTCCATCGACGGCCATTCGCCCAGTTGGCGCAACGCCGCCTCGCGCACCGACGCCTCGGGATCGGCCAGCGCGCCGGTGAGCGGCGCCAGAAACGCAGGATCACTGTACCCGGTCATCAACGCGGCGAGTGCGCGTTTGGCGGCGGGGCCCGCCTTGCCCCACGCCGCGACAAAGGCCGATGCGCGCGCAGCGGGCTCAAGATTCTTGGCAGCGGCCCGAACGGCGGCCTCTGCCTGATTCATCTCATCCGCGCGGATCTGCGGCAGCCACGCCAGCAACGTGCCGCAGCCCCGCTCGTCCGCCGCCTTGCCCAGCGCCTTCCACGCCTCACGCCGGACCTCCGCGCGGTCAGCGGCCACAAACGGGGCGAAGCGCGGCAGCAGCGCCGCTTCCATCCGCTCGCCCAGCACCGGCAAGAGTTTGGCCTGACGGTCTGGATCGCGCTCGGCGAGCGCGAACAGCGCCGCCCCCGCATCTTTCGCCCGCATGTCCTGCAGCGTTTCGGCCGCACGGCGTCCGACCGTCCCCTCGCGCTCGATCAACGCCGCAATCGCAGGCACATGACGTCCCGTGCCCAGCCGCGTCAACGCCTGCAATGCCGCGACCGTCACCCCCTCCTGATCGCTGGCGAGCAGCGCGGCCACCGCATCCGCCGACGCCGCATCGCCGCGTGAAGCAAGCTTAGCTGCCAGCATGACCTGCTCGGACGGCGCCGCCGTCTTGAGCGCGTCAGCCAGAACGTTGACCGGCACGACGTCCGCCGCGCGGATGACCGTCTGGCGCACCAAGGGTGATGTGTCTTTCATGCCGAACTCAAAGAAGCGGCTGTCGGCCAGCAGCAGCACGCGCGCGGCGGCCGCCCGCACCGCATCGGGATTCGACGGCTCAGTGAAGATCGCCTTGGCCGCGCGCACCGCCACGCGAGCCTGTCCCTGGTCACCCAGTGTGCCGAGGCAGGCGGCGAGCGCCCTGAGCCGCGCCGGTTCCTGCGCGGCCGCGGCCGGTTTCATCAGCGTCTTCAGCGCCTCTTCGTCGCCGATCCGGCCCAGCGCGGCGAGTGCCGCGGCGGCCACAGCCGGATCACGGTCCGCCGCGGACGGCGCGACGGCCGCCGTGTCGCGCCGGATGGCCAGCGCGTTCAACACGGTCACGCGCAGTGCGGGATCGGGATTCTGCACCGCCCGCGCCAAGCTCTGCGCCGCTGCTTTGCCGGGCGTGCCGGCCAACAGCGCCGCGGCCCAGTCGCGCGTCTCGGGCTGCGCGAGGCAGGCCGCAACCGGCGCCAGATCGGCAGGCGCGCCCATGCCCAGCATCACGCGCAGCATCACGCGCTTGCCGTGCACGGAGGTCGCCGCATCCTTGAGCAGCGCCTCCAGCTTGGCGCGGTTGGCCGCCTCCGTGCGCGCGTGGTACGTGTGCGCCGCGATGTCCTGAAGAAACGCAAAGACCTCGTTCGCATTCGCCTCGGACGCGCCGCGCACGCGGGCGAGGTCAGCCTCAGAAAGACCAGCCGGCGCGTCATCCGCCTTGAGGTCGCCGATCGCGTACTGGATGCCGTCCAGAATATGGGCGACCACCGCCTTGTCGAGAAAGGCGCGCTGATCATGTCCGAACGAGGTATAAAAGACGCGGCCCTTGCCATAGGGGCGGATCCAGGAGACGGCGTAATCCTTGTCGTCGCGTCGCTGGCCGTTTGCGGCGGCGGTCGCGGCATCCGACAGATCGAGCGAGACCAGCACGCGCAACTTCGCGCGGCTATAGAAGGGCGACTGCTGCTGATAGATCTCGTCTCCGAACGCGATTCCCTTGCCGCCGAAGGCGCGGTTCAGGGGATGCCCCGGCTCATCCAGCTTGAAGGACCAGGTCCCGCCGCTGCCCCACGGATGCCCCCAGAAGCGGCCGCCCACCATCTCGGCCGCCCGCTCGGCTTTGTAGAAATTGTCGGCGCCCGCATGGATCACCGCCAACCCCTTGCCGGACTGCACATAGCGGATCAGAGCGGGCTCGATAAAGGGATGTTCACGGGTGTCGAGCGCTGTGGTGTTGTTGAGGACGACCGCGTCATACTTCGCCAGATTCTCCGGCGCGAAGACCGCGTAGTCATTCGACAAATCCGCCGCGAACGCTTTACCCGCGCGCTTGAGCGTCTCGTTCCCGTACTCAAGCGCCTTGCCGTGCACAAACCCCTCGCAGCGCCAGAAAACCAGCACGCGCCGCGGGCGGGCGGGGCGTGCGGCGTCCCAAGCGCTGATCCGTTCAGCCAGTTGTTCCACATCGGCCTGCGGCACAGGCTGGAGTGTTTGAGACCACGCGGCTGATGCCGCGCCGGCGATGCAGAGCCCGAGCACCCTGCGACGAATACATTCGGGATATCCCATGGCGTTCCCCCTGACGGAATGAAATCCACCCCCGCCGGGCGGCGACGCACGACGGAGCCGCGGAGCCTTGCGAAGACCCCACAGTAACGGATTCAGTATAGCTGGTCGCAAAGGGGCGCGCTATGGTAAGATTGCGCACATGACAAGGAAAAAAACGCAAAAACCGCAGCGTCACGAAGTGGGGTTTCATGTCGCCCTGCTGGTCGAGACCTCCCACGAGTTCGGGCGTGAGGTTTTGCGCGGCATCCGTGATTACGAAAAGACCCTGGGCAGTCACTGGGCGTTCTACCTCCAGCCCGACGGCATGCGCCAGGCAGCGCCGCGCATGGGGTCCTGGCCCTGCACCGGTGTGATCGCGCGTCCGTTCACGCCTGCGGTGACCCGTCTGCTGGCCGCGAGCGGCCTGCCGCTGGTGCTGCTGGACCCCTCTGCCAGGCATCAGGGGCACGATCTTTCACACGCGCAGATCCCGTACATCACGACCGACGCCGATGCGATCGTGGACATGGCCTTCGGACACCTTCAGGATTGCGGCTGCCGCGGCGTCGCGTTTGTCAACACGGCCGAGGAAACCGTCTGGTCCGCGACTCGCGAGCGCGCCTTTACCGCGCTGGCGGCGCGGTGCGCCACCCCGTGCCATGTGTACGGCACCCAGGCCAAGGACATGACCTGGGAACGCGACATCCGCGCACTGGGCGCCTGGCTGGCGCGGTTGCCGCGCGGGCTGGGCGTCTTTGCCGCCACGGACCAGCGCGGGCGGCACGTGATCGAGGCTTGCCGCGAAACCGGCCTGCGCGTGCCGGACGATGTGGTGGTGCTGGGGGTTGACAACGACCCGCTGCTGTGCGAGCTGTGCGCGCCCTCCTTAAGCAGCATTGCGATCGATGCCCATCGCGCCGGCATGGAGGCCGCGCGCATCCTGCACGCGCTGATGCGGGGCGAAACGGTGGCGCCGCACACGCGCATCCTTGTGCAGCCGACCCATATATCGCGCCGCCAGTCCACCGCGTCCGGCTTCAGCCATGATCGTCTGGTGGCCGAGGCACGGCGTTTCATGTTCACACATTATGCGAGCAGCGGGCTGCAAATCACAGAAATTGCGCGCCACTGCGGCGTGTCCAGGCGGCTGCTGGAGACGCGTTTCGCAATGGCCATGCGCCGCACGCTGCTGCATGAGCTGACTGAGGTCCGCATGGAGCGTGCGCGCGCCCTGTTGCGCGATTCGCTGGAAACGGTCACCGATATCGCACGCGCTTGCGGCTTCAGCGATCCCAACTATTTCACCAAGGCGTTCCGCCAGCGCCACAGCCTCTCCCCGCTCAAGTACCGTGAGCGCGCACGGCGCGGCACGCCCTGATCGCGCGCCGCGCGGGCGGTGCGCCGGCTCAGCGGTACGTAAAGAGCTGGTCCAGCGTGAAAGACCTGCCCGTTGCGGACTGCAGGGCCTTCAGCACGATGGTTTGCGTGTTGAGGGTCAACCGGCGGCCCTTGCAGGCGCGGGCGACCATCTTGTGTGTCATCGGCACCGGCGAAGCCGCCACAAGATCGTGCGGCTTGACTCCTGCATCCGCCATCACGCGCGCGATGGGCTGCTCGCCGAGATTCCGTTCGATCGGTTCATTTTGATCCATGCTGGTTTCTGTCCTGTCCATAACGATAACTTGAGCGTTGAAAGTCATCCCCTTCGATCATTCGCGGCAGCCGCGCAGCGGGCTTGTCATTGCGTCACGCGTCGGAGCCACGCGCCCGCAAGGTCAGGCCAGACATCGGTGCTCTTCTGTTTCTTGCGCAGGCCATACCCGTGGCCGCCATCCGGAAAAAGATGCATTTCGGCCGGCACGCCCGCGGCTTTGAGCGCGATGAAATAGGCCAGACTGCTGTCGACATGCGGCTTGTCATCCTCGGCCTGCAGCAGAAAGGTCGGCGGCGTCTGAGCCGTAACCGGCAGTTCCGGAGCCAGCGTGAACCCGTCGCGATAAAGGTAAGCCGGGTAGATGATGAGCGCGAAATCCGGCCGACACGACACCCTATCGGCCTCATCGACCGGCGTGTAGAAGCGCTTCGCGAAATCCGTGCTGACACGGACCGAGAGATGCGCGCCGGCCGAGAACCCCATGATGCCGATCCGCTTCGGATCGACGCGGTACGCCGGGGCCTTCGCGCGGATCAGGCCGAGGGCGCGCTGGGCATCGCAGAACGCGGCGTCACGGTTCTTGGGCACGCGATATTTGAGGATAAACGCGGAAATGCCCTGCGCGTTCAGCCATGCGGCCACTTCGGTGCCCTCATGGTTCCAGGCAAGTATGCCGTATCCGCCGCCGGGGCAGATCATCACGGCTGGCGTCAGCCGTCCGGCATCCGGAGCGAGCGCCACGGTCAGCGTCGGCGCGTTAACATCCGTCAGCCGCACGATATCGTCTTTCGACGGCGTCACGCGTTCCGCCGCGTCACTGGTCTTCAAAGGAATTTTACCGGCCGGCCAGACCGGCACCCCCTCAGCCTGCGCATAGGCCGTCCAGACGAGTCCCAAGCATCCCGCCATCGCCATCACCGCATCTCCCGTCCTGCGCCTCATATTCGTCCCTTTCTTTCCGGCTGCCGTGCCGCATCGCAACCCGCTTGCGGATTACGGGAAGCAGTGTACGCGAACCGGTTCGGCAACTCAATCCAGAAGCGACGTCTTGAAGGGACACCGCGTCTGGGCTTGCGCACCGCCCCGTGAACATCGTATAAAAGGGACGCTTCTTAACGCTCATCGTTTCCGCCACGCATGAAACTCGAACGCGACAGCTTTACGAGATCCAGCAAAACCTGCATTCGCAAAGGCAGATGGTGCAATGCCGACTGTTGGCGCGTCATGGCCGGCGACGAATGGTTCGTCAAAGACTTCAGCACGCGCCCCCTGCTTCTGCGATGGACGCTCGGCATCTGGATGACGCGGCGCGAATGCGCGTTCTTGCAACGCGTTGAGACGGGCGGCTACACGCCGGCGGCGACCAGATGCCTTGACCGCTTCGCGCTGGTCCAACGCTTTGTCCCGAGCCGCGCGCTCAAAACCTTCGCGCCCGGCGAACTTCCCCCCGCATTTTTCGCGCGGCTCGAAGCGCATGTCCGCGAGATGCACCGACGGCAGGTGGTGCATCTCGACCTGCGCAACGCGAACAACATCTTGGTCACGCCGGACGGCAAACCGATCCTGATCGATTTCCAGTCGGCCGTCGCCACCCGTCGCCTGCCGGTGCGCCTGCGGAAGGTGCTGGAACGGCTGGATCTCTCCGGCATCTACAAGCACTGGGCGCGGCTCGCGCCGGAGTCGCTCGGCACCCCGCGCGAAAAGATCCTGCTCTGGCAACTGCGCGTCCGCAAATGGTGGCGCTTCCGCGGCTACAAGGTCGTCATGCTGCGCCAGCGGCCATTAAAGAAGTTTGAAGCCGCCCTGCTCCGCAAATATGACGGTGCGTAATGCGCATGGCCGCGACGTTGACTGTGTAATCGGTTGGTGGCAGAGTGTGTGGCAGGTGTGTGCGAGGAGAATCGGAAGGCGTGGGATCATGGGCCCTGTTGGTGTACCGGCTTGTCTTTAGCCGGCGGGTACGGGCTAGGCCGACTGAAGTCGGTACACCAGCCTGTGCCGCCCCGTTTCCGCCATTTCTCGCGTTCGTCCGCCGCCCCCCCGACCCCCAACCGATTACGTTGACTGTCTGGGATTTCACTTGCCGAGAGCACGGTTTTGGGCGAATATAACACCCTTTTTAAGTACGCATTTTTGCGTCTCGCAAGTAAAGGATGGTTATGTCGAAAACAAGCAGTCTGGATGTCATTGCGTCGCTGTGTAAACGCCGCGGGTTTATTTTCCACAGTTCGGAAATTTATGGCGGAATCAACGGCTTTTGGGATTACGGCCCGCTCGGTTGCGAAATGAAGCGCAACATCAAGGAAGACTGGTGGAAAACGACGGTGCGTAACCGCGAGGATGTGGCCGGCCTCGACGCCACGATCATCATGCACCCGGCGATCTGGAAAGCGTCGGGCCACCTCGACACCTTCTCTGACCCGATGTGCACCTGCCGCGCCTGCAAGAAACTGATGCGCGCTGACCAGGTGTGGGACATTCTGGCGGACGGCGAGATCGGGCAGAGCCTGCTGGCGCTGCTGGAAGGCGGCGCGGACGCGGCCAAGGTCGCCGGCTGGTGCAAAGGCAAGGCCAAGGGCCTCGCTCCGAATCTGGCCGCTGTGCTCGACGCGGACACGCTGACTGCCGCCTTCGAGACGCTCAAGGCCGACCCCGCGCCGTACGCCACCATGCAGGCGCTCTACACGCTGCTGGCCAATGCCAAGTCTCCGCAGCCCGCCGTCGCCCCCTGCCCCTACTGCGGCGGCGAGCTGACCGAGCCGCGCCCGTTCAACCTGATGTTCAAGACGGTGGTCGGGCCGGTCGATGACCCGGCGAACATCGCCTACCTGCGGCCGGAAACCGCGCAGGCGATCTTCGCGCAGTTCCAGAACGTGCTGGCCACGAGCCGCATGGCCGTGCCGTTCGGCATCGCGCAAATGGGCAAGTCGTTCCGCAACGAGGTTACGCCGCGCAACTACACCTTCCGCTCACGCGAATTCGAGCAGATGGAGCTGGAATTTTTCATCCGTCCCGACGAGGCGGTCGAACTGATCTGCGGACGAGTCACCACCATGGCCGACAAACCCGACCTCTCGGCGCCGCAGGATTCGTGGGGCTGGGAGGTGTGGCACACCTATTGGGTCGAGCAGCGCAAAGCCTGGATCGTGGCGTGCGGCCTGCCCAAGGCGTCGTTCGTCGAGTACTGGCAGAAGCCCGATGAGTTGGCCCACTACGCGCGCGCTTGCGTCGACATCGAATACAGCTTCCCCTTCGGCGTGCAGGAGCTGGAAGGCATCGCGGCGCGCTCGGACTTCGACCTCTCACAGCACCAGAAGCACAGCGGCAAAAGCATGGAGGTCTTCGACGAGCCGCTCAAGCTCGCAGCCGCGAAACTGGACGACGCCGCCAAGGCCGCGTTCGCCGACAAGGTCGCGTCCGAGTGGCGCGCGCGCGGCAAGGACGAGGTCGCCGCACGCGCCTTCACGGCCAAACTTTTCGAAGGCAAATACGTGCCGCACGTGATCGAACCGTCGGCCGGCGTGGACCGCATGATGCTTGCGTTGCTCTGCAACGCTTACGAAGAGCAGAAGCTGACCGACGACAAGGGCAAAGAGGACACCCGCATTGTGATGCACTTCAGCCCGCGCATCGCGCCGGTCAAAGTGGCCGTCTTCCCGCTGCTCAAGAACAAGCCCGAGGTCTACAACAAGGCGCGCGGCATCTTCGAGCACCTGCGCCGCCGCTACCCCGCGTTCTGGGACGAGAGCGGCGCGATCGGCCGCCGCTACCGCCGCCAGGACGAGATCGGCACGCCGTGGTGCGTGACCATCGACTTCCAGACGCTTGAGGACGACACAGTGACCGTCCGCGACCGCGACACCATGCAGCAGGAACGCCTCACGCTGGAGCAACTCAAGGCCAAACTCGACGAGGCGCTGATCGTATAATGGAGGCCGCATGACCGATGACCTGCATTTCGCGAAACCCGACTACGCCCGCCAACAGCGCTGCGGTGTGCCGGAGGTGATCTACGGCGCGGGCAAGACCGCGCCGCAGATCGTCGCGATCATGCGCGCGCTGAATGACGCCGGACAAAATGCCTTTGCCACGCGCGTGACGCCGGAGCAGGCCGCTGCCGTTCGCGCGGAGCTGTCTGACGCGGTCTACCGCGCGGAGGCGCGCATTCTGACCCGCGATGTCAACCCGCTGCCGCCGCGCACCGGAAAAATTGCCGTGCTTTGCGCCGGCACCTCGGATCTTCCGGTCGCGGAAGAGGCCGCCGTCACAGCCGAACGCCTGGGCGCGGCGGTCGAGCGCGTCTATGACGTGGGCGTGGCCGGGCTTCACCGCCTGCTCTCGCGCGTGGAGCGCTTCGCCGACGCGCGCGCTATCATTGTGGTCGCGGGCATGGAGGGCGCTCTGCCTTCGGTCGTTGGCGGACTCATCGACAAACCGGTGATCGCCGTGCCGACCAGTGTGGGATATGGTGCCAGTTTCAACGGACTGG
>Ga0265294_10006752_pt1 | contig 13718 bp, 9 predicted proteins | sample MunlanPumphouse3_FD_192504 | JGI IMG/M metagenome (GOLD analysis project Ga0265294, IMG submission 192504) | Groundwater microbial communities from a municipal landfill in Southern Ontario, Canada - Pumphouse #3 | ecosystem: Environmental > Aquatic > Deep subsurface > Groundwater | place... | reverse complement strand
ATGCGGGAGTTGAAAAACGTTTTTCCCCGGAGAGGAGGTGACCAGGGATTTTTTCTACAAAATACCCCTGAAAAGTGTTATGATCGTTGGTTTTATTTCAAATATTTCTCTATATTTGGGAATAATAATAAGTTATTTACCTTTTTAAACCAAAAAAATTATTGTTATGGTATACAAAATTGCAGAAATTGAAGGTGTAGGTCCTGTTTACAGTGAAAAATTAAAAGTAGCCGGAATAAACAGCGTCGACAATTTGCTCGAAAAATGCGCAGGTAAAGCGGGCCGTGCATCATTGGCAAAGGAGACAGGGATTGAAGAGAAACTTATTCTGAAATGGACCAATCATGCCGATCTTTTCCGCATTAACGGCATAGGACCTCAATTTTCAGAACTGCTGGAAGAGGTAGGTGTTGACACGGTGAAAGAGTTACGTACACGTAACGCTGAGAATCTGTATGCTAAAATACAGGAAGTGAACGAGGCAAAGAAACTGGTGCGTCGCTTGCCATCACTTGATCAGATCACTAAAATGATTGAAGAAGCCGGAAAGGCAGAGGTACGTATGACCTATTAATCGATGATATTGAAATATCTGATTTTCAGGGATAAAAAAAAACGGTTGAGATCTCAGCCGTTTTTTTATATCAGTAAAGTGAATGTTCCTTTTTGATTACCTGCAATAATCCTTCACAGGCATCTTCCAGCAGATCGAGTACAAGCTCAAACCCGGAGGAACCCCCATAATAGGGATCAGGTATATGGTTGTGATTGTTGAACTGGACTGAAAACTCAGTCATCAGGTGAATCTTATCTACCTGCTCCTTACCTGATGCCAGTGATTTCACACTACGGTAATTGTTCTCATCCATCACAATGATATAATCGAAATCATCTAAATCAGATTCCCTGAATTTTCGGGCGTGACTACAAAAATCATATCCTCTTTTCTCTCCGTGAGTACGCATCCGTTCATCCGGCAAATCACCCTGGTGCCAACCCGAAGTGCCTGCTGAATCCACATTGATGATGTCCTGTAGTCCGCTTTTCTCTACAATTCCCGACATAATGCCTTCGGCTGCCGGTGAGCGGCAGATATTTCCAAGACAAACGAAAAGCAGGCGTATTTTCTTTTTCTTTCCTTCAGTGGGGTTCATACCTATTACAGCTGTTTTCTTTCTATAACCTTAACAATGATTACAAAGATAATGGATTTCTGATGAAGACCAAAAAATATTGATAAGAAATTGAAAGAGATGTGAACCCAATTTGGAATGCTTGCACTTTCTGATTATTTGGTTATCTTTGCAACCTTCCAGTTTTGTTTTAACGGAAGCACTATCTGAAAAATGGATAAAGACCCCAATATAAGACAAAGTCCGATCGTGCGTGATCTCTCAATTGCCCTATCTGAGGATAAAGTAAAACTAAAAATAGAAAAAAACAGGATCAGGCGCGCTTTATACATCATAGGAGGGACGCTCTCACTTGCACTGGCTCTACTGGGTATTGTTGTTCCCGGTCTTCCGGTGACACCGCTGGCACTGTTATCTGCAATATTATTTGCCAAAAGCTCGGAGAAACTATATAACTGGTTGTTGAATAACAGGATACTGGGTCCGAGAATCAGGAGTTATCAGCGGCGTAAAGGTGTTACAAAAAGAGGGAAGATAGGTATTATTACCTTTATGGCCCTTATGGTATCGTTCTCCTCCTTTGTGGTGATACATATTGTCTGGATCAGAGTGGTGATACTCTCACTAGGGGTGATCGGTTTAATAGTGGTATGGTTCTTTGTACCTACGGCACAGGATGATCCTGTGACAACATCGGAAGAGGAGATACAATCACCCTCTTAAATAGGCGAAATAGTACTTCACCCCCTTTTTCGATAACAGCTCAATATTGAACATGTCAGATGCTTTGGAGATATCTTTCACCCTGCCGTCCTTGTAAAGGATATCTATACTGTCGTCTTTCTCACTGTACATATCGGTTGTCAGGATATCAGACGAAATAAGATATGAGGCTTCGTGACGACTGACCCGGTACTTGTCCATGTACGTCTTAAGAGAGGAGCTTATTTTCTCTTCGTTGACCCTCTCCTCCAGTATCTCTATTTTAAATAGCTTCCGGTTGACCATTCCATCACTTAACAGCGACAACACCTTGTCGTGGTGTGTTACCCATACTTTCAGTGCGGTCCAGATATCATTGTCGTCCAGGTTCATGAAATGAGGGAGAGCTGTACCGTTATTTTCAAAATCGGTGAGGGTCGTTTCATTGGTTAAAAAGTAGGAGAGGGCAGGGGAGGCAAACAGTTTCTCTCCGTTCATTGAAAGCTCTTTGGCTCTCTTTAGCGTGTTGATCATCATCTTTTCTGCTGCCACAGCTGTTTTATGAAGATAAACCTGCCAGTACATCAGCCGGCGTGACATGAGGAAATTTTCAATAGAATAAATACCTTTCGATTCCACCACCAGTCGCTCATCTTTCAGATCAAGCATTTTAATGATGCGTGCCGATCCGATATTCCCTTCGCTCACACCGGTGAAGAAACTGTCACGACGCAGATAATCGAGTCTGTCCACATCGAGCTGACCGCTCACCAGCTGGTGGAGGAATCGTTTTGGGTGGCTGTCAGTGAAAATGTCGATGGCTGTCTGCAGCCTGCCGTTCCATTCCTCATTCATCTGTTGCATCATGAGCAGGGAGATGCGCTCGTGGTGTATGTTGGTCACCAGTGTATGTTCAAGCACGTGGGAGAAGGGACCGTGACCAATATCGTGCATCAGGATCGCTGCCAGTGCACCGTTGTACTCCTGTGGTGTGATATCGTGTCCTTTTTCCCTAAGTGTTTTCAACGCTTCGTCCATCAGAAACATCGCCCCCACGGAATGATGAAAACGGGTGTGCTGCGCCCCGGGATAGACAAAAGGAGCCAGTCCCAGCTGACGGATACGGTTTAATCGTTGCAGTGAAGGATGCTGAATAACCTCATACACAAAATCATTGGGTATGCTGATGAATCCGAAAACAGGATCGTTGATTATTTTTCGTTTTATCATTATTTCGGTATTCAGAGATCAGTTGTCAGTGATCAGTTGTCAGGGATCAGGTTGTCAGTTACCGAGGTATCTCCTGAGCATCTCTTTCATTTCAAGCTGTAGTTTTTTCGCCTCCCTGGCAGCTTCAGTAGCGTAATCATCACCACTGCCGGCATAGATGATGGCACGTGATGAGTTGACCAGCAGTCCGCAGTTGCTGTTCATTCCATAGCGGCACACCTCCTCCAGGGAGCCGCCCTGTGCACCTACACCAGGCACCAGCAGGAAATGATCGGGTATGATCTTTCGTACTTCCTCAAAAAGCTGACCCTGTGTCGCCCCCACCACGTACATCATCTGTTCGTCATCACCCCATTGCAGGGAGGTACGCAACACTTTCTCGAACAGACGCTCTCCTTTTTCGTCGGTCGTCAGCTGGAAGTCGAGTGACCCTTTGTTGCTGGTGAGTGCCAGCAGGATCACCCAGCGTTCGGGGTAAAGCAGGAACGGCTTCACACTGTCCTCACCCATGTATGGTGCCACGGTGACAGCATCCAGCTTCAATTCGTCGAAGAAGGAGCGGGCATACATCTCGCTGGTGTTACCAATATCACCCCGTTTCGCATCAGCGATGATAAACTGCTCCGGGTAGGACTCTCTGATGTAGGCCACCGTCTTCTCAAACGCCAGCCACCCTTTCACTCCCATGCTCTCATAAAAAGCAAGGTTAGGTTTGTAAGCCACGCAGTAGGATGCCGTGGCATCGATGATGGCTTTATTGAATGTGAAGATGGGGTCATCTTCCTTGAGCAGATGCGTGGGAATCTTTGTTACATCTGTATCAAGTCCCACGCAGAGGAAGGATTGTTTATTCTGTATCTGTGCAAAAAGTTGTTGTTTATTCATATATTTTCATTTCTAGTTTCTCCTGTTTATTTTGTAACGTATGCAACCAAAGAGGAGGTATATCGATGTTTTGCGGGGTATTCCCGGCAGGTAAGGAGCGTTAAAAAGAAGAGTTGCTCGAAGCGAAGCATACTTATCTACGCGGGGCATAAAAAAAAATAGAATAATTATAATTCAGTATCCTTCATCCTCTCCGCATTTTCGCTCACCATCAGCTGATCGATCACACCCTGGATATCACCATCCATAAATGCAGAGAGGTTATAGATGGTGTAGCCGATACGGTGATCGGTGATTCGTCCCTGGGGATAGTTGTAGGTACGTATCTTGGCTGACCTGTCGCCGGTGGAGACCATGGTCTTCCGGCGTAATGCAATATCTCCCTGTCGTTTGGAGAGCTCAATATCATACAATTTAGTGCGAAGTATCTGCATGGCCAGCTCCCTGTTCTGTAACTGCGAACGGGCCTGCTGGCAGATCACCACCATTCCTGAAGGCTTATGGGTCAGCTGCACCTTGGTCTCAACCTTGTTCACATTCTGTCCCCCGGCACCGCTGGAGCGGGATGTGTGGAAGTCGATATCCGCCGGGTTAAGTTCAAAATCAAACTCTTCCGCTTCCGGCAGCACTGCCACCGTCGCTGCCGAGGTATGTACACGTCCCTGTGTCTCGGTCTGGGGTACACGCTGCACCCTGTGCACACCCGATTCATATTTCAGTGTGCCGTATACATCGGTACCGGTAACAGTAAAGATAATCTCCTTATAGCCACCTGCGGTACCCTCTGTAATGCTGGTCACTTCGGTTTTCCACCCTTTGTTCTCGCAGTATCTGGTGTACATCTTGTAGAGATCACCGGCAAAAATAGAGGCTTCATCCCCCCCTGTTCCGGCACGTATCTCCATGATCACGTTCTTGGCATCTTCGGGATCGGCAGGGATCAGCATCAGTTTGATCTTCTCCTCCAGGGCAGGAATCTTTTCCGTGTTGACCGAAAGTTCTTCATTGGCCAGCTGCCTCAGATCGGCATCTGTCTCCTTATCGAGAATGTTCTTTGCTTCTGCAGTGCTATCGAGTGCCGCCTTATACTCGTTACGCACCTCCACAATCTTTTGCAGATCACTGTACTCTTTGTTCAGTTTTACATATCTCTTCATATCCGAAATTACCTCCGGATCGGTGATCAGCGTAGCCACCTCTTCCAAGCGGGTGACCAGGTGCTGCAATTTATCGAGTAAAGAATAGTCTGACATATTATGAATAGATGAATCGTCCCTGCTCACTCTCAATCACCAGCTCCCGCTTTTCCGACTTTTCTACATGGCCTACGATCTGTGCATCGATATGAAACGATCGGGCAACCGCTATGACCCTTTCTGCATAGGCTTCAGGGAGATAGAGTTCCATCCGGTGTCCCATATTGAACACCTTGTACATCTCGCTCCAGTCGGTACCGGATTGTTTTTGAATCAGATCGAAGAGGGGGGGGACAGGATAAAGATTGTTCTTAACCACTTTCAGTCCATCTCCCAGGAAATGCAGGATCTTTGTCTGAGCACCACCCGAACAATGAACCATACCATGGATAAAACTTCTCAACTCTTTGACTATCTGCGATATAACTGGTGCGTAGGTGCGGGTGGGGGAGAGCATCAGTTTGCCGGCATCCATACCCAGATCTTCAATCATTTCCGTCAGTTTCATCTTTCCTGAATAGACAAGATCTGCAGGAATGGCAGCATCGAAGCTTTCGGGATACTTTTGCGCCAGATAGTTGGCAAACAGATCGTGACGGGCCGATGTCAATCCGTTGCTGCCCATGCCTCCGTTGTATTCCTTCTCATAGGTGGCCTGTCCCGTAGATGAGAGACCCACGATCACATCACCAGCCTGAATGGCTGCATTGTCAATCACGTCAGTGCGTTTCATACGGCATGCCACCGTACTGTCCACTATGATGGTCCGCACCAGATCACCCACGTCGGCTGTTTCTCCTCCTGTGGGATAGATATGAACACCCATCGAGGAGAGCTCCTCACACAGTTCGTTGGTACCGTTAATGATGGCTGAGATCACCTCACCGGGTATCAGGTTCTTATTCCGTCCGATGGTAGATGAGAGCAGTATGTTATCTGTGGCGCCCACACAGAGAAGATCATCCAGGTTCATGATCAGCGCATCCTGCGCAATTCCTTTCCATACTGAGATATCGCCGGTCTCACGCCAGTAAATATAGGCCAGGGATGATTTTGTGCCGGCACCATCGGCATGCATGATGTTACAGAATTCCGTATCATTCCCGAGATAGTCGGGAATAATCTTGCAGAATGCTTTCGGAAATAACCCTTTGTCGATCTCTTTGATGGCGTTGTGCACATCTTCCTTCGATGCCGAAACCCCGCGCTGATTGTATCGTTGATTGCTCATCTGTCGATTTATTCTTCATTGTACGCAAATAGCGCCACAATTGATATGGTTTGTGCAGTTGTTATTTGTTGCAAAGATAATAAATATAACCGGTTGTTCATATGAGTTAAAACCGAAATATGCGCATTGTAAAAGAATGTTCAATAAATCCTATAATTACTATTATGTTTAATACTGGTATGGAATTGAAAATTGCCTAGAGACAAAACAGTCCTACTCTCCGGTAATTTGAAAAATAAAAAAAAAGGTGAAAACCCTTTCAGGTATCACCTTTCAATAAATGATGCTACTTTAATCAGAGATTCAGCTCTTTTTCGACTATTTCCAGTTCAGCAGATTTATCAACTCCCATACTGCTCAGATTGTAATAGACATTTCTCAGTTTAAGCAGTGCAGATTCAATATCCTGTTCGGAAGCTTTGCGTTCTTTGAGCAGTTCGGTGAACTTCTCTAATGAAGGCAATGATTTCAGATAGTATTCTACCGTTATCTTATCGTTGGCAACCTGTTGTTGTCTGTCACTCAGGACTGCTGTTTTCTCCTTCAGTTGTTGTGCCTGGAGAATATAGTTCACCGCAATGGCTTCAAGGGCTCTCTCACAGTTGGGATCCTGCGCCAGTGCTTTGTTATACTCAGCCTCAGCAGCTTCATACTCTCCTTTCTCTGCCAGCAATGCACCCTTCACACTGTTCAGGTCGCAGGCGTTGGAAGGATCGTTCTTAATAGCCTGATCCAGGTAGGCAAGTGCCTCTTCGGTTTCACCTTCACGGATATAGACATTCACCAGGTTGGGAACAAAATATTGACTGGAGGGGAATCGCTCGGCACCCACATTGAGCACCTCAATAAATTTAGCAGAGTCTCCCAGGCTGATATATTCACTGGCCATTAATTCATAGAGGTCACTTTCCTTATAAGCGCTATTTTCGATGAAAGGCTCTTTGGAAGCGCGTTGTAACATAGCCAAAGCTCTCTCGTGGTCTTCAGCCTGGATGGCTGTAATGATCGCGTAATATTTAATGGTCTGGAAGGTGCTGTCAATCACGAACTCATCTTTCGATTCTTCAAACATCGGTAATGAAGGGATATCCCAATAGATCTGGAAGAAATCGGTTGCTTTCTTGTAATCTTTTTGATCGTTGTAATAGACTCCCCCGTTAATATAAAAGGGATGATTTGCGCGTAGTACCCCTGCAATATCTTTACGGTATTTGTTTTTCACTTTTCCTTTCTTGTCCGGCAGCTGACCAAGAGAGTCGGCTTTCAGATAAGGCATGTAAGACTCCATCAGTCCGTCATACATCGCTTTGTCATTGGCCGGTTTGCCAAGCATCGTTTTGGTTCTTTCCAGATCGAACGCTTTGTTGCCAATGTCACCCATGATCTTCCAGGTCTCCGGGTCACCGGCTGTCTCCTCATGTGTGGATGCTTGTTGAATCATCGTTCTGGCTTCTTTTAGTTCATCTCTGCCCAATGCTCTCTTGGCTTCTTTCAATGCCGATTTTTGCGCGAAAACCGTTCCGGCGGAAAAAAAGGCAATCATAGTTAGGAATAAGAGTTTTCTCATTTTATTCATTTTTTTAATTGTGATTAAATTGATTTTATTTTTTCTAAATTTGTTTTGCTTGTATCTTTGACTAAATAGTAGCAAAAAGTTTAAAATGGATTGTTATTCTTCACTGCCAGATTCATTCTGAATATCGATTGATTCATCTGAACTGTTTTCATCTTCAACAAAATCATCTGTTGTGTTAACCTTACAAACCGATGCAATCTCATCATTTCTTTTTTCCAGATTGATAAGACGTACACCTTGTGTTGCGCGTCCCATCGTGCGAATATCGGAAATTTTTAAACGTATGGTAATACCTGATTTGTTAATTATCATTAAATCGTTCTCGTCTGACACACTCTTGATAGCCACCAGCTTACCGGTTTTTTCTGTAACATTCAGTGTTTTAACACCTTTGCCACCCCTGTTGGTGATACGGTAAACGGGCTCTCCATCCTCATCATCGAGGTGTGTCCTTTTACCATAACCCTGTTCAGATACCACCAAAATAGTATTCTCGGAATTCGGTGCCATGCAAATCATACCGATAACGCTGTCTTCTCCATCGTCATCCAGTGTCATACCTCTCACTCCTGTAGCAGTACGTCCCATGACGCGAACGGCATCTTCTTTAAACCTGATAGCACGTCCGTTTCTGTTCGACAGGATCACATGCTGATTTCCGTCCGTCAGTCGTACTGAAATCACCTGATCATCATCTCTGATGGTGATTGCATTCACGCCATTTTGTCTGGGACGTGAGTAGGCTTCGAGCAGTGTTTTCTTCACAACACCCTGTTTGGTGGAGAAGAGAAGATAGTGTGAGTTGATATAATCAGCATCAGTAAGCGTCTCTACACGCACAAAAGCGTTCACGGAATCATCCGGGTCAATATTCAGCAGGTTTTGTATGGCACGTCCCTTTGAATTTTTTGTTCCCTCCGGAATTTCGTACACACGCAGCCAGTAACATTTACCCTTCTTTGTGAAAAAGAGCATGTAATTGTGCGTGGTGGCGGGATAGATATATTCCACGAAATCCTCGTCCCTTGTATCCGATCCTTTGGCACCAACCCCACCCCGGTTCTGTGTGTGGAACTCGGCCAATGGTGTGCGTTTGATATATCCCAGGTGTGAGATGGTGATCACCATCTCATCGTTGGCGTAGAAATCTTCCGGATTCATCTCTTCCGAAGAAAAGATAATTTCCGAACGACGCTCATCACCATATTTCTCACGAATCTCGATCAGTTCATCTTTGATCACACTCATTCGAAGTTCTTCATTTTCAAGAATTTCGTTCAGGTGGGCGATCAGTTTCTGTATCTCTTCAAACTCAGCATGCAGCTTATCCTGCTCCAGTCCGGTGAGCTGTCTCAATCGCATCTCCACAATGGCGCGCGATTGAATATCGCTCAGGCTGAAACGCTCTATCAATCGTTGAATGGCCTCCGGAGGTGTGGATGAACCGCGAATGATGGCAATCACTTCATCGATGTTGTCGGAAGCGATAATCAGCCCTTCCAGGATGTGTGCCCGCTCCTGAGCCTTACGCAACTCATACCTTGTGCGTCTGATCACCACATCCTGCCTATGCTCCACAAAAAGCTCTATCATCCTTTTGAGGGTCAGCAGTTCGGGACGTCCCTTCACCAGTGCAATGTTGTTCACACTGAATGATGACTGCAGTGCTGTCAGTTTGTACAACTTATTGAGCACCACGTTTGCGTTGCCATCGCGTTTGATATCCACCACGATGCGCATACCTTCTCTGTCTGACTCATCATTGATATTGGAAATCCCTTCAATCTTTTTATCCGATACCAGATCGGCAATATGTTTGATCATATCGGCCTTATTGACCATGTAAGGTATCTCGGAAATGATGATCTTATCGTGTGTCTTACCCGATTCAATCTCAGCTCTGCCGCGCATTACAATGCGCCCCCTACCCGTCTCGAATGCCTCTTCAACACCTTTGTAGCCGTAGATAAAGGAACCGGTAGGAAAGTCGGGGGCTTTGATGTACTGCATCAATCCTTTTACATCGATCTCCCTGTCGTCGATATAGGCGATAATACCGTTGATACACTCTGTCAGGTTGTGAGGGGCAATATTGGTTGCCATACCCACTGCAATGCCGGATGAACCGTTCATCAGCAGATTGGGTATTCGCGTGGGAAGAACGGTCGGTTCCTGCAATGTATCATCGAAATTCAATTGCAGATCAACCGTCTCCTTATCAATATCGCGAAGCATCTCCTCTGCCAGCCTGTTCAATCTTGCCTCAGTGTATCGCATGGCTGCCGGACTGTCTCCATCCACACTACCCATGTTTCCCTGTCCGTCGACAAGGGTGTAGCGCATGCTCCAGTGCTGTGCGAGACGCACCATGGCATTGTACACCGAGGAATCACCGTGAGGGTGGTATTTACCAAGTACCTCACCGACGATTCTCGCCGATTTTTTATGAGGTTTATCGGGTGTATTTCCTAGTTCCGACATCCCGAAAAGGATACGTCTGTGGACCGGTTTAAACCCGTCGCGCACATCCGGTAACGCACGGGAAACGATCACTGACATCGAATAATCGATGTATGACGATTTCATTTCATCTTCGATATTTATCTTGATGATTCTGTCTGCCTGATCAATCATATTAAAAAGTGATTTTTCTTTTCAAAAAAAATATGTATGTAGCTTATTTAAAGTAAAATAACTCTTTTCCGAGCATTACTTTTTGAATACACTAAGATACTGCTATTCTTTGGATTTAACAAAAAAACAGGGAGATAATTGCTCCCTGTCTGAATGAATTTAACACCATTTTATTTCCCGTGGCAGTTTTTGAATTTTTTACCACTCCCGCATGGGCAGGGGTCATTTCTCCCCACTTTCTTCTCCACACGGATTGGTTCAAGTTTCTGTTGCGGTCGTGGTGCCCGGGAACCATCCCTCTCTCCACCCGCTGGAGGAAGAGATCCGGAATCCTCTTTCTCTGTGCGGTATTTACTGTAATCGGTTTTCTTTTCGGGTGCTGCCTGGCGCACACTTCCCGGATCCTGTACCGGTATCTGCCCGCGCATAAGTATAGAGACCGACTTGGAGTTGATGTCGTTCACCATTGTTTTAAAGAGATTAAACGATTCCAGCTTATAGATCAGCAGCGGATCTTTCTGCTCATAGCTTGCATTTTGTACGGAGTGACGCAGTTCATCCATCTCACGGAGATGCTCTTTCCAGTCTTCGTCGATAGTATGTAGCAGGATCGATTTCTCAAATGCTTTCACCAGTGCTTTCGAGCCCGATTCGTACGCCTCCCTGAGGTTGCAGGAAATGTTATAGACTCTTTTTCCGTCGGTGATGGGAATAAGAATATTTTCATACATCGCTCCCTGATTCTCATATACCTGCTTGATCACCGGCTGGGCCACCTCGGCCAGTCGCTCTGTTTTACGTTTGAAGGTCTCAAATGCTTTTTCGGTAACAACATCTACCTGCTCCTCCTCTCTCATCCCTTTCATCTCCTCCGCTTTGAAAGGAATTTCGAGCGCCATGATGCGAAGAAGATCGAGCTGCATGTTTCCGTAATCATCCTCATTCAGCTCCACGATATTTCTTGCGGTCTCTGAGATCATGTTGGCTACATCATTGTCGATTCGTTCACCCATCAATGCATGACGACGCCTTTTATAAATAACCTCACGCTGTGAGTTCATCACATCATCATACTCCAGCAAACGTTTACGTATACCGAAGTTATTTTCTTCCACCTTCTTCTGTGCCCGCTCTACCGACTTGCTCAACATGCTGTGTTCCAGTACATCTCCCTCATTGAATCCCATCTTGTCCATCAGCCCTGCAATCCTTTCGGTGGCGAAGAGACGCATCAGATCATCTTCCAGTGAAACGAAAAAGACTGATGACCCCGGGTCCCCCTGACGGCCTGCACGACCGCGCAACTGGCGGTCCACACGACGTGACTCGTGCCGTTCCGTACCGATGATGGCCAGACCACCTGCACCCTTCACGGCTGCTGACAGCTTAATATCCGTACCACGACCTGCCATATTGGTTGCAATGGTCACTACCCCACTCTGTCCCGCGTTGGCCACAATCTCGGCTTCACGCTGGTGCAGCTTGGCATTCAGTACGTAATGTTCAATCTTACGAAGGGTAAGCATACGACTCAACAGCTCGGAGATCTCTACGGAGGTGGTACCTACCAGTACCGGTCGCCCTGCCTTAATCAGTTTTTCAATCTCCTCTATGACAGCGGTATATTTCTCACGTTTGGTCTTATATATGCGGTCATTCTGGTCGTCACGTGTGATAGGCCTGTTGGTCGGTATCACCACCACATCCAGCTTATAGATATCCCAGAACTCGCCAGCCTCTGTTTCAGCTGTACCGGTCATACCGGCAAGCTTACTGTACATCCTGAAGAAGTTCTGCAGCGTGATGGTCGCAAAGGTCTGTGTGGCAGCCTCCACCTTCACATGTTCCTTGGCTTCGATAGCCTGGTGCAAACCGTCGGAGTAACGACGTCCCTCCATCACACGGCCTGTCTGTTCATCCACGATCTTCACCTTGTTATCAATCACCACATACTCATCGTCTTTTTCGAACAATGTGTATGCTTTCAACAGTTGGTTCACGGTATGCACACGCTCCGATTTGATCGCGTAGTTTTGAAACAGCTCATCTTTTTTCACCGTTTTGTCCTCATCGGTAAGAGATGAGTTTTCCAGTTCAGAGAGTTGAGAAGCGATATCGGGCAGAATAAAAAACTGGGGGTCATCAGACTTCCCGGTCAGTAGGTCAATCCCTTTATCTGTCAGCTCAATACTGTGCATTTTTTCCTCAATGACAAAATAGAGCGGATCGGTCGCAATATGCATATTACGCATCTGCTCCTGCATGTAAAACGCTTCGGTTTTGAGCATCGCCGCTTTCACACCCTGTTCGCTGAGGTACTTGATAAGCGGTTTATTTTTTGGCATCGCCTTATATGAGCGGAAAAGCAGCAAAGCACCCTCTTCCTGTTCTTTCGGGTCGGATGATGCCATCTTCTGTTTCGCCTCCGCCAGCAGACGGGTAGCCAGATCCCGCTGGGCCTTCACGATCACCTCTACTCGCGGACGCAACAGATCATACAACTGGTCATCACCTTTGGGTACAGGGCCGGAGATAATGAGCGGTGTACGCGCATCATCAATCAACACCGAGTCCACCTCATCCACAATGGCATAATTATGTTTCCGCTGCACGAGGTCCTTGGGTGATACAGCCATGTTGTCACGCAGGTAGTCAAAACCAAACTCGTTATTCGTTCCGAAAGTGATATCCGACTCATATGCTTTGCGTCGTGCATCGGAATTGGGCTCATGCTTATCGATACAGTCTACCGACAAACCATGGAACATGTACATCGGCCCCATCCATTCCGAGTCACGTTTCGACAGATAATCATTCACTGTGACCAGATGTACCCCCTCATGTGTGAGAGCATTAAGGAATACCGGCAGTGTTGCCACAAGTGTTTTTCCTTCACCGGTAGCCATCTCGGCAATTTTCCCCTGATGCAGTACCACACCGCCAAATAACTGCACATCGTAGTGAATCATATCCCAGGTGATCTCGTTGCCTCCCGCAATCCAGTGATTCTGGTAGATCGCTTTATCTCCTTCAATGCGCACAAAATCATGCGTCGCTGCCAGATCACGATCGAAATCAGTGGCTGTAACCAGAATCTCACCGTTCTCCGTAAAACACGCGCCGTATCTTTC
>Ga0265294_10006751_pt1 | contig 13718 bp, 16 predicted proteins | sample MunlanPumphouse3_FD_192504 | JGI IMG/M metagenome (GOLD analysis project Ga0265294, IMG submission 192504) | Groundwater microbial communities from a municipal landfill in Southern Ontario, Canada - Pumphouse #3 | ecosystem: Environmental > Aquatic > Deep subsurface > Groundwater | place... | reverse complement strand
ATATAATAGCAAAATCATTCACAATTCTGTGAGGAAGGGTTTTTAATAAATCTTTATTTGCATTAGCATTAATTACTTTAAAAGATAAATCTTCTTTTACCTGGTTAAAATCTGCAATATAATCCAGGTTAATTTTATTATGGGATGCTTCTTTTAAGGTAAAAGCAATTTCTTTTAAAATATTTGACATATCCATTTCTGTTAAAGTATCTCTGAAATAATTATTTAAATTTATTACGGGGGAAATATTTGTGTTTTCCTTTTGAATAAGAAGACCTTCATAGCTTGTTCCATTATTTTTATTAATTGTTTTAAATCTAATATCTTCTTTTGAAATACTTTCATCAATTAACGAGAAGTTGTTTTTGATATAAGTTCTAAATTCTTCTATGTTCATTAGTTGTTCTCCTTTGCTTTTTTTATCTGACTCTTATAATTCTCTAAACGCTTTTTTCTTTTCTTACGTTCTGTTATCTTGTCTTCTTTCGTAATTTCTATAAATATTTTTTCTTTCATTTTTCAAATTCTCCTTTTCTAAAATTCATATTTTATTTTAAGGAAGAAAGAAAAAAGTTAATTATATAGTTTGACTGATGAATATATTCTTCCACTTTTTCTTTCCCTTCCCTATGAATAAACAATTTTTTGTTGGAAGAAAATACTTTAATTTTTGCTTTTTCTTTTTTTAATATATCTTCCAATAAAGTCTGATACGAATATCCAAAAACATAAGTTCCTTTATAGGTAAAATTTTTATTAGAAATAAGATAATTGATTTTTCGATAGGCGCCCTCGGGAGATTTTTGATTTTCTATTTTAAACAGAGCATCCATTTCACTGATTGTATACTTGCTTCCTACTGGGAACAAAGGACAAGTACTTCCAATAATGTCTATATACACTTCTTTTTTATCCATAACATCCCCTATCTTTCGAGATCATAATCTTTCGAATGCTTTAAAGATTGTTTTCTTTTTTGCATTCTTTTTTGTTCCTGGCTTCTTAAATTATCTCCAATTTTATTTACTTTGTTTTGAATATCCGGTTGCATTTTATAAAGATTTCTTGTGTATGCTTGTGAAATATCATATACACTGTTTTTTCTCCCAGTGACTTTATTTAATTCTTCTATTTGCAGAACCAATCTTGTAGAAGAAGTAAATCCTTTGGAATCTAAATCCATTTTAATGTTAAAACGTTCAAAATTAATGTTTGCCATATGAATTAATCAACCAACTTGATTGATGTTTCCTTTCCTGGGGTGACGTAAATTTTCTTTTTTTTGTAACATAATTCAATGTTTTTATTTTTCATATTTTTTTTGAAAAAGGGACTGCAAATAACTTTAATTTCTGTAATATGATTTCGTTTCATTTTTAATTCTAGACGCTTATTTATTCGAATCTCATATTTTCCTCGGTGCTTTATAATTCGGCATTTTCCAAGCAACTTATATCTTCCTTTTTCATCTTTTGCATAAATTGCAGCGGAAGAAAAAAGCCAAGAAGCCATGAAAAACAAAAATCCTGTAGTTGATGTGGATGCACTAGAGCCAACGGTTATTGTAGCCATAGTTGCCATTTCCTCTTCGTAAATATGAATGGCATGTTCCACATTATCAAGAGTGATTGTTTTAACTGCAATGTTTCCACAGTAATCTTTGACTTGAATCGTATATTCTCCATTTTCAATAATATTATTTACTTCATAGGATGCAATCCAGGTCTCTCCCTGGTCAAAAGAATATGCTTCTGCAGGTAATCCGGATTCATTATCTGCAGCAAGAACAATAAGTTCTGTATGATCACCAAACTCATATGTTTCAAAGGAAATAGTTGGTGGAGTATTATCAATCGAATCTACTAAAACATCAATAGAACCAATATTTCCTGCGCAATCTCTAACATACACGATGTAGGTTCCATTTTCTGTTACTCTAAATATATTATCATCAGTCCAGTTTGTTTGATTTCCGAAACTATATGCATCCGTCGGTAATCCGGATAAATCATCGGATGCAATAATTTGAATATCTGCATAAGGAATATACTCTCCATTTACAAAAGAAGTAGAAATAGTTGGTACTGTTTTATCAATATTAGTAACTTCAACGGTTGCAATTCCACCGTTTCCTAATACATCATAAGCGCTTACTGTATAGATTCCATTTTCTGTAATTGTATAGGAAGCACTTGTCCCCCAAGTTGTTTCACTATTGAAAACCAACCCAGAAATGCCTGCTTGATAATCAACGGCACCTGCATTTAATAATCCTTCTTGCACATAAACAGAATTATCATATGTTAATGTTACAAATGGACCCGTCGTATCAATTACATTAATTTCAAAAGAAATTTTACTACTATTTCCACCATAGTCACGGCCTTCAATAGTATACGTGCCGTTTGCCGTTGCATAAAAGGAATTACTTGCCGTCCATATTTCTGAACCATTAAATCGAAAAGCTTCGCTTGAAACACCATATCCATAATCAATAGCTGAAACAGTTACCGTAACCCCTCTTGTAAAGGTGGTATTATCATATTCCACTGAAAGAATTGGAGCATCATTATCAATTTCACTAATTGAAATTGTTAATGAAGAAATATTTCCTGCATTATCTCTTGCATAAAATACATACGTACCATTGGATGTAAAAGAGTAATGTGTTTGAGACGTCCAGTTCGTTTGATTTCCTAAGCTATATGCTTCTGCAGGAAGTCCAGATTCATCATCTACCGCTAATATATCAAAAGACACTGATTTACATGCGCCACCTTTTGAATAATTCGTTGTGAAAACAGGTGGACTTTCATCAACACGTGTAACCGTAACGTCAATGGATCCAATATTGCCTGCAATGTCTCTTCCATATATCGTATATGTTCCATTTTCTGTTACTCGAAATACAGTATCAGAAGTCCAATTTTCTTGATTTTCAAAACTTAACGATTCTATAGGTAGCCCCGACAAAGTATCTAGTATTGTTACTTCTAGATCCACATAAGCGACCATATCACCAGTATCATCATATGTTGATGAAAGTACTGGTGGTGTTGTATCAACATTACTGATATCGATACTTAAATCTTTTGTTCTTGTAACGCCAGTATCAATATAAGTTAAGGTAACAGTATATGTTCCATTACTCGTTACTGTAATATCTTGTGTAGTTTCCCCAGTATTCCATGAATAACCAACAATAGAGATATCTCCAACATTTGTAACATACGCCGATAAGTCAACACTTTGTACATAATCTGTTGTGCTTTCATCAATGTGTAGAGTTCCCTCTACTGTTGTGGAAGAAACGCCTGGTGTTAAAGACCAGGTGGTAGTTGTAAATGTTCTTGATTGCGGATAAACCCCATCATTTCCAGGAGTTCCATCTAAATTTGTCCATGTCGTTCCGGCATAATAATAAGAACCGGTAACTCCAGTAAAAATCCCATGAACATAATACGTAAGTCCACCACTTGTATACGTATCGTAGATTTCTGCATACCTTGTATATGATGAAGTACTTGAAACGGTATAATCACCGCCGCCAGAAGAAGAGCTTCCTGTAATGATATTTAAAATGTTTGTTTGCTCTGCAGCTCTAGATTGAATTGAAAATGCACTCCATATTAAAATAAGTCCGAAGCATAACACGATGCCTTTAAATAATTTTTTCATGATTTCCTTTCCTTTTTATTGAAATGATGTAAGTATTTGATAAAAAACATCATTCCTTAATTGAGCATTTAATAATACCGTTGCGCCAATGGATGCTAACGCAAGAAATGTAAGAACAAGAATTACTTTTCCTGCAATGAAAAACCCATCAATCAATTTTTCAAATATTTTTCCACCCGTACTTACCTTGTTGATTACAATGTTTTCTACTTCCACGCCCCCTGCTTCAGCAAAAAGTTTTTTTTCTTTGTTTTCTTTATCTTCTTCTAAGTATTTGCTGTACAGTGATTTTCTTTTGTTTTTTTTCATTTCCCATTCCTTTCTTTAAATAATTTTTTTTTATTATTTTTGTTTGCTTTGATTGCCATATATTCATTTAATATATTTTTTGCATCCTTAAAATCAAAACTTGTAAATGGATCTTCTGTAATACTTAAAAATGAAACGTGGTCTAATCCTTCCATATTATTTTTTATAAATTTTTCTTCTTTTTTTCTCACCATATTAAAGCAAAAATAATATCCTTTTATCGTATCTCTACTTGCATTTTTAAAAACAACATCTGCTTGTTCAATTTCCCATGGTTTCGAACCAGATATTACGATGCAAACATTTGATTTGTTAAAAGAAATAATATCTGCATCATTATAATCTCCAAAATCTACAATAATAAAATTATAGGATTTACCAAGCACATTCCCAATGGTCTTATCATTCGCATTCGGATAGTAATCGATTCCGTTATAAATAAAATAGTCTTCATACAATTTTTCTTCAAAAACTTCTCTGATGTGTTCATATGCTCCTGTTTGATTTGCTTCTACGAGAGCAACCATATATCCTTCTTTTCTTAAAAAATTTGCTAACACAATAGAGTTATGGGTTACTCCGATTCTTTTTTGTGTCCCTACCATCCCAATCATTACTTTATTGACGGTTTGTTTTACTTCTTTTTCTATCACAATCTTTTCCAATTCTTTACTACTTTTTGTTTCTTCAAAACAAATGCTATCTTTATATCCTTTTCCTTCTCCTTGCAAACAATGTCTCAATTCTTCTCTGATTTTATTAAAATCATCCGTTACAATTAAGTTATAAACTCCCATATGAAATAGATCCGTTAGAAATTTGTCTCCTTTAATTCGGTTTGCAGCAAGAATGATAATTCGTGTTGTGTAGCCCATAATTTTAATAGATTTTAAAGCTTCAAGCGTTTCTTGATCAGAACTTGAAAAAGAATTTAAATCTATAATAAGAATGCCTACACTTTCTAGTTTGGAAATATTATCATTGATAAATTTTTTAAAATATGTATCCGCTGCTACAACAGAACCAGAAATTAAGTATCCCATCTCATCAACAACAGATTTAATAACCGCTGCATAGGTGTTCGATGCTAATATATAAGTTTCATTATTATTCATTAATATCATCATCTCCTTCTTTATAACATTTTAAAACGGGCAGTAATAAAAACCGGATAAACTGGCCGTAATTCAAAGTAGATATTTTGCTATAAAATATAACTCTTTGAAAAAGTTCTTCAGGGGGATATAACGTGAAATTTACAAACTTACAATTTTTGAGTCTCTCTTCTTCCTCTAAAAATTCCACGAAAATTCCGTTTGGTGTTTCTTTTTCAAATTCTTTCATTTCATTCGATAATGCTTGGTTTAAAAAAGTACTAAGTTTAAGGCTATTGAAAGTACTTAATTCTTCAAAAAATAAAAGTTCATTTTTAGTAAATTTTACAATTACTGGATGTATATTATTCATTTAAACCCTCGCTTTCAACATTTGCATAAGGCTCAAATAAACCTGGTGCATTTTTTGTTTCATTAACTTGATATGCAATGCCAACGATGGCAATTACAATACAAACAATAATTATAATTAAATCATAAATTTTTTTGTTGTTTTCATTCATAACGTTTCCTTTCTAATAAAACGACCAAAAGTTCTTTGCTTCGTTAAAAACCATGTTGCAGTCGAACTTTATCGTGTTATATTTATTCCAATTGTCCTTATTGGGATCATTAACAATAAACATAGATTCTTCGGTTGCTCCTACTATTGCAATAAAATGTCCACCACTGGTAAAGGTAAAGGGTCCCATCGAAGCAATGATTATATGTCCTGCTTCTAGTTCATCGAGCACGGCGTCCGTATCTAAACCAAGGTCTGTACAATTGACGCCCCAATGAGTCGCACATCCAGAAAACAAAGACCAGTAAGAACCGCCACCTTCATACGCATACGTATCACCCGTCCAAGCAACGACATCATCTGGTTCTAAATTCTCTTGCAGTAAATAAGAAAACACCATCGCTACACTAGTCGGTCCACATCCATCAGAAGCAATCGTTCCGGTAGAATAGGGGTCTGTGTAATCTTGTTGATAATATAGCGGAACAGCCAAAAAACTAGCTATAATATCACGGCTCCCAACATAATCAATCAAGTCTCCGGTAGCAAACATGCCTTCGGTATAAATGCCTTCAAGTCCCAGCCAATCTGCATATAAGTTAAAAGAAATCTCATAATTATTTTGAATTGTTCCACTTGCAGACATATCGTCTGCAGCTTCTCCTGGACTTTTAATCCCGTTGTATAAAAACACTTGTGTATGAAGTGCTTCAATTTCCTCTTCCGTTAGTTCAATGCCTTCCATACCTTCTAATTGCTTTTCTACCGTTACTGTTCTTCGATAGATGGTACTAATCTGTTTCATAAAGCGCATGACTTTATCTTCGTCATAAACAACTTCATCTAAAGAACTTGCCGCTTTATAATCATCGTTTGTTTGTGTTAAATATGCTAAAATATAAGCATAATTAATGTTATTCATGGCTCTTGTAATGGTTACTTCTTCATCTTTTTCTTCATATTCATCTTCTAATCGTTCTTGTTCTTCATCCATAACTTCTTCAACATATTTTAAATATTCATTCCAAGAGGTATCGATGTTTTTATAAATATCACTTTCTTCAATTACAAAAGTTTCATTTAATTCCTCTCCTACCAGTCCAGATACAAAGCTAGAAGCAATTGCTCCAAACAAAAAGAAACAGCCTATCGCTCCTGCAATAATTTTTAAGAGTATATTGAAAAATTTTTCTGGTTCTTTTGCTGCACTTGCTCCAACTTTTGCGGCAATGGTTGCTATTGCTGACATGTAACACCCTCCCCTTAACGGCCACCTGCAGTTCCAAACATTTCAAGGAAATATTCTCTTACATCAACTTTTAATTTCATCCGTTTACTTCCCGCAAATAAAATACCTTCGCCACGTTGCTTACTAGATAAGATCATTTCTTCTTGCTCTGTTAAATTAAATAACTTTTTCGTTTCTTCTAAATTTTTTCCATCGGTACCCATAATAAATTTATAGCAACTATTATCAATAATTGCTTGCCCAAAGCGTTTTACCGCAGGATCTAACACATCAACTACAGAATGTGTAATAAATAGAAAACCTGCTTCGTATTTACGGTCACGCTTACTAATATTTCGCATGAATTTCATTAAGTCTGGATAATCTGGATCTACATATAAATAGCCTTCATCCACACCTAATATAATTTTCTCATTACGGTCTTTACTCATTTGTTGCCATGCCCAAGAAGTTAAATTATAAAATTGCGCACGTTGTACTTTTGCATCCGCTTCCAAAAGTCCAGAACAATCAATATCAACAAAATCTGCTTTTGCATCAATTGTTGTTGGTCCATTCCATATAAACTTATCCGCACCTACTCCAATGGGGTAAAGCAAATCACGAAGCTCCGAGTAAAGATTTCGATCATAATCCGTAAGGTCTTTTTCTTTTTTCTTTTCTTCTGCAGCAAAATATAATTCTTCCATAATTGGATACGCTTCTGCTGTAAGCGTATCCGGGTCTGTATCCCAAAAAATTTGATGTTTATTATAGGTTTCAATTAATAACTCTTCTAATTTAGTCTGCACATTTTCATACTTATGTGCACCAAAATATTGTTTAAAGAAAATACGTAATCCTTGAATATGAATTGCCATATCTGACGTGGTATCTTCATATTGATAAAAATCAGTAAGATTTTCTCCATCTTCTAAATCTTCTTCTTGAACAATGGGTGCTTTACGAATTTGTAAAGGATTAATTCTGCCATTTTTACCACCTAGACCATCAATTACTTGTCCATTAATATCTTTATGTTTTGCTAAATCAACATACTCATGTTCTGGGTCTAAAATAATTAGCTTTGTTCCCATTGCCAATAGTTTGGTATACAAAAGTTTTAAAAAAGTACTTTTCCCTGAACCAGGTAGTCCTGTTACAAACCAATTTGAATTGACACGATCATTCCCTCTTTGCCAAATATTTAAAATAATCAACTTGTTTTCTTTTGTTTTTCCGATATAAAAGCCATTCTTATCATTTATTCCCGATGAAGCCATTGGATACCCACCCAAGAATGCATTCATCGTCATGTTCCGATCACCATTTTTTGATACATCTTCGTTTGGTATTCCATAAGGAGAAATTGCTTTTAGCGCAAGCAATTGTTTATAGGTAAGAAGTTTTGCGCGAAACTGATGTACAGCAATTTTTCCATTGACACGTTTGATTCTATTTTCTAACATTTTTTCTGTTGGTGCTTGAATGTGCAATAAGATGTTTAAATATCCGACCGGTGATTCTTTTATGGCTATTTCACGAACCATATCCGTAAAATCTTCAATTCTTTTATCCAACACTTGAATTTCTGAAGTAACTTTTGCCATAGCCTTATCGCCTTTTAGTTCCGATATTTTTTTATTGTAGACTTCAATCATGTTTTCTGCAGATGAATAATGATATTCAAAAAAAGTACTTGTTCCTTCTAAATTTGCAAGAGCAGATAACCATCCATAATTTACTCCTTCCATTGGATATCCTACAATAGAATATATTCGTCCAAAATTATCTCCTAAATTCGTGTTTCTAGATGTAAAATCGATTCCTGAAGGGGTAATTATATTTAAAATATGTTGATTTGCATTGTTTTTTTGTGCTTCTACTATTTCCTTTGCCATAAGAGAACTCCTTTTCTGATATATTCAAATGCATCAATAATTTTTCTGTATTCTTTATTTTTTCTTCATAAATACTTTTTATTTTATAAAATTCTTTTAATTCATTATTTAAGATAAAAATGATTTCTTTTTTTTTGATTATATTTTTTCCAACACTCATTTAAACATCCTTTCTACAAAAGACAAATTGGTGTTTCATAAAAACTTCCCTGACCTAACATTTCATAAGGCGCTTGTATCGCATTACTAAACAGATTGCACATTTTTAATATTTTTTGACCTTTAATGATTTCTACGGTTATCTCATTCATAAGATAGCGTGTTTTAAATTCTTCAATCCGTTCTTTTAATTCGCGCTCGGTATCTTCTTTATGCAAACCTATTTTTCCCCAAATTTTAATAAAATGTTGATGCTCATAATTTTCTTCATTACTAGAAAGTTCTACACATTCTAAAATCATTTCCCTTAAAATTCGTTTGCGTCCAGGATTGGCCATTTCATCATTGTATATTTCTTTTAGTTCGTTTTTATATTGATCTAAATCAATCTCTCTTGGAAGTGTAAAATATACAAATTTCTTTCTATCATCTTTAAAGGTGGAAGTGAAATGTTCTGTTTTTGCTTTTAAATCTTCTTTTGTCATTAAATCAATGTTCAATGGATAGACCTGTAAATAGCACATAATAAAATTGTCTTTGGTATATAGAAATATATCTTTTATATCTTTTACGTTTGTAAAATCATTTGCTTTTTGTTCTTTACTTGATTGATTTTCCATTTATTCATCCTCATTTCTATGTTCTATGCATTTAATTTCATTATGATATTCGTATGCATATTTTTTTTGTGCTTTTTGAAAAGCAAAATAAACTCTTATTTTATCGAGACCATTATCATTAAATGCATCTCTTTTTATAAAAAAGATAAACCCTGCAAAAAGGAAAATAATAAATACAATAAAATCTATCATTAGAGATTGGGAAAAAATATGTAAGGAAATACAAAAAACAAGATCAAAAAATATACAAAACCCTATGTATCTTATTTCTCGATTCCCTATTCCAGAAACAAACTCTTTTTCTTCTGGAACGGGAAGTGGAATATATAAATCTTTCTTTTGTTCCTTTTCTTTCATAATAAATTCCCCTTTCCATAAATATTCATCACAAAAGTAAAAATTCCTGTGATAGAAACAATCAACAATCCAATTCCAACGGTTGTAATTGTATTTTTTTTATGTTGTCCTTTCTCATCTTCTGGGCATACCATATAATTTTTGATTTTAAGAATGGTTACAAAAACTAACAACGGAACTTCCAGAATGAGTAATACTTTTGAAAAAGAATGAATCAATATAATAGATCCTTCTATTGCATTAGAGGTTTCCCATGTGACATTATCGCCGCTTCTGAAAAATATCGTGTCAAATAAGAGAGATATAATTTCAGGTAAAAAAGCTCCTATAATTCCCGTTTTAATATTTTTTTTTACTTTTTGAAGTGCATCTTTCACACTAATTACTTCTCCATGTGTTTTTTGAAGAATCATAATTGATTTAATTACCACAATTGCTTCAATTAAAACTTGAAAAGCAAGTATGATTGGTTCTATTGCATCATTAATAGCTTCCATGTTCCCTCCCTATTTAAGTGCGCGAATTACTTGCGGTGCCATTTGTGCTGCACTTCTTGCACTACCACCAAGCGTACGTCCTGCACCGGAAGAATATGTGTATTTATTTAACCAATCTGGTGCTTTTGTTGCAAACATAAGCAAAGCAATTGCATACATTGGGCCATTTCCATCGGCTAAAGGATTGGCCATTAAAAAAACCAAAGAGATTTTAATTGAAACCACTTGAATAATGTACCCAAAAGCTACCGTTAAATAACTTGCAAAAAATGTTTTAAAACGATCTCCACCTGCTGTTACCAAATCTACACAAAACAAGGAAAACAAAACTTTTAACCAAGCTAATTCAATGGCTCTTTTTAATGCCTTAAAGATTAAAATAACAATAAAGATAGCATAGATAATAATCCATATCGTATCTAATAACGCTCCTGCAATGAATAAGTTGGATATAAAATCGCCCCATGCTCCCGCCGCAGTTACTTCTGCGTCGATATTTTCAATTGCTAAATCATAAACCATGTCAGAAATATCCATAATCGAGTTAAATATAAATGGGTGGCTAGTGATTAACGCTACCGCTATACATATTTTTTTAACTATCTGAAGGGGTTCACTATCAGGATCTCCGTCCATTTCTAAGGCATGTGTCATTAAAAGTTGTTTCACAGCAAGTAAAGTTAAAAAGGATGCGGATAGAGTTATCACTACTGTAATTAAAGACTCAATTTGTGAAGAGCTAACAATCCATGAAATATCTGTAAAAAACCTATTTATTAATCCAAATACTTGCTCCATAATTGCATCAACAATTTCTTGTGATGATTTCATAAGAAGCTCTGTCAGCCATCCATGTTCTTCTGTTAAAACAATCATTAAAGCTCCTTTCTACTCTGCACTTACTCCATAAATTGCAAAAATCCAAGTTAAGATACCACCTACCAATAATACGGCAACCGTTCCTATGGTAATTTCGATTCCTCTTTTTTTATGTTTTGCTTTTTCTTCATTTTGAGCTGTATTATATTTTCCAATTTGGCCAATAATTAAAAATACTCCCGCTGCAGTTAAAAGAGTCGTAAGTGCTCCCGTTCCCACTGCAATTAATGTTTTCGTGCCTACATAAAAAGCTTGATTTTGAAGAGAGCTCATTGCTTCCTCTTCGGTCATGGCCGCAAAAATTGGCACTTTGTAAAACATTGCCGATACAAAAATTAGTGCGGTTACTAAGTTTCTAATAATTCTTGGTTGGTTGTTTTTTGATTTCATAAATTTTCTCCTTTTACATTGTTGTTTTTTAAATACATACTATGTTTCCTGTTTCACAAACCTCTTCAGGTGATTCTATTTTGCTTCCTAGTACCTTACAATTCACTACTTCTTCTATGGTTTCATCTAATATTTTTTGAAGCCCTTCTATTTGGCATATCTCTTTATTTATTTTTATCGTATACGTAAGAACCATAGTTTCAATTTTTTCATCTAATTGACTTTCATTGATTAATATCTTTTTCTTTTCTAATAACAATTTTTCCATCCCTGGGGTCATGTTTAATTTTTCTTTGTTCTGTAACATCTCTTCTATCCACTCTAAACTAAATGATTTAAAGCCATGAATTACATTGCTCATTTTTCCCCTCTCTTTTATAAAAAACTATTTTTCTTTTTTGGTGAAAGAACTTCTACTTGTTCTTGTGGTTTTTGAAATAGTAGTTCTTCTTCTTTTATTTCATACATTTTCCAAATTTCCCAAAGTGGAATCATTTCTATTATTTCTCTTTCTTTTCTTTTACTTTCTCTTTTCATAATTAATTCTTGATTATGTGTTTCATTACCCAATCCAAACAGCTCATTTATATAACTATTAGAAATATCTGTTAATTTTGTTATTGCAGGAAATTTACTTGTAAACATTACCAAAGCATCTGGACTTTCAAAACGACCAACTTCTCCTGGTGTTAATAATGCTCTGCTTGTCATGGCTGCACTGGAAGAATAGCTTGCATCATTTTTCTTTCCATCACTAATACTTGTTGATGCAGATGCCGTTTCTACCGTGTAGGTATCAAGCCTTGTACTAATTTCCTTTAAAGTTATTTCATCATCCGCTTTTAAATGAATTTTCACTTCACAATTCGTTTTTATTGTTTCATAACTATCTTTATAAATTTTTTTGAGTTGGAAATAACTTTGTACAAATAAATGAAAACCAATACCCCTAGATCGTCCTGCAGTTGTTCCCGTTTCTAAAATAGGAATCATTGGACAATTTCCTGCTTCATCTATAAAATAATTAAAACCAATAGGTATTCTTCCTCCATTTTTATTTGCAAGTTCAACTTGCTGCATATATAGTTGCGTGATAAGTAACGTTGCAATAGAGTACATCGTTTTCTTTTCGTCTGGAAGAATTAAATACAAAATACTCTTTTCTTTTGTTAAATCCTTTAAATCAAAATCAGATTTAGAAGTCATTTCTGCAATAAAGGGATTGGTAAATAATTTTAATGTTCCAAGTGCAGAAACAAAGAAAGAAGATCTTGTTCTAAAATGTGCCATTTCTGCCATTGCAAAGACACTTCTTGCCGGGTGCGTTGTTGGAAGTTTTTCTAAAAATCTTGAAAGAGGCATTCCTTCATCATCTGGTTTACACATATTTGCAATAAAAAAATATACATTTACCATGTTTTTATATTCTATTGGGGCTTCCCATACAATCGATAAAATAGCTGCTGCAATACTGGACGTTTCTCCATTCGTCCAAATTGGTTCTCCTTTGGGTTCGCCAACAAGGGCTGCTACTAAATCCCAAGTACAATCTATTGCTTTTGCCGTATCTTTATCTTCATATGCATTGATGATTGGTTGTAAAAAATTATAATGCACTGATTTTTTGGGGTTTCTTAAATCAAGTGCATATACTTGATAGTGAAATGTTTTTGCTAATTCAGAGGTGTAATAATAATTTTCTCCTTTAACATCATTAACAAAAAGTGAAGTCCCAAACAAAAAATTAAGAAATATGGATTTAAAAATTACTCTTCTATTTTTACCAGATCCGGTAATTCCATCCGTAAGAGAATGATGGTCTTCTTTTAAATATTTCAAAACCTCTGTTTTTTTTTCTTCTTTCGCATCTAACAGCAGTCCTGTTTTTCCTTCAAGTTTCGGAAAATCATGGGAACCTTTTTTTATAATCACCTCACTTAAAATTTCTTTTTTTTCTTGCATTGATAAAAATCTTGCATTCCCATGTTGTCCATTTCCAACAGCAACTGGGATTTCTATATTATGTGTAATCTGTATCGTTTCCGTTTTTCCTATTTTGGGTTTCATACTCATTGTCATCATA
>Ga0265294_10006750_pt1 | contig 13720 bp, 13 predicted proteins | sample MunlanPumphouse3_FD_192504 | JGI IMG/M metagenome (GOLD analysis project Ga0265294, IMG submission 192504) | Groundwater microbial communities from a municipal landfill in Southern Ontario, Canada - Pumphouse #3 | ecosystem: Environmental > Aquatic > Deep subsurface > Groundwater | place... | reverse complement strand
ATCGGTTCGCAATTTACAACTTGATGATTCAAAACATCAATGTATGTTACAAGGAGAAATTGTCAAACTAACGGTTACAGAATATGAAATTGTTAAGGTATTAATCAAAAATGCTGGTATTGTTATGACTCGGAATAAACTCTTAAATATTATTTGGGGTTATGAGAGTTTAGCAGAGACAAGAACCCTTGATATGCATATCAAATCCATTAGAGAAAAATTTGCCAAAGTAACAATGGATATTTATATTGAAACAGTCAGAGGAATTGGTTATATCATTAATTAATAGGAAGGAGAAATAATATGGGTGATCAACTTATTAAGCGTAATCTTACAATAACCATCATTAGCTTAATTTTATTTTTCTTTCTTTCATTATATATAACCTCATTTTATAACCGTAAAAACCTTGAAGAAAATTTAATCAATATTTCTTCCATTCTCAATAAGCAAATTAAAGATAGCATGACAGAAGAAGAGATTGTTGCGATTGTTGATAGTTATACCCAAGATCAAACATGGATTAAAATTGTTGTTGCCAACAGCTTAGGATCTATTGTCATCGATAGTATGGATGATAGTATGAGTGAAGTTCTTACAACAACACTAACAGAAAAAGAAATGGCTTATCTTGATGAAGGTAAAGCAGAAAAAAGAGTCTATATTATCGAAGGAGAGATTTACTATATCACAAAGATTAATGATGATATCATTGTTAGAACGGCGATTGCGGCTCAAGACAATGAAAGTTATATTCTTAATAGTGTCTTTTATATGCTCATATTGATTATTTTCGTTTTAATTATTGATATTTATTCTTCACGAAAAACTAGTTTGGTTATCGAAAATGCCTTTTCAATGATTAGTGATAATCTCAAAACAATGAATAGTGGGGAATATCAACAAATTAACACCCATCATACGTTTTATGAAGTGAGTGAAGCATTAGAAAATATCAATGAAATTAATAAAAACATTTACGCCTATATATCAGAAATTAGCAATGAACGCGATAAAGTCAATTTTATTGTCAATAACATGCAACAAGGGTTGATGATAATTAACGAAAATAAAGAATTATTAATCATCAATCAATACGCATGTAAGTTGTTGAAAGCAGAGTGTTGGGAAAATAAACCCAGCGATTTTGCTCAAATCATTAAAGATGGGTATCTAAGTGAAAAAATAAATCATAGTTTATGTCATCGTAAAGATGAATATTTTGATTATTATAATGAGAAAACGGGTAAAGTTTACTCGTTTGTATTGACCTATTTAATGAGCAAATGGGATCAAAGTACGCAGGAATCATCGCTTTTATTCATTTCCATTATTGATGTCACTGAAGAGCGTAAAAATGATGAAATAAAAGCCGAATTTATCGTCAATGCATCCCATGAATTGAAAACACCAATTACAACGATTAGCGGGTTTTCAGAATTGATTTTAAATGGTGCTGGCAAATGCGATGAAAAAGTCATTGAATATATTCGACGAATTTATTTAGAATCTATTCGAATGAAAAACACCATTGATGAATTGTTATATTTATCGAATCTCGAATATAAATCAAGCACAATCTCTTTGCATGAAGATGTAGATTTATCCGCTTTGGTCGATGATGTGGTTGATAGTTACCTTGATTACAGCCGTAGAAATGCAATTATGATTGAGAAAAAGACTATCGATGTTCATATTAAGGGCAGCAAAGCCTTAATTCGGCATTTACTTGTTAATCTTGTTGAGAATGCAATTAAATATAATCGCGAAAAAGGAAAGGTCGTTGTTTGTTTAGAAGAAGATGAAAAAGATGTCATTTTAAAGGTGATTGATACAGGTATTGGCATCGATGAGAGTAATATGAATAAAATTTTTGATCGTTTTTATCGGATTGAAGAAAGTCGAAATCGCTCTACGGGGGGAACAGGCTTAGGCTTAACCATTGCTAAGAAGATTTGTGTGGTACACGGCGCTAAGATATTTATCGATAGCAGTGTTGGAATTGGAACGACATTTACGGTAAAATTTACTAAGGAGACAGAATAAAATGAATATATGGCATGATATTAATCCCAATCGCATCAGTAAAGATAAGTTTGTTGTTTGTGTGGAGATTTCTAAAGGCTCGAAAATGAAATATGAATTAGATAAAGAAACAGGAAGATTAATGTTAGATCGAGTTTTGTATACGTCGACTCATTATCCCAATAACTATGGCTTTATTCCACGAACGTTATCAGGAGATGGTGATCCTTTGGATGTATTGGTGATGTGTACGGAACCGATTGTTCCATTGGCTTTGGTTAATGCTTATCCCATTGGAATTCTAAAAATGATTGATTCTGATGAAGTGGATGAAAAAATTATTGCAATTACAGCTGATGACCCATCGCTTAATTCTTACAGTGATATTTCTGAATTGCCGTCACATATGTTTGAAGAGATTACGCATTTCTTTACGGTATATAAAGAACTAGAAGGAAAGAAGACATTTGTGAAGGAAATATCAGGATCAAAAGAAGCGAAACGAATTATCGCAGAGTCCATAGAATTATACGAACAAACATTTGTTACTAAATAAGCTATGAAACGTGTTCATAGCTTTTTAAATTCAATTTACAAATGCTTTGTTTTTTGCTATAATCAAAGAAAAGAGGTGTTAATGTGAAGTATAGTTTTCGTAATGATTATGGAGAAATAGGGAATCCAGAGATCATAAAAGTACTCTATGACAGTGCTTATGAGCAAACACTCGGTTATGGATTTGATCAATATACGCAAGCATTGGAACAAAAATTTAGAAAAATAACAAAAGAAAACCTGAATGTATATCTTGTAAGTGCGGGGACACAAACAAATATGATTTTGATTGATAAGGCATTACGTAATTATGAAGCAGTGATTGCGGTTGATACAGGTCATGTCAATGTTCATGAAACGGGGGCAATCGAAGGTAGCGGTCACAAAATCCTTACTGTAAAAGGGGTTGAGGGAAAACTAACACCCGAAGAAGTACTTGAGGTTCTAGCAAAACATAGTGATTGCCACATGGTCATTCCTAAGCTTGTATATATTTCTAATTCTACTGAATTAGGTACTGTGTATCGATGTGAAGAAATCAAAGCTCTCTATCGGCTGTGTCAAGAAAAAGGCTTATACCTTTATATTGATGGGGCTCGTTTAGCAGCAGCACTAGCATCAACATTGGCTGATTATACGTTAGTTGAAATAGCGAAATATAGTGATGCTTTCTATTTGGGGGGAACAAAAAATGGTGTTCTTTATGGAGAAGCTTTGCTAATCAAACATGAAAAGTTAAAAGAACAGTTTCATTATCATTTGAAAAACAAAGGAGGAATGTTAGCAAAGAGTTATGTAGTTGCGAAGATGTTTTTACGTTTGCTAGAAGAGGATTTATATTTGAACAATGCTCGTCATGCAAATCGTTGTGCTGATATCCTCGTAGCTGGATTAGAACAATTAAAAGTAACGCATTTACCCCACAATCATACCAACCAAATATTCTTGACGCTGAAGAATGAAGAGATATCTTTATTGAATAAAGATTATGATTTTGAAATATGGTCACCAGGAGAAAAGGAAAGTATGATTCGACTAGTAACATCATGGGCAACAGACATTGCTATGTGTGAAACCTTAATCGGTGACTTGACAAAAATTCTTCACCAAAAAATGTAAAATAAAGAGTACGTTTTCATGAAAAAAGAAACTGTTTTCATGAAACAAACATGAAAATGTGTGATATACTATTATTGTCAGAAAGGAAGGCGATAATAGTGTTAGAAAATATCCTACTAGTAATAGCGGTGTTAACATTAACATTCTTCAGTTTAAAGGGAATCATTTATTTGATTAAATTTCATAATGATAACTTTAGATATTCACAAGATGAAGAAAAGAAGGCTTGCAATTACGAAGATTACCAATATTGCGACAGATTAAAATATTAATTTTCGTAAAAACAAACCAAACATACCAATCAATAGGATTGTGCAAATAGATGCTTCTTGAAGAATCAGGAAGCTTTTTTAATTGCATTTTTTTGTAAAAAAAGATATAATAAAATATAGTTTTGTGAGGCATAAATGTGGATAATAAACGAAAGTGTGTGATTTTTGATTTGGATGGAACATTACTAAATACGATTGAAGATATAACGGATGCCGTTAATATCGCATATCAAAAAAATGGCTTTGCTAGTTATTCTGTAAAAGAAGTCATGTATTTTGTTGGTAGTGGTGTGGATCTATTGGTAGAACGATCTTTAAAAGCGAGAGGATTATCTTTTGACTACTTTGCTTCTATTAAGAAAGAATATGTAAAGGCTTATCAGAATTGCCAAAAGAATAAAACAAAACCTTATCCAGGAATCATCGATATGCTTGCCATTTTAAAAAATAAAGGCTTAAAAATTGCGGTTATTTCTAACAAACCACAAATAGATACGGAAAAGGTGATTACCCATTATTTTTCAAGGGATTTTTTCGATTTGGTAATGGGTGCTCAACAAGGGATACCACTAAAACCCAATCCAGAGGTTGTTTTTAAAGCAATGACATTCCTACAGGTTAGTCCAAAAGAAACCATCTATGTCGGCGATAGTGATATCGATATGAAAACTGCTGTCAATGCGAAGTTGAAAAGCATTGGGTGTACCTGGGGATTTCGTACATTTGAAGAATTATCACAACATCAGGCTTCTTATATTGTAACCACTCCAGAGGAGATTATTAAAATTATCGGTTAGAAGGGAAAAAACAACATGGATGGAATAGTATTGATTAATAAAGAACAAGGTTTGACATCACAAGATGTTGTTTCTCGTGTCAAGAGGCTATTAAATCTAAAAAAGGTGGGTCATGCTGGAACACTAGATCCATTGGCAACAGGGGTTGTTGTTGTTTTGTTAGAAGAAGCAACAAAGCTTTCCAATTATTTATTAAATGAAGAAAAGGTGTATGAAGCGGAAATCACCATTGGGGTTGCTACAGATACAGAAGATGCGACTGGAAAGATTATAGATAGCAAAAAAGTTCTACCTATCGAGATTGCAGCAATTGATCGCGTATTAGCTGATTTGGTGGGTGAACTGGAACAAATTCCCCCTATGTTTTCAGCAATTAAAACATCAGGGAAAAAGCTATATGAACTAGCAAGACAAGGGCTTAGCATTCCTCGGGCTGCCCGTCGGATTGAAATACGGTCATTAACTAGAACTAGTGAGGCTTTTTATGAACAGGACGTGCTAAAATTTTCCTTTATAACAAGAGTAACGAAGGGTACATATATTCGAACGCTATGTACAGAAATAGGAGCTAGACTGCAATATCCAGCCCATATGAGTGCTTTGAAGCGATTAGCATCGGGAAAATTTACGCTTGAGCAATGTGTTAAGCTGGAAGATATTGCATCAGGAAACTTTAAAATGATTTGTCCGTTGGCGGCAATGAGTGATCAAAAAATAGTGAAACTAGATAACCAGGAATATCAACGAGTTAAAAATGGTATGACGCTCGAAAGCAAAGAAAAATTTTCTGATTGTGATTTGATAGTGTTAGAATACCAAGATAAGTTGGTTGCCATTTATAAAAAGGATGAAAAAGGGTATAGGGCAGAACGCGTATGGAATTAATTCGCTTTGATTTACGAAGAAAATATCATTTAGGAAAACTAATTGCAACCCTAGGCGTCTTTGATGGGCTTCATTTAGCCCACCAAAAACTCATTCAACGTGCGGTTGTGTTAGCTCATGAACAAAATGCAAAGAGCGCAGTGATTACATTTGATCCTCATCCTGATTATGTTTTGAAAAAGCGTCAAAATGAAGGATACTTAACACCATTATCTGAGAAAAAGCATTTCTTAGAACAAATGGGGGTTGATTTCTTGATTTTGATTCCTTTTAATCGAATCCTTAGTAATCGGTTACCAAGTGAATTTGAAGATCAATACCTTAAGAAATTTGATTTAATTAAAATCGTTGTCGGTTATGACTATCGCTATGGCAAATTTGGTCAAGGAACGACAGCAATGCTCAGCAAACGTTTTGCCGTGGAAGTCATTTCAGAACAAGTGATCAATCATGAACGATTTGCTTCTGATATGATTCGTCAAGAACTTTTATTAGGAAATCTTGAAAAAGCGAACAACATGTTAGGACGGCCTTACAATATTTCTGGAATCGTTGATCGTGGAAGCCAAATTGGTCAAAAATTAGGATTTCGAACGGCGAATATCAACGTAACAGAACCTTATCAATCCTTAAAAGTGGGGGTTTACGCTGTTGTAGTCACCATTGATGGCGTTAAGCGTTTGGGCGTTTGTAATATTGGTCACAATCCAACGGTGAAATATTTGCAAGAACCGCGGTTAGAGGTTCATATTCTCGACTTTGATGAGGATATTTATCAAAAGTGGATAGCCGTCGACTTTATTGCTTTTATTCGTGATGAGAAAAAGTTTGCATCCTTAGAAGAACTGGCGAACCAAATTCGTGAAGATGTTAAAACAACGCGAAACTTGATAGGAGATTGGTTATGACAATTGCAATTGTTGGTGCTATGGCAATCGAAATTGAATTTTTAATTCAAGAAATTGGCTATCAGAAAAAAATAGAGAAGAATGGGTACTGTTTTTGGCTTAGTGAATACGACAATAAGCAAATCATTATGACTTCCTCAGGCGTGGGAAAAGTTGCGGCTGCTATTTTAGCAACCACCTTGGTTAATCTATTTCCTAACATAAATTTAATTATCAATGTTGGCGTGGCGGGAGGAATTCAGAGTAAAACAAAGATTGGTGAAGTGGTAGCTTTTACTAAATATGCATACTATGATGCTGATGCGACATATTTTGAAGGCTATGTGTATGGACAAATTCCTGGATGCCCTGCATATTTTCATGCTGACCAAGGATTTTTAACGGCTTGTCAGGGATTTATCAATACTTCAGGAATGGTTTTAACTGGTGACATGTTTTTTACTAATCAAAATGCCATTGACGAAGTTGTGAAGGAGCATTTTCCAATGGAAAATGTCATCTCTCTTGATATGGAATCAACGGCTTTTGCTCAAAGTTATTATCATCTCGACTTTGCCTTTGCAAGCTTACGAGTTATCTCCGATATCATTGGTGGAACGATAAGCGAATACGAGCAAAACTTAGAATCTTGCTCTCATTTGGCCTGTAAAACCTTACTTGCAATTTTGAAAAAGATGTAAAAAAATGATTTACTTATTACTCAGTATGTGTTATAATATGTAAGTCCTAGTACTCTGAGTAACGAGTCTCCAACGTTTATCTGGGTTCTTGGCTAAAAAAATATAATTATAGGAGGACAAAAATATGTCATGTATTACAAAAGAGCAAAAAGCCGAAATTATTGCTAAGTTCGGGAAAAAAGAAGGCGACTCTGGTTCAGCAGAAGTACAAATCGCAATTCTAACAGCAGAAATCAATCGTTTGAATGAACATTTAAAGGATCATATTCATGATTTCCACTCAGGAAGAGGATTATTGAAAAAGGTTGGTCATCGTCGTAACTTATTAAACTATTTAAGAAACAAAGACATTGCTCGTTATCGTGAATTAATCAAAGAATTGAATTTAAGAAAATAATTTGGAAGGGGTATTATCTACCGTTGGCTTAAATACCAAGGTAATTGTGCCCTTTTTAATCATAAAAGGAGAAATAAAATAAATGAGTGAAAAAAGAGTATTTGAGTATGCACAGGGAGCCAGAAAGTTTATTGTAGAAGTTGGAGAATTGGCCAAACAAGCAAATGGAGCTGTGCTAGTAAGATTTAATGACACGGCTGTTTTGTCGGCTGCTGTTTTTAGTAATAAAAAGGGAACAGGGGATTTCTTCCCATTAACGGTACTTTACCAAGAAAAGCTATATGCAGCTGGTAAAATTCCTGGGGGATTTTTAAAGCGTGAAGGGCGACCAACAGAGTTAGAAACATTAACTTCAAGGTTAATCGATCGTCCAATTAGACCGTTGTTTGCAGAAGGATTTCGTAATGAAGTCCAAGTAATTAACACTGTTTTGAGTGCAAATCCTGATTGTTCAAGCCAAATGGCAGCGATGTTAGGAGCATCATTATCTTTGGTGATTTCTGATATTCCTTTCAATGGCCCAATTGCTGGTGTTATTGTCGGTCGTGTTGATGGTAAATTAATGATTAACCCCACTGCGGAAGAATTAGACAAATCAGATATAAACTTAATTGTTGCTGGTACAATGGATGCCATTAATATGGTAGAAGCAGGAGCAAAGGAAATTTCTGAAGAAGAAATGTTAGAAGCATTGTTATTTGGTCATGAAGAAATCAAACGTCTTGTTGCATTCCAAAAGGCAGTTCAGTCTGAAATTGGTAAAGCAAAAGTGGATGTTGAACTACGAACAGTTCCAGAAGAAATTAACAAAATAGTTCGTAAAATGGCAGAAAAAGATCTTCTTAGTGCGATTGTGATTGAAGATAAATTAGAAAGATATCGTCGTATCGATGAAATCAATGAAAAAGTAGTGACTGAATTAACTGAAAAATGGAAACATGAGGATGATGTTGAAGATAAAATCAATTATGTAAAGGAAGTTTTAGAATATATTGTTGCGATGGAAGTTCGTCGTTTAATTACTCAAGATAAAGTACGTCCTGATGGTCGTCGTGTCGATGAAATTAGACCACTGTCTTCACGAGTTGACATTTTAGAACGAACACATGGTTCCGCTTTATTTACTCGTGGACAAACACAAGCATTGAGCGTTGTTACGCTAGGTGCTTTGGGTGAATTCCAGATTATTGATGGTTTGGGTGTGGAAGAAGGAAAACGTTTCATGCACCATTACAATTTCCCAGCATTTAGTGTTGGTGAGGTTGGTCGTTATGGCTCACCAGGACGTCGTGAAGTTGGTCATGGGGCTTTGGGTGAACGCGCTTTATTACAAGTAATTCCAAGTGAAGAAGAATTCCCATATACAATCAGAGTCGTTAGTGAAGTCTTAGAATCAAATGGTTCTTCTAGTCAAGCATCCATTTGTGCGGGAACAATGGCATTGATGGCTGCTGGTGTACCTTTAAAAGCTCCTGTTGCGGGAATCGCGATGGGTTTGATATCAGATGGTGAAAAATATACCATTCTAACAGACATTCAGGGAATGGAAGATCACTATGGTGATATGGATTTTAAAGTGGCTGGTACTAAAAATGGTATTACAGCATTACAAATGGATATTAAAATTGAAGGTATCAATAAAAAGATTTTAAAAGAAGCGTTGGCACAAGCAAAAGTGGGAAGAATGACAATTCTTGGTCACATGTTGGCAACAATTCCAACCTATCGTGATGAATTGAGCTCATTTGCACCAAAAGTGTTGGCATTTAAGATTGATCCAGATAAGATTCGTGATGTTATCGGTTCTGGTGGTAAAATTATCACCGAAATCATTAAAGATTGTAATAATGTAAAGATTGATATTGAACAAGATGGTCGAGTTTTCATTATGCATAATGAAAAAGAATGGATTGATAAAGCAGCACAAATCATCAAAGACTTAACAAGAGAAGCTGAAAAAGGGAAATTCTACACAGGAAAAGTGGTTCGTATTGAAAAGTTTGGCGCTTTTGTTGAATTGTGGAAAGGCTGTGAAGGATTACTTCATATCTCTAAAATCTCACGCGAAAAAATTGCCAAGGTTGAAGATGTATTGCAACTAGGTGATGAGATTGTCGTTTGTGTTATCGGTATTGATGAAAAAGGTCGCGTAGACTTAAGCACTAAAGAAGGAATGGAAAGAGTTAACAATCCTGATGCGAACAACAAAGAGGAAAGAACCAATACTCGTCCTTTTAAACCACGTGAAAAAAGACCTTTCAAAAAAAGAGAAGAATAAGCATAAATTTAAGATAGAAATACATTCTATCTTTTTTTTGCGAATCAAACTGTCAATATCTTTTTTTTGCGAATCAAACTTTACATTAGTGGGTATTTGTGATATAATTGGCAAGTATTCGGGTAATCGAGCGGTTAAGGCCGTTAGGAAAGTCCTTGCTAGCACTGGCTGCGATGCCAGTAGTGTTTATGCCTAATGAAAAAATAAATTAGGGCACTAGAGATAGTGACGGCGAAGTTGACCCTTTAATGGCAATACTTCATAAAGTGCCACAGAGACGAACAATTCGGAAACGAAGGAAGTGGAACGGGTAAACCCCTTAAGCTAGAAACCCAAATTTTGGTAGGGGAACTTTCAATGAGGAACAAAACTCAACGAAGGCAAAGATATCTTTGAGATAAATGATTACCACCAAGAGCAATCTTGGTACAGAACAAGGCTTACAGAATACAATCTTATAAAAAATCCTTTAGGATTTTTTTCATATTGGAGCAAGTATGGAAGAACAAGCAATACAATCACAGAATGTATTACGAAACAAAAACTATTTACTATTATTTATTGGTACGTTGGTCTCTAATATCGGCGCTACATTTTATAGTTTTGCCATTAGTTTGTATATATTATCGGTTACAAACAACAATGCTGCGATTCAAGGCTTTTATTTGGGATTATGTGGAATTATATTTTTAATATTCACACCCCTTGGCGGTGTCATTGCTGATCGTAAGAACAAAGCAAAAATTGTTTATGGAACTGATTATATTCGCGGGTTTTTAATTATTGCTTCTGCGGTTTTGATTTATTTTCTAACCAAAACAGATAATAGTAATGCAGTCTTAATCGTTATCTTTATTATGGGGATCGTTCTCAATTTTATTTCTGCGATTTTCAATCCCGCATCGGGAAGCTTGGTACGTTTTTTAGTAAAGGAAGACCAATTCTTACAAGCAAATGCATATTTTAATAGTCTTCATAGCTTTCAAGGAATTGTTGGAATGATTTTAGCGGGAGTTATGTATTCTTTGTTTAAAGAAAACATCCATATCTTGTTTGTCATTATCGGTGTTTGTTATATTCTATCGGGAGTTTCAGAAATGTTTATCCATTATCAATATACAAAAGGTGAAAATCAATTAACAATTAAATCAGCACTAGCTGATTTTGTTGGTGGATTAAAATATTTACGTACTAAAAAGGCAATCTTATCGTTAATAGCTGGAGTTTTATTTTTGAATTTCTTCTTAACACCATACTTTAATAGTCTTTCTTATTTTGCCAATGTGTATTTACCAGGAAAAGAGTATCTATTCTCATCCTTTATTACCCCAGAAATGTGGGTATCTGTCTTAGGAGCAACGGTATCAGTTGGTTCTTTGATTATGGGAATCATCATTGGTAATCGTAAGAAACCAATGAAATATGGCAAGATGGTTCGCGATAATTTAATGCTGTTTTGTTTGATTTATATGATTATGGTTTCGGTATTTTATTTGTTTGCGGAGACAGATCAATTAAAAATCTACTTGATTATTATCATGATTTGTTCATTTATTATCGGTTTGGTTATTGTAAACATTAATGTACCAATTGGAACGGTTATTTATCGCGATATTGAAAAAGAGCAACTGGCAAAAGTAAATAGCCTCATTAGCGTTGGTTCCATGGGATTAACACCAATTGCGGCTTCTCTAGGCGGAATTATTATTAATAATGTCGGACTAGGAATTCTATATGTCATTTGCGGTGTTGGCTTTTTGATTACTACCATTTTTATTAGTTTAAATAAAAAAACAATGCAATTATAATAGGGAGAAAAGACATGTTTGATAAGTGCGAATACATCATTAGTGCCGTTGGAAAAGAACAATTTCCAAATACAAACAAGTTAGCAGAGTTTGTTTTTTTGGGACGCTCCAATGTTGGCAAAAGTAGTTTTATCAATGCTTTATCACAACGAAAAATGTTAGCAAGAACATCTTCAAAGCCAGGGAAAACGCAAACAATTAATTTCTTTTTGATCGATGAAGCCTTTTATTTGGTTGATGTTCCTGGCTATGGTTATGCCAATCGCAGTCGTGATAGCCGTTTGAATTATGGGGAATACATTGAAGCCTATCTAACAGATAATTCGAATTTAAAAATTGTCTTTTTACTTGTTGATACAAAGGTGGGCCCCACGAATGATGATGTTTTAATGATGAATTATCTTCGTCATTTGGCTTTGAATATTGTCGTCATTGGTACCAAAGCTGATAAAGTAGGAACTACGATGTTAGCAAAACAAAAAGCCTTAATAAAACAATTGCTGATTGTGAATGATAAGGATATTATTCTAACATCTGCAGCGACAAAATATGGTTTAGATAAGGTAATTGGTTTACTATTAAAGCAGATAAATCCAAGCAACTAATTTTTTGGTTGCTTTTTATTGTTGATGAAATGAAATTAGTTTATAATATAGATGGGGTGTCAATGTGATAGAAAAGAAAGTGAAAAGTAGAATTATTTTTCAAGGTAACGTGATTAAGGTCAAATGCGATGATGTACTATTAGAAAATGGTGTGAAAACAAAGCGAGAAATTGTCGAACATAAGGGTGGAGTATGTTGCCTTGTTCGAACCAAAGAAGATACCATCATTTTTGTAAGTCAATTTCGCTATTCGTTGGGAACGGATATCTTAGAATTGCCAGCCGGAAAAATAGAAGTTGGAGAAGATCCATTGACAACGATGAAACGGGAATTAATCGAAGAAGTGGGAGTCATTGCTGATAAAGTCATAGAATATGGTTATATTCTACCGACACCTGGTTATAGTAATGAAAAGATCTATCTTTATTATGTTGATCAGTATCATGAAGGGAAACAAAAATTTGATATTGATGAAGACTTAGTGCTTCACTATCTTCCAATCAAAGAAGTTTATGAAATGATCGAAGATGGTCGAATTATCGATGCGAAAACAATTTGTTTATGCATGAAATGTCAAAAAAAATTGATGTAGGCGTTTTCATGTGTCTCCATATAAAAAACACTTGTCATTATAATAGAGACAGTGTATAATATTATCATATCAAAAAACGAGGTGAAAATATGAGAATTATTGCAAAACATGCAGCTGGTAAAGTTTTAAAAAGTGATGGATTTCAAATATCTGCAGACGCGAAATTAGCGAAAAAGAAAGACCCAAGTATCATTGATGGTACGTTAGGAACATTTTATTTTGAAGATGGTAGTTTCAAGACCTTTCAAACAGTACACAAAATAATGAATCAACTAAATGATGAAGATATATATTTATATTCAACAAGTGATGGTGGGCCAGCATTCAAAGAAGCTATTTTAGAATGGGCGTTTAAACATACCCGAAAAGAAATCGAAGCTAGCTTATCAGTTGCTGCCATTCCAACTCCTGGAGGAACAGGAGCACTAACTAGTGCTGTGTTTAATAGTTTGGATCCGCAGGAAACATTACTCATTCCTTCACCATGCTGGGGTCCTTATGTAGGAATTGCTTTAAATCGGGCCTTTAAGATTGAAAAATTTTTTATGTTCGATGGCGATGCCTTCAACATGAAAGGCTTTATTGAAAAGAGCGAGAAAATCATCGCTACTGAAGGAAAATTGGTTGTTATTATTAATGATCCATGTAATAATCCAACTGGATATAATATGACCAAAGCAGAACTAGAAGCTGTGATAGACTATTTAAATACAAAAAAAGAGGTTCCTTGTGTTTTGATTTATGACTGTGCTTATATTGATATGGCCGTCGAAGGCATGAAGGAAACAAGAGATAACAT
>Ga0265294_10006749_pt1 | contig 13721 bp, 14 predicted proteins | sample MunlanPumphouse3_FD_192504 | JGI IMG/M metagenome (GOLD analysis project Ga0265294, IMG submission 192504) | Groundwater microbial communities from a municipal landfill in Southern Ontario, Canada - Pumphouse #3 | ecosystem: Environmental > Aquatic > Deep subsurface > Groundwater | place... | reverse complement strand
TAGTGCTAACAATGTTTTGTAATACTTCCGCTCGTAGCTCAGTCGGTAGAGCAGCTCCCTTTTAAGGAGATGGTCGAGGGTTCGATTCCCCCCGAGCGGACAAATATAAAGTTAAATAAAGATATTTTGAAAACCTTATCACAAAAAGGCTCTTTTTATGACCACTTCCCGTTGGAAACAGGTCGTGCGACTAATTCTGTAAATAAGTTACAGAATTATTTATGGATATAGAAATTTTGTTAGAAAAGTTCTGCGATTACCTTATTTCAATGAAAGGATACTCAAAAGAAACCATTAGAAGGTATAAAACTGTCGTTGCTCACTATTGCAAAATGATGCAAATATCAGAAATTGAGAAGGTAAATGATGACAATGTAAGAGAAATGTTTTATATAGGTAGGAGTCAGAGACATTGGTCTCCAAATACTTTTATTGTTTATCACAAAACTCTAAGAGTTTTCTTTCGCTGGTGTATTAAACAGGGATATTTAACCAAAAACCCTATTGATGATATAGAAAAGCCTAGGGTTGAGAAGAAATTACCATTCAAACTAACAAAACAAATGGCTTTAGACCTTTTAGAAATAGTTTATAACTATCCTTATGGAAATAAGTTCTTGAGATATAGAAACTATGCAATATTTTCTACCTTTATATTTGCGGGGTTAAGAAAACAAGAATTATTAAATCTTAATTACACAGATGTAGATGTGGAAAATCTAACTATCTTTGTAAGACAAGGAAAAGGTAACAAAGATAGAATTGTCCCCATGAGTTATACTTTGGCTCAGACATTAAAAAGATATAGAGAGGAACGAAAGAAATTAAATAAAACTTGTCCAGAATTTTTTGTTTCTTCTAGGGAAAATATGGGATTTACTGTAAATGGATTAAAGAAGTTAATTGATCAAATGAGACTAGCTTCAAAAATGAAATTTAGTGCTCACAAATTAAGGCATACTTTTGCAACCCTTATGCTTGAAGGTGGATGTGATATATACTCCCTATCTAAAATGATGGGGCATAGCGACATAAAAACTACTACAATATATCTATCAGCCAGCGCAGATCTTTTAAGGTCGCAAATGACTAAACATCCACTAAATGAAGCAATTTAATATGAGTAAAAAACAAGTAGATTTTGAAAAAGAATATTATAAAAAACAATTTACAGCTTCTGAAATAATTGATGGTTTATCAGAACTTTATAAACAAAGAAAAGAAAAACTAAAGACAAAAGAAAAGAAACTTTTTTCTTTAGCAGAATTTAATTTTTTACTCAATTTAATTTCAGATAAAAACAAAGATTTCGTTACAATTTCAGTTTTTAAGTATATTTCTGATCGTGGTTGTTATGGGTTGGGTATAGAAAATACTGCCTCAATGAGAAGAGTTTTATTTTTTAAGAGATATTTTATAAATAAAGGTAATGCTACAAAGTGTGCAATTGATGCTGGGTATAAACCAAAGAGTGCAAAACAGTCAGGATATAGAACCTTAAAGTGGATACAGAAAAAGCTTAATGATTAAGAAATAATTTTATGAATTATTTGGTTTAGATATGAACTCATTTAGAAGTCTAACATATTCTTTCTGGCCATTTTCAGAAACCCAAGCCGTATTAAGATTAGAAATTATACCCTCAGAAGATACAATCTCACTACAATTACCAAAGTAAAAGCCTGTTGGTGTAGCGATAAATAACTGAACTGATTTCCACCTATTCTGTATTTTTTCAGCAATTTCTTTAACGTGTTTCTTGTCTATAAAAGATCTGTATTTAACCTCTATTAAATAGACGTCTCGCTTGTCGTGTGATACAAGAGCAAAATCTGGAGCACTACGTATTGTATCAAGAACTTGAGTATTATCCGCCATATAGGCATATTGAGCTATTTCTGGAAAGGTATTCTCATAACCAAAAGGGATGACAGTAAATTTATTACTATTTCTAAACATTTGGGAGAAAATAAGCTCGGCTATTTTTCCCTTAATTAACTGTTCTGAAAATTCTATTGGGGTTTGTTTATTGCTCATAATTATTTACTATGCAATCTTACTAATTCATCAAAGTTTTTTGCTTTATCTTTTTCATAGCTTTCCTGCTTAACATATAAAGCTTTGTATACAATACGAGATTGTCTACTATTTACATCCTCGCACCATTTTAATAATCTTTCAAATTTTAATTTATCGTCTTCATCCTCTCTCCCCTTGGTTTCAATTATATAAACATTTTTATCATCAAGTTTAACAAAGAAATCTGGATAGTAAGTAGCAATAAAACCTTCAGAATTTTTGTATTCGATTCGGAGAGCATTAGCTTCTTTGTTTTGGAAATTCTTTGCATAAGAAACAACGTCATCACAATCTTCTAGGAATGAAGAAAAAGTTAACTCAAAATCACTATCTCCAACTATTTTATTAAATACTGATTTTTTTGGATTTGGAATATAAGATTTATCGTTTACAACGAAAGGCCTAGCTTCACTAATCTTTATATAATTCTTTATTTCAGTGTCTCCTCTGTCTTGAACAGTAAGCTCATTTATCGCTTTTTTGAAAGTATCTCTGATTAGTTTTACATATTCTGGCTCTGATAAATTTCGTAATACATTCAAATCAGACAAATCAATTTCTCCATCAAATAAATAACCTTGAAGAAATTCTTTTACCTTACCAAACAAAACATCATAACAACCAAATAATCTCAATTCTCTCATTATTGCTTGAGTAAAGAACCCTATAACACTTTGAGGGTTTGGTTCAATATCATTAGTCAAAGTAGTTGTGTGATGAGTTTTTTCATCTACTACATCCTTAAATACAATTTCTCTCTTTTCTTCTTCACTAAAACTTTTAATTTTAACTTTCTTTACTTCAAAGATAGAAACATTCAAATCAGCAAGGTTCTTATATTCTCTCTGTATTCTTGGCGACATAACAGGGACCTCAATATCTAGCTTCTCTATATCTTTTTTAGGATTATCTTTATCAACCTCTATAACCATTGGAGTAATAGGTTTTGATCCACTTCCCATTAGTCGCTTTTCAAGTAGAACACCTTCGCCCTTAATTGATTCTACAAAATCCATAAAAGCAGGAGTTCCTATAACACTCACATATTCATCTATATCATCTCTACCAAAATACATCCTTCTAAGACCTCTACCAAGAGTTTGCTCTGGTAGGATTTTTGAATCTGAAGCGTAAGGTCTTAACCCGACAATCGTAGTAACATTCTTTACATCCCAACCTTCCTTCAACATCATTACTGAAATGATAACCTTAAAGGGACTTTCCAAACTATCTATCTCATTAGCTTGTTTTCTTAACTTTTCTAATTCTTCTTTATTCTTTCCAGATACAGTTTCTGAGATTTCACCACTTTTATTTGTGTGAATTGTAAGAACAGCTCCCTTCAAATCAGCAAAGCTTGTTTCTATATATTCAGCAACTTCATCACAATTCTTTGTATCATCTGTCATTATAAAAAGAATAGATTTCTTACCTGTTGGTTCAAGCTCTTTATATGTTTTTCTCCATTCTTCAATTCCAAGATTTATATAATCTCTATACTTCTCACTGAATAAAGAACTCTGTCTTTCTTCTAATTTTCCACGACTAGCACCATCTGGGACCACTGGTTGTTTTACAATTCTTTGATGAATTGCTTCAACAAGAGGATAGTCAGAGATTGTTTGGACAAAAATAGAACCATCATTTTTCTTTGGAGTAGCAGTAACATCTAATTGAAGCGATAGACCCTTTCCTTTTTGTTTTAGATTATTATCAATATCTTGAATGGACTTAAACCAAGCAAGTTTTTCATCGTGAATGTGATGAGCTTCGTCATTTATAACAATAAGTTCATCTATATCTCTAACAACCATTCCAAGATCAACAGTTGAATCATTTGTTTTTGTTACTGGTCTTTCTCCTAAGAAATAACTTGTAGTGTCTTCGTCTTCAAAACTAGCTTCATTTACATTACCTTCAAAAACTCTGTGGATATTAGTTAAAAAGATATTACCAGTATCTGAGATATTTCTTAAGTCATCTTGTAGGTGTAAAGTTACCTGAAAATCATTTTGCCAATTCTGACCCTGATAACCATTGTCTGGAAGTATAGGGTCCGTAAAAAATATCTTATTGTTTTCAAAGTCGCTTTTAATTCTTTCAAAAACAATTACATTGGGTGTTATTAAAAGGAAATTCTTAGAAAGATTTGACCCTTCTTCGTATAATTTATGGAAATATGCCCAAGCCACAATCAAGCTCATTACTTTGGTTTTCCCAGCCCCTGTGGCCATTTTTACAACAAATCTGAGCCATTCCTCAGTAAACATCTGGGCACTCAAAATCCCTGTAGAGTTATATCTAATTAAATCGTGTTTATCTTTAACTTTGGCAACTTCATACAACCAAATAACTGTTTCAAGAGCTTCTCTCTGTGCAAAATAGTATCTAAAATTATAAGTTGAACCATCTGAATTATATAAAATATGTTCTTCTTTGAACCACCAATTAAGCAGAGCTTTTGATGTCTCACTAGCTCCATCATATTTATTATCTCTCCATTTTTTTACTTCTTTTCTTAGGGTAGCAACAAGAGGAGGTATGAGTTTTTCATATGCACCTTTTTCTCTTAAATCTTCATCAGCAGGAAACCACCGAGTATTCGGATCTAGGATTGCGTATGGGTCTTTGGGAAAATCTTTGTGTAATGCCATAAATAATTAAATAAATTATAATCTTTCAACAATGTGGTCTGGGGACTTACTTTTAAGAAAAGATATGAGCTCTTCTAATGTTTTATTGTTAATATCATTAAAATCTTTACCTTTGAAAGTAGAATTAAATTCATTTATTTTTGAACCTTCGCATCCAAATGTAAAGTAAAAATGATAATCTTTATCATCTTCAAGTTTATCTTTTGGTATTTCAATTTTTAACACAGACAATATTCCTTGTGGTGCTATTTTGTAATCATTCTTTGTAATAAGAGAACAAGAGTTTCCTGCCTTAACACCATTTTCAAAAAGATTACCAAATTCTGTAAAAGAAACTAATACTTTCGGCATTCCAACATCTAAATTAAACCAAACATTTTTCACAATAGTTGAACCAGCATTCCTTAATATTATCTTAAAAGTAAAATTATTTATTGTTTCTATTTCACATTCTTGTATTTGGTATGATAAACGAGGAGGTATTTTATATCCAAGCATTCCCACAAGAACATCGTGTGGAATATCTGTATGACTTTCACCTGAACGATAAAAATACCTATGATTATATTCATTAGATATTACTTGTAACGGCCGATTTAATGATTGTGGTATTTCAACAACAACATACCCCTTACTTGAATCAATCAATGATGGGAAAGATAAAGTGTTTATACTTTCGTGTTTTGGATTTGTGGAACGAGAAACAAATTCATTGACTAATACTTCAAAGTTTTTATAACCAATAAATGGAACTAGTGATTTATCCTTATCTTTAACACCAAAAATAAGTAAACCTCCAAGAGAATTTCCAAAACCTGAAATAGCTTTTGCTAAAACACCCCAGTAATTATTCAGTGATGTCTTATTAGAAAAATCATCAACAACCTCTTTGTAATCAACAAAAAAACATTCAACTTGTTCCTTAGAGATAGTATTCAAACCAGATTCTTGTTCTGTTTTAAGTTTATCTAATATGTGTTTATATGCAGTAACTGGATTCATTATATTTTCACATCAATTACTCTAGTAGTATCATTACCGAAAATATCTACAACCTTTACAGCAACCTTATAATCCCCCTTGGGTAATTCTTTAGGAGCAGAAACTAATTCAAGATTTCTCTTTTTCTTGGTTCTAAACTCTTGCCATTCATTATCAAAAATATAATCACCAGTCCAAACTTCTTTTTCTTTATCATCTTCCATAACTTTTACGATTTCTTTTCTGTCTTGAAAGTCATAATCAACAGCCCAATAATCAACCCAATCACTCCATTTCTTTGTTAGAACCTCTTTTGAAACTATCTCTGTCTGTTTATCTTTACTAATTTTTATAACCTGACCATTTTCTATTATTATCTTTGAACTACCTGCTTTTAATGTTTCTTCAATTTCTCCAGTATTATCTTGATTATAAAAAACAGAGAAATCAGTAAGTTCTATAGAAAGCTCTTTTGTATTACCCTTACCTTTTATAATTGGATTTATTTCAATATATGCAACATCATAAAACTTTACTTGCCCTTTCTCTACAGCTTTCTTATCAAACACTTCTCTTGGAATAACTTTGAAGGCGACATCTATACCATCATTTTTATATTCCTGAAAATCTAATCCCATTTCGTAATCAAAACCAAGAATATCAATCTTTGTAATACCTTTTTCTTTACATTCATTCACCACATCTCTAACCAATTGAGATGATACAGGAGTGCTTATAGGACCAACAGCTATCAATCTATCTCTTTTCTTGCCAACTATATTTATAAATGATTCCACTGGTTCTGCTTTGTATGCAGAAATAATAAGTTTAACAAATTCTTTTTCTTTCTTCTCTGCTTGTTTAGCTTTTTGCTCAGCCCTTAGATCTTCATTCACACCAAGGAAACTTTCTCTCTCATATTTACCCACATTCAAGATCTCAAAAGGTCTAAAATCTACACCCTCTTTTTTGAGTTCTCTTTGAACATTTATCATTCTTTTTCTTGAAGTATGAATACCAAACTTACCAAGATCTGTTCCAATCCACTTTCTACCTAGTTTCTCAGCAACTGCTAAGGTTGTCCCTGATCCACAGAAAAAATCAGCAACTAAATCACCCTCATTTGAAGATGCTCGTATTATTTTTTCTAAAAGTAATTCAGGTTTTTGTGTTGGATAATCCCATTTTTCTGGACCATTAGAATTTATTTGATTTAACTTTTTATCTCTTAAGTATGTAAAAACTTCATCTTGAGGAGTTCCATCTTCAAGATAATATCTTTTAGGATTACCGTATTTATCCTTTTGCCTATTTTCCCTATAAATTCTACCATTTTCATCTTTGAATCTAAATTCACTTTCGTCAGTAAAACTATATGGCATTCTTAGTTCATTATAAAAATATTTGTCAGATTTACTATATCTATAAATAAAATTTATTTTTTTCTTAAAATCTTTTTGAGGAGACATTCCTTTTGAAAAGTGCCAAATTATTTCATTTCTGAAATTATCCTTCCCAAAAACTTCATCCATAATCAATCTAATATAAGCATTTACTCTATGATCACAGTGAACATAAATACTTCCATCTTCTGCAAGTAAATCGTGCATAAGTTTTAATCTCTCATAAATCATAGCAATAAAACTATCCGCTCCCTTACCCCAAGTATCACGATATGCAACTTCTTCAATAACCGATGGCTTTTTAGTAAAACTTTCTGTTTCATCACCTTCTCCTATTTCAATGTCCATAGAAAAATCTGCTCCAACATCAAAAGGTGGGTCTATGTAAATAAGTTTTAATCCACCCCGATCTTCTATTTCTTTTCTCATTGGACCGTTCTTAAGAGAAGAAAGGATAAGCTTGTTATCTCCCCATATAAGTTTATTGGTCCATCCTGTGATCTGTTTCCCTGACATATCAAAAAGAGTTCCACCATCTCCAAACTCTTTACCCTCTCGTGGTTCATCTATTTGCTCAATATGTTGAAATGGCAAAATAACATTTGTTACTTCATTTGTCTTTCCATTCCAAACGAGTTCAACTTCTCTATCTTCCTTAAAAAGTAAAAAACGATACTTCTCTGGCAACGGCTTTCCAGCTTCCAAGTATTTAATTACATCTCTTTTTTCATTGTCCGATAAATTTAGACTCATATATAAACAAATTATATCAAAAAATGACAAACTTAACTAACTTTTATTTTTAGGACAAATTGATTTTATTACCTGAAAATACTCTTCTTTTGCTATTTCTTTGAACTCCCTCCCGTAAGGCGTCTTAGGGTCGTTTAGATCTGGGTCGTCTATAAATTTATCCATAAAATCTCTAGGAATAATTCCGCAAAAATGACTATCTATCATCATATCTGACATAACCCTACCAAGACAATCACTGAACAATTTCTTATCAAAAGGAATATGCAATATTCTTAATATCTTCCAAGGATATACAAAAGTATCAGTAAGCCCATATTCAAAAACTATACCCTTATTCATAGTCTTAAACTCTTCATATTTATCATTAAAATACTTATGGATTGCCATAAGGAAGGCTGTGTGAATAGCTAAAAGATACACAAAATGCTTCTTTTTAAGTAGATAATGTTTACTCTTTCTAAAATTATATAAATCATCAACAAAGAATAATTTATCTTTTGGATTTGTTGAGTATTTATCTGTTGAACAGGTATCTCTAAAAATCTCTAAATCTTTAGGATATTGAATTTTGTAATATTCATATAGGGTATCAAATTCCGTCTTATCCATATAAACTAAAATAATCCAACAATAAAGCTAAGCACATATAGTAAACATAGAGCTATAGGAATCCATACATAAATATTTTGAAATTTAGTTTTAATCAAGCAAATAATTCCAAATACTACCCCCAAGACCGTAGACACATATACACTGTTTATAATTATATCTATAATCAAGTTAGCTAATTTCATTGAAAATACATTTTTATATAAAAAAGACATATATCCATTACCTAGTAATTCCAAAATTATAGGATATATTGCAAAAACTGAAGACCATATAAAGTATTTATTTTTCATATTATTTATTATTTTTAGCTATTAAATTTAATATTTTTTCTTGCTCTTCTTGATACAATCCATCTTTACCGTAAATAAAAACAATTTTCCCTGTACTTGGAATACGTAACATAAATGACCCAACCCACCCATCACCTTTTTCTAATTTATCAAATATTTTTTTAGCTATTTCACTATCAATAACTTTCCACGTATTATTTCTCTCCCTAAAAACACCAATAAACTTTTCGGGATTTTTTCTAACTAATCTCCAGAATTTATGTGCTCTTGCCCAGTGTGAATAATTAAATAAAAATAATATCGTCCATCTTACAAAAAAATACAAACCAATAATAGTAAATATTGAGAATAACCATTTTAATTTAACAACAAAATATATACTTAACACTATTAGTAAAATATCTATTATTAAAAATAATAAAATTATTATCATATAATCAAAAATTTATTACTCATATAAATTATTATCTATTTTGAACTCACTTATGTTTTTATAGATTAGCCCAATCTTTGTTTTATCAGCTTTTACATAAATATCTATACGATCCTCTTTTGTTCCACCATTCTCCCATTCTGAAATATCATTTAAGTAATAATCAAACAAATTTTTTGGATTTTTAACCTCTGGTTTTCTTGAAGAATTATTAAAAATAACAATTTTAATTTTACTTTCTTCTAATAATTTATTGATTTTATTGTTATATAAGAGCTTAGACTCTCTAAGCCAATCAGGGTCATCATTTTCTAAGTTAATCAATAAATTTTTATCCAATGAAAGTAAAGAATAAGGATTGTCATAAAGATATTCCTTACTTGAAACATCAATACTTTTATTACCAAAATTACATTCTTTGAAATCACTAAACATTGACTCTTTTTGAGTTATTAAACTTTGTTTATCAGGGCTTAAAACCTCTTTTGTTTTTTTGCCATCTAATGTCTTTGCTTTTTCACAAAATACCTTAAAGTTTTCTAATGTTGGGTTGGCTAAAAATTCTGAAATCAAAGCGTTTTGAGGACTAATTTTTTTAACAGTTTTTGTTTCTATTTTTGGAGCATCTTTTTCAGTATTTTTAACCTCTTTAGATTTCTGAGGAGTTACTATTGGATTTGATTCTACTGAATTAGTGTCTATTTGGCTTATAACAGGCTTTTCTACTTGTTTTTTAGTAAACCAAGTAAATGGGTTCCACCAAACAGCTAGAGCCCAATTAGGCACTATTATGATGGTAGCCATAACTAAAGTAATAGCCATTTTATTTTTAGTTTTCATATTTTCGCGTGGGTTTTAATAATAATTACTTAAGTAGCAAAAAGGGCTACATAAGAACGCGACAATTCCTTTCGGAAATGCCCTATACACCTTTCAGTGTATAGACCCACGCGAGTAGTTTGCGACTTCTGTAGCCGTTTTTACTCGCGTGGGATTCTGTGTGACCATACCTTAGAGTGGAAATCGCCAAACTTTTCTAAGGGTTAGGTTTGTAAACAACATTATACCTTATTTAACGTTTTTTATAAATACTCAAACCTTTGTTATAATAACATTATGGTAAGACTCAAAGATCAATTAACAGCAGAAGAAGCCCTTACCCATCTTACAAAACTACTCGCAAGCAGAGAAAAAAGAGGGGTAAAAAATTGTAAAAAGTTTAGTCATAGAGAAATGGCCCTACTTGAGGATATATTTTTAGAAAGAAACTACTCTAATTCAATATTTTATGTTACTGATTTTATTTCTGAAAACTATCAATCAGGAATGGAAATAATAAATGCTCCAACAATAAGAAGAATAGATTTTCTTAAAAATATCTTAATAGAACGCAATGCGACAAAAGCGGCAATAAAGAGTGGTTATAGCCCAAAATCAGCGAAACAACAAGGATATAGAACTCTCAAATGGATAATTAAAGCTCAAAAAGCAAAATCTAATTTCTAAAAATGTTTACTTTTGTTTACTTTTTAATTAAGTTAAAATAGAAAATATGGTAAAAAATAAAAACCAAACCATAAGTGAGGAAAAGAGTTTACTCATATTTCAAAGAGTTTTAGATGAGGACAACACCCAAAAAGAAATATTAAAAATTCGTAATAATCTAAAAATCCCTTCTTGTGGGTTTAAGTTTAGAAAAAATTCTGATATAAAGTTTACAAAAAAGGAAGACTTTAGTTTTCATCTAGAAAATTCTGGCTGGGTGTCAGATAGTGAATATCAAAAAGAAATAAAAAGATTAGCCTCTTTTTTCCCAATAATGAACCATTATTTTTCAATAATATTAAGAAACTATATTTATTATAATAAACTTTTGTTAAAAGAATTAGATAAACATATAGATCACAGTGATAATGCTTGTAAAATATTAGATGCTAATTGGGAGAATAGAATTTTTGGATTAGATTCAGATAGCACTATTTGTGAAGAAAACCACAAACCATGGAAAGAAAATATTAAAGATACAATATACAATCATCCAATTTCAATAAGATTTAAGTCAGATGTTAGTCAGAGAATGCTTGTTGATTTTATAAAGAAGAATTGGAAAGAAATTTCAACACTAGAGAAAGAGTATTTTTCAAAAGAAACTAAATATATTTTAAGAGATAGTAAAAGAAAGATAAATCTCTTAATAAAAAAAAGAGATGATTTTATATATAAAAACAAAGATATACCAAGAAGAGAACTATGGGAAATCTTAAATAAAAAATATAAAAATGCTCTAGGCTTACAATATGAATCATTAAACAAAATAATTTCAAGAGAAACAAAAAGACGTCACAGAAAGTGAGGTACACTTAAATCTTGTGACAAATTTATGACCATAACATATCATGGGTGTTATGGGAGTACAATTATCAGAATTATTTAATCAATATATAAAAGAATGCAGATACTCTGCTTGTCTTAGACCTGAAACAATAAGGGGTTATATTGCTGTTTTTAATCTATTTCAAAAAGTAATGCCAGAAATTACATCTGTTGATTTATTAAGCAAAGAGGCCTTAAATGAATATTTCAAAAGAATAGAAACAAGAGATAGAAAATTAGGCAATAAAATAGTTTCTGGTGTAAAAAGATCAACAATAAAAACCCACTGGGCTAAATTAAATGTTTTCTTTAAGTGGCTAAAGGAAAATAATTATATAGAAGAAAACCCACTAAAAGGAATAAAATCTCCTAGGGTTACTTATGATGACTTCAAAAGGTTAGAAAATAACGAAATAAATAAAATTTATTCTGCAGTAGTAAATAATTCCAAAAATTCACTCGTGATGAGAAGAGACACCCTGATGATAAGTTTATTATTATATACAGGAATTAGGAAGGGGGAATTTATTTCGTTACAAGTTAAAGATATAGATTTATATAGGAGACTTATAATAATTAGAGGAGAAACATCAAAATCTAAAAAAACAAGAGAAATACCAATACACCCAACTTTATTATTTCATTTGAAAGATTATTTGGATGAAAGAAAAACACAAGGGTACAAGTCAGAATTTTTGATTATTTCTTTAACTAGTGATAGGGGTTTAAGTAGAGAAGGATTGAAACACTGGGTTAATAGAATGATAGAAATTTCGGGGGTTAAATTCCACTTACATCAATTTAGACATACATTTGCCTGTAAATTAACTGAAGCTGGAACACCAACAGCTTCCTTACAAAAATTGATGGGCCACACAGACATAAAAATGACTTCCAAGTATACCCGTTCATTGAAAGCTGAAGATATGGGAATGGAAATAAACAAAATATCAACCTAATAGAGTTTTTACTATAAATTTGATATAATCAACAAATATGGAGTCAAAGCAATTAAAGCTTATATTTCAAACACTAGATGACGTTAGACACCAAAACGGTCAGGAATATTGGTATGCCAGAGAGTTATTCCCTTGTTTAGGATACTCTAAATGGGAAAACTTTTTACCCGTTATTCAAAAAGCAAAGGAAGCTTGTAAAAATTCAGGATCTTCAATGGATGACCATTTTCTGGACGTCCAGAAAATGGTCACACTAGGCTCTGGGGGCAATAGAGAAATCCCAGATATTAAACTTACAAGATATGCTTCTTATCTTATAGCTGTTAATGGAGATCCTAGGAAACAAGAAATAGCATTTGCTCAAGCCTATTTTGTTACTCAAACAAGAAAATTTGAGCTAATGGAAAAGAGGATGGAAGAACTAGAAAGACTAGATGCTAGGGAAAAGCTAAAAATAACAGAAAAAGAATTCGGTGCTTTAGCCTTTGCTCGTGGTGTTGATGGTAGAGGTATTGCTCTAATACGAAGCAGAGGTGACGAAGAATTGTTTGGAAAGAAAAAAACGGAAGATATGAAAAAAAGATTAGGCGTTTCAAACGACAAACCATTAGCTGATGTTTTACCAACAGTAACCTTAAAGGCAAAAGATTTGGCTACAGCAATGACAACAGAGAATGCTAGAAAGAAAAACCTATACGGTCTCGTTCCTATTGGTAAAGAACACGTTGCTAACAACCAAAGTATCAGGGAAGCTTTGGTTAAAAGTGATATATATCCTGAAAACTTACCAGCAGGTGAAAATATTAAAGCAATTGAGGCACGCCACAGAAAAGAACTTAAAGCTTTGCAAATAAAACAAAAGAAGGAACTGGAACAAGCTCAGAAAAACATTAAGGATAAATAATTAGACTATGATACAATAGAAGATGTAAAAATTATTAGTTAAAAGTAGTTTATTTACTGAGAAAAGTCGTAGAGAACAGGTCGTTAAAAAAGAAGAGTGAAAAGTTTCAAAACTCAATATTTACCTTATATTATCTGCTTGATTGCAGGAAACCACACCTTAAAGTTCCTTTTAAGGAGATGGTCGAGGGTTCGATTCCCCCCGAGCGGACACGATAAAAACACTCTTTTTAAAGAGTGTTTTTATCGTGTCCGCTCGAGCAAGCAAACTGCTTTGC
>Ga0265294_10006748_pt1 | contig 13726 bp, 12 predicted proteins | sample MunlanPumphouse3_FD_192504 | JGI IMG/M metagenome (GOLD analysis project Ga0265294, IMG submission 192504) | Groundwater microbial communities from a municipal landfill in Southern Ontario, Canada - Pumphouse #3 | ecosystem: Environmental > Aquatic > Deep subsurface > Groundwater | place... | reverse complement strand
GATGGCCTTCATCCGATTACTGATTTCTTCCAAGTCTTCACTAAGTAACTGTCTCGGCAACTCAAAATCGTAGTAAAAACCATTTTCAATCGACGGACCGATGGCAATCTGTGCAGTAGGAAACATTTCCAACACAGCTTCAGCCATAACATGCGACATAGAGTGACGAATCTTGGAGAGCTTCTCTCCCACTTCCTCTTTAGCCATTCCTATCTCCTTTCCACCGTTACAAGGTGGGTGTGTACCAAAAAAAGAAAACCCTCATGCCTTCTCCTTCCGTTACGGCATGTTCCGTATCCGGCAAGGACGAAGACATGAAGGTTCTCATGTATCCGCGGTTCCACCTTGCTTCCTTTCCGACTCTTTTTCGCCGGATAAGACGCTCATTGTACCTGTATCGTCAGGTGTACGGCATAATCTACTGAGTTTCCCGTTCGGTATGCGGCTCAAAAGGGGTTTTCACCAAGCGCTCGTCAGATTCCTCTCAACCACCCTAAAGGGGGGGAATCCTCTCTTTCACGCCGCTTCTGGATACTCGTCTTTCTCAACGCCTTGCTAGTAGCATGCTCACATTCCCTAAAATAGTCAAGTCCAAAGCATCTTTGCAAGCAAGGAAGAGACCTGCTCCAAAAGGGTTTGATCGCTTTTTGTGAATCGTCCCACCAAGGGGCTGTCAACATCGATGAGAGCTACGACATCTCCTCTTGCATCAAGGATCGGAACCACCAACTCGCTACGGGAAGCAACATCACAGGCAATATGCCCGGGAAACAGGTGTACATCCTCGACCAACTGACTCTGAGCACTTCTTGCAGCTTTTCCACAGACACCTCGAGAAAACTGGATGTCGGTACAGGCTACTTTTCCTTGGAAGGGCCCCAGGATCAACCGTTCTTTTCCCTCTTCTACAAGATAGAAACCCACCCAGTTGATCTGCTTGAAGTAATCCCACAGCAAGGCACTTGCATTGCTGAGATGGCAATATCTTCGTAGGATATTGCCCTCCCAAGGACCAATGAGGCTCTCAAGCTGCAAAAGCAGTGTGACTTCCTCATTATTTTCGCTCATGCATCTCGCTCCTCACCAGAGGATCCCTCATTGCCTTGACAGGAGTAGCTGCCTTGTTGCCACCACGGAGTTTGAGCGCCACCGATGGTTTCACAATGGTACCAGGTCCGTTGATACAACCACCCTCACAGCACATGACTTCTATCAAATCGGCTTCAGGCGGACGTTTCTCCCAGATTTTCATGGCTCTGAACATTTTCTTGTCAATTCCATTGATAGGAAGCACGTTCACCTCCTGAGTGCCCTCCAAACGATTGAGAACACAACCGGCAACACCTGAAGACACTGCAAATTGACGACAATCCTCAAAGGAAGCAGTATCACCAAGATCAGCACTCTCCATCTCCCGTACATCCACGCCTTTTGCCATGAACAAGGAGGCCAGCTCACTGAACGTCATCACTCCATCAATCGTGCCAAGGCGAATGGCTTCCACCTTCTTGGCCAGACAAGGCCCGATGAAAATCGTCTTGGTTTCAGGATTCTGTTCCTTGCACCATTGGGCGATATATCCCATGGGAGAAAGTGCTTCAGATCTTCTTTCCGACAAGAACGGAAGATGCTTATCCACCACTTCCATGTAAGCTGGGCAACAACTGGTCGTCATATAGCCGGCTCCGCTCTCTTTTCGATGGGTCAGTTCATGTGCTTCGTGAATGCTTGTCGTCTCAGCCCCTTGAGAAACCTCCACGACAGATGAAAAACCGCAACTGAGCAATGCTTGTTTTATCTGTGCAAGTGTTCCGGGGAACTGTCCCTCGATGGCAGGAGCAATCATTGCAGTGACATGCTGTTGGGCTTTGAGCATCTTCACTACAGGAATCAATCCTGAACGCTCAACGATTGCACCAAACGGACAACTCATAGCACAACGGCCACAGCTGATGCATTTCTTATAGTCGATCTCCACATACCCATCTTCATTCTTTTTCACAGCATTGACAGGACAAGCTTCTTCACAAGGGACAGGAATGTGCACGACAGCATGGAAAGGACAGACTTCCTTACACTTGCCACAACGAATGCAACGATCCTCTTCAATATGTGCCTGGCCATGAGAAAAGGTAATGCAGTCTTTTGGACAGTTGGCAAGACAAGGTCGGGCAAAACAGCCGCGACAAGCATCGCTGATCAAATACCTATCGGGAGGACAGGCCGAACAGGCTGTACTGATGGTGGTGAGGATGGGGACTGCAGGAGTATCCTTGACCATGACCTCTTTCACATATTCAGTGAGAGGCTTCATCTCATCGTCAAACCGTTCTATGTCAATGCCAAGCATTGCCATGATCCGATAACGAATCATGGCTCGTTCCTTATAGATACAACACCGATTGGGGATTCTTTCCTTTGGAATAATCAGAAACGGTATCTTATCAGCATCCTGCTCTAAAGTCTCATCAAAAAACTGCTTGAGAACCTCAGTCTGCACTCTGCGTTTTATCAGGGTATACTGGTTGTTCAATTCAAGCATTTACAGCCTCCGCTAAAAGTTTGCAGAATCTCTCCTGCGTCATGTCTCCATACACCTCAGTGCCAATCTGCACAAAGGGAGGTCTAGCCTTGGTTGATGACATCTTACACATACCGAGGCAGGAAGAACCCTCAATTTCACAATTTGCGAGGACGACGGGGTCTAGAAAATCATTATACAACAACAAATCTGCACCACCTTGTACAAAACAAGCGGTCCCGACACAAATCTTGACCAGCACTTTCTCTCTCTTACCCATAGAATACTCCTCTCCATCCCCTACAAGTACTCTTGCGAGGTCTCTTTTAAATAGTTATCTTCAAGAGCCTTTCTCAGTCTCCCGATTATTGTTCTTCGAATCCCTATTTCAACAGGGATATTAGGATCTTGGTGAGCTTCATTGATCTTGGTTCCCACGATGAAATGTACCTGGTCGCTATCCTGCATGACTTCCACAAACTTCTTGACGGCATCGTCATGGAGCGTCCGCACCTGTTTCTTTTCTTCCAAAACCAGTGCAACCTTACTCAATGTAAGCATCCCTTCGGTAACCAGATCGATTCCCTCCATCGTAGAGCAAGGAGGAACATCAGGAGACCAACAACTCATATCCACCTTCAGTTTCTTATTGAATAGACGGGAAACGATGAGTGCTGTGGTACCTCCACTGACAATTTTTCGACCTTCGAACGCACTGATCTTTTCACCAAGCAACGCATCCTTTTCCTTGGTGAAAGGAGGTCCTGTAACCACCAACGTTCTTCTGGGCTTTCTGGCATACACCACCATGCAGGTAATATCGTCCTTTGAAACAAGCCTATCAAGCGTATTGGCTTTACGGACGATAGCTTGAGACAGGTCATGGGAAGAGATGCTTGGGTTGCGTTCTATCTGTTGCTGTGCAAACTGTCGCACACCTTCGACACGCCACCCTAACGGCAACGACTTTCCCATACCGGCTTGGGTAACGCCATCACTGAATATGATAAGGCGATCACCTACTTCCATCTTCAGATACGACCGGGAGAGTTCTTCCTTCTTGAAAGCACCATCACGTTGCAGATCTATTTTCTCACGATTCCAAGAAAGTGAACTGCATCCTCTGAACAACAACGCAGAAGGATTGTCATACTCCACCAAGTTGATGTGTATATCCTCTAAAGAAGGATGCCTGATGTCCGCTATGGTGAACGTAGAATAACTGATCTTCCTCTCTTTACAGACCGGAAGGGTATTCATGATTATCTTTGCCGAGTGGGTGAGATCCAACTCGCTGAAACTCAGCTTATGAGCCATGTGGGCAGTAAGGCTTGCAAGGACATTTGCCTTGACCCCGCTGCCCAACCCATCGCTGAGTGTACAGACGACCTGGTTGTTATCAGGATTGCGAGAGAGAAGGAAGACATCCCCCCCTATCTTTTGCCCACTCTTGTAGATTTGTGCATAGTCTACATCAATGAAAATATCGTTCATGTATAATCCTGTTGGTCATCTTTGGTAAATCCATCAATTTCACCGTTTCCAGGCACCTTGAAGGCATCGATGAGACTGTTGAGCATTATCTCGGTATCTGCTGCGTTCTCTCCCAATAATGAAGCTATCTGCTGTACGGTCTCCAGACTCTTCTGTATCACATCCTCTGCCTTCTTGATTACTGTCTCCCGGCGTACCGTAGGTGTAGTGACGTCTTCAAACAACGCTCCCACCAACCTCTGTTTTTCCACAGAGAAAAAAGTCACGCGTAAAAACTTATCCTGATAGTGCAATCGATATTGTTCTGCCTTTGCATAGGTGAATTGATCACGGAACTTTTCATGAAAAGGAACGAACCTCTCCAAAGGAAGCCCTCCAACCAAGTTCAGTAAATCCCCTTCTATCTGAAAATCGACCTCGGAAAAAAGCTGCAGGAAACCACTGTTGCAATCCACTATCTTAAGTGAATCATCAACAATGACCACCCCAATGGGAATGGTTCTCAGCAAAACATCCATTTTACTCTGGGCTTCTTTTCGCATTTTGGTAACGCACATCTCAGGTTCCGCCATACCATCAAGATAGGCGATGGCCATTTCCCTGCAACTGTTGTACCCACAGCCACCACAATTCAACTCCTCACTCTTATCGGCCTTACCCAACAAGTGAAGCGCTTGGGTGATGGCTTCCTCCGAGTGGTGGGTTACAAAGGCTGAGGTCACGGGAACAACCTCATAGGGAGTACCCTTGTGTATCATATCATAGCCGGAGGCTAGCAATTCGTTGACAAACGCAGGATCCCCAGCGAAGATATTCTGCTGGTCATCGATTCTGTTTCTGGTATATCGAGAAGCAAAGCTTTTTTTGGAAGCCGAAGAACGGCCCTGTTCACTTCCAGGACCATTGATGCAACCTCCTTCACAAAAAAGCAACTCGAGGAAATCCTCATTCGAGGTTCCTGAAACCAACCCTTTCAAGGTTCCCATCACCTGTTCAGCACCGCTGATGGCAATGGCCTTTGTCTGAAAAGGATCACTACCCCAATGCATGGAGGCGATCATGCCTCCCTCCACTGGATACAATGTGGATTTCCCAGCTGCACTAGGTAAAAGCTCTGGAACCTGTGCCTCTCCTGTTTGCAGCTGCTGTTCCAAGACATCCAAGGAAATTGAATCTGCTTTCAACCAGGTGCGAAGTTCTCCATAGGTAAGGGAAAAATCGGGATAGCCAGGGGTTTCATCCGCTTCGACCTTCTTTGCAATACAGGGACCGATGAATACGATGCCGATATCTTCGCCGTAGAGTTTTTTCAGATATGCACTATGACACTGCAGCGGTGAAGGGATTTTGCTGAGTGAAGGGACTAATGTGGGGTAATATTTTTTGACTATCTGTACCACAGTAGGACACGCAGAGGAAATCCAATTACACCTGCCGTCATGTTCCGAAGCATATTGCTCGATGCTTGCATTGACCAAGGCAGCCCCGATGGCTGTTTCACTGATTGCATAAAATCCCAGTTTCTTAAGGGCAACCATCAAGCTGTCCATCTCATCGGGGAATTCTGCTGCTGCAGAAGGAGCAAGGGAACAGAATACCTTTCGACCACTTTTAAGAAACTGTTTTACTCTTGCAATATCATTTCGGATTTTTTTTGCATGGGAAGGACAGACATCGACACAATGACCGCAGTAGATGCAGCGATCCTTGACAACGACAGCAGAGCCATCCTTGACTTGGATGGCTTTAACGGGACAGGAACGGACACATTTATAACAATCGCGACACTCTGTCAGTTCAGTATAGATGGGATGAATCATAGGTACTTCCTTTTACTGTGTTTCAGCTTTTTGCAAAGCCTGAACGAGCAAATCCAAAACACACTCACTTTGTATTCCACAGTACGTGTTTTCCCCAATCTTCAGATTCGGCCCTTTCGAACAAGCACCCAGACATAGATGTCCGATCAATTCAACCCTGTCCTCCAGGTTATGTTCAGCAATATAGTGTTCTATGAGCGTCAAAGTCTGTGCATTTCCTCTTGCAAAGCAGGAACTGCCCATACACAACTCAACCGTAACTTTTTCCATGCGAAACCTCATTCCTTTTGTTTGTTGAGTTATGGTAACCTCAACGCTTTCAAAAGTCAACAATTAATGCTTTATGGGGTTTTTATTTTACATTTTTTGCAGATTTTTATAGTGTTTTTATACTATTAATCTAATTTATTATTCCTATCTTCACATTAAAATGGGATATCAATCAGATATCCCACATTAAGAACCGGTAATTTACCATTCGTCAGCTTCACCGGTCAGGTCTTCATTCGCTATCTTTCTTTTGACCTTGGCAGAAAGTACAGCAAAACTTGTAGCCAAATCAGTCCGCTGGACAACTACCCGTTCAGGAAGCTTCAGATCCTTGGGGGCAAAATTCCAGATTGCCAGGATACCGCAACTCACCAATATCTCAGCCGTCTCCTGAGCTTGAGCCGCAGGAACTGCAAGAACTCCGATATTGACATGATTGGCTTTGATGTAATCCTGCAGATCGGCAAGAGAATACACCGGGACGTCTCCTAATCGAGAACCCCATTTCCCTTGATCGATATCAAAAGCAGCTACAATCTTCAATCCATAACTGTCAAAGCCTTCATAGCGGGCAAGCGCAGATCCAAGATGACCTGCCCCAATGAGAATTGCATCCGTTGCATTATCCCATCCCAACGTATGAATGATGGCCTCGATGAGTCTGATAATGGTAAACCCTACTTTTGGTTTTCCTTCTATACCTGTGCAGGAAATATCCTTACGCACCTGAATGGGCTTCAAACCCAACTCTTCTGCAAGAGTGGTTGCTGAAACCATTTCCTTTCCCTCTTCAAGATACTGCTTCAACAGTCTCAAGTATGAAGGGAACCTTTTGATCGTCGGTATCGGGATTCCCCGGTTGCTCTCTTCCATGCTCTATTCCTCCTGCAGTTTTGCTTGTACTGACTCAATGATGGAATGGGGTGTCGAAGCCCCTGCGGTAATTCCAAGTATATCATACTGCTTCATCTCTTCAGTCACTTCATCTTCAGTTTCGATATGCCATGCCTTTTTTCCCTGTTGAAGAATGAGAGCATATAATGCTTTGGTATTTGCACTCTCTTTTCCCCCAATGACGACAATGGCGTCACATTTCTTACAAAGGCGTATCGCTGCTTCTCTCCTATCCACCGAAGAGGGACATACTTCATTCATGAACACGATTTCCACACCTTTTTTTTGCAGCATCTGCAACTGCTCACGGATGTCATTCCATAGGATCCGATCGAATGTCGTCTGTACGAATACAGCATAGGCTTGATCGAGCGGGAGGTGCGCTACTTGTTCAGGGATACTGATCAAATGAGTCTGACAAATCTTCCCATCGACTTCCACTCCTTGCATTGCAAGCGTTTCTGGATGGTTCTCATGACCGATTACAATTAGAGAGTATTCCAAGCATTTCTTACCTATCAAATGCAGATTTCTCGCGACCACAGGGCAAGTCGCGTCGATAAGGGTGAAGCCAGCTCGATTGAAATCCTGTCTAAGTTTATCAGGAACCCCATGAGCCCTCAACACAACCAGACCAGGTTCATGGCCATCTGGAGAAAAAATGGTTTTGAGTCCTTGATCAGCAAAGCTCATGCACACTTGCTCGTTGTGGATGACTTTCCCCAAGGAATAGACGGGAAGTTTTTTTTCACGAGCTTCAATTATTGCACGCTCAACCAAAGAAATCGCTCTGGAAACTCCTCCACAATATCCCATGGTATCAGATAGGATCAGTTCCATAACACCTCCAATAACGAAAAACGCCACCGCAAGGAAACCCCACGGCGGCGCTCTCAGAAACTACATGCAGTTTATTTAGCCTGATCGACCTTTTCAACTACATTGGCTTTTTTCTGCGCCTTACTGATCCAATAGAGCATGCTAGGAGCAAGCAAGTTGGAAGAGTATGTACCGAAAAGGATACCAAAACCCATATTTACCGCAAACATCTTGATATCACCGGTGGCAAATACTGCCAAAGGAATAATTGCTGCCAATGTGGTGACAGCACTCATGATGGTACGGGAGAGAGACTGAGTAACACTCTTGTTGATCTGTACAGCAAGTGAAGCATCCTTGTTCAAGGATACATTTTCACGAATTCGATCGAAAATGACGATCGTATTGTTCAAGGAGTATCCAATGATGGTCAACAACGCTGCAATCGTGGTACTGGAGAATTCAAACCTAAAGAGAGAAATCACACCCAACAACATCAGAACGTCATGCACCAGAGCAATCAGTGAGGAGACTGCATACGCAAATCTGAACCTGAACCAAATGTATACCAGAATCAGAGCCATAGCTACGATGATGGCAAGCACGGAACTGGAAACAAGACTTGCACTGAACTTTGCTCCAATGTAATCACTCTGCAAGACAACTACATTGCCTTTGCCGAAGTGGGCATCAAGGGCAAGCTTCACAGCCTCTTCCATAGTCGACTGGGTATCGTTGTCTTTAATACCAAGGCGAACCTGGAACGTCTGGTCAGCAGTAGCGCCAACAGTCTGCACTTTCACATTTCCCAAAGAGTTGAGGGCAACGCGAATATCTTCAATGGTAGTGTTTCCACTAGCTTTGAAATTCAACTCAGTGGCCTCGCTTGAAAGGGTAGCAGGGAATCCATATCCAGAGAGCAAATCCTCGGTCTGTAATGAACCGTTGATTGCTACAGCAGAAATCTTTCCAACCTTGTTGAGAGCTGAAGCCAAGTCTGCGGATGTAGGATAGGCAGATGACTTGAACACAGTGGAAGACACACCTTCAGCTCCACGGATTTCCAACGTAAGGGCAGATCCTGCGATTGAGAGTGTGGCATCATCACTACCTGAATAGGTGACAGACAAACCGGCTGGAGCAAGCTGAATACGCTGGCTCAAACCACTTTCAAAGTCAACACCAAGATTGAAACCACCATTAAGCACCAAGGAACCAACTCCGACAATCAAAAGGATGATTGCCAAAGCCCATGCATACCAACGGTATTTGATGACAGGAATATCTTTCTTAAGCATTTAGTTTTTCCTCCAGCTGATGTGCAACTTCTTACCTTCACGGTCAGCAACTGTTGCATCAAAGATCAAGTGAGACACAAACAGGGCTGTGAACACCGAGCTGACGATACCAATTGCCAAGGTGTTTGCAAATCCTTTGACGGAACTGCTTCCAAGTTGGGAAAGAACCAAGGCGGCAATGATAGTCGTGATGTTTGCATCCATGACTGTCCAGAAAGCCTTGTCAAAACCGGCCTTGATCGAAGCAATATCACTCTTGCCCAAACGACGCTCTTCCTTGATACGCTCGAAAATAATTACGTTTGTATCAACCGCCATACCAAGGGTCAAAATAAGACCTGCGACACTGGTAAGCGTCAAGGTGAAGTTAAAGGCAGAAAGAACGGAAATCATAATCACCATGTTGAATAAAAGAGCCAGGTTAGCAATCAAACCACTTGCACTGTAGTATGCAAACATGAGAAGGATGACCAATACAAGACCAATGGCAATAGCCTTCAATCCTACATTAACGGCATCTTCACCGAGTGTCGCACCAACAGCCTGTTGGCTGGAAACCGTCAATTCGATAGGAAGCGCTGCGGTACGCAATACGATGGCCAAGTCATTGGCTTCAGCAGCATCAAATCCAGAAATCTGAACCGAGTTGCGGATGCCTTCATTGATGGTAGCCATAGCCTTGACCTTTCCATCCATGACAACAGCAAGTGTATCACCAACATGAGTTGAGGTCAGCTTGTAGAATACATCGCCACCTACGCTGTCAAGTTGGAAATTGACCACTGGTCTGCCGGTAATACCGTCAGTTCCTGTAGTTGCACTTTCCAAGTGACTGCCATCAAGACCTACTTCCTCTTCAAGGACCACAAAACTCTCAAGTTCGTCGATTCCATAGCTGTCACTTACATAGTAACCGGCTGCAATTTTTCCAGCTGGAAGGAATTCAGGTTGCTTGAGAACACCGCTATCGGTATAGACTTCAGAAGGATTATTTTTGTAATAGGCCTCAAGTTCTGAAGTAAGAGTGGAATCGACCATCTTGAAAACCAAGGAGCCTTTTCCCCTGAGGAAGGAATTCACCCTCTCAGGATCTGCAGCACCAGGAACCTCAACCAGAATCTGATCAGTTCCCTGTAATCTGATAACAGGTTCGCTGACACCGAATTGGTCGATTCTCTTTTCAAGAATCTCAATATCCTGCTTGATAGCCGCAGTCACCTCAGCAGAAGAAACAGATGCTCCCTTCTTCGCTTCATACGCAGCTACATCAGCTTCAAGAAGAATACTCATACCTCCACGGAGGTCCAAACCGAGCTGAAGGGCTTTGGTACTCAAATTCTTGAGTTCCAAGAGTTCCGTTCGGTAATACTCTTCACAGGAATCAAACAGATCCTGCTCATTATAGAAACCTCCAAAGAGAGCTTCTATTGTCCATGTCTTGGGAACGGGCTTTTTCATAGCCTTATAATTGGCTTTTGCCACGTCCTTCAGATATCCATACTCGCTGGGAAGAGTGGTAAGGGGATCCTTTGCCACTAATTCCTTCAATGCACGAAGGTCACGTGATGCTTGTCCCCGTGAATATTCCTTAATCTGCACATTCGAGCCTGTTGCCAATTCCTTAGTGCTCTCGGGTACCCCACCGTACCACTTGAACGTGGGATACAAGAAATATCCACACATCAAGACCACCAGTAGAACAATCACCAGACGACTCCGTTTTTTCATGATACTCTCCAGAATGTCTCTATAGTTGTATTTTATTTGTCGGTTTCAGTTTCAGTCTCAACGACTGTCGCATCAGTGGCAGCTTCTTTTTCAGGAGCACTTACCTTCTCAACCTGCTCTTCTTTCTTGGTCTTTTTCTTGCTTGAAGCAGTTGCTGAGTCACTCTTGCGATCGACAATGCTGCTAATAGCACTTCTAGAGAACTCTAGACGAGTTGTATCGTCTACCTTTACTACTACTGTTGTTTCCTTGACGGCCACTACCGTTCCGTGGATACCTCCAATAGATACAACCTTATCACCCTTCTTGATCGATGCAAGCATCGTCTTGGTCTCTTTGTCTCGCTTTTTCTGCGGACGAATGATCAAGAAATAAAAGATGACGATGATGAGACCAAACGTTACGAACGTGGTCATCATGGAACCGGTTGAGCCTGCCGAAGCTCCAGATGCCTCAGGGGCAGCCATAGCACTAAGTAATGACAACATGGGTGAATCCTCACTTTAATAGAAATCGGATGCAAAAAAGAGATGGAAGGTCTACTTCACATCCAATTTTCCAAGTACCGATTAACGTAGCACGTACAAGCTATGATAGTCAAGTTTTACCTTTAGCGATGCCTGTACGCCCAAAACACGAAGAAGGCCGCAAAGAATCTCTTCCTCGCGGCCTTTCTCGGCAAAATAACCCTACATCATTCCGCCCATTCCATCAGCTCCAGCTGGCATTGCAGGACCGGCAGGAGAAGGAAGATCAGCAATTGCACACTCTGTGGTAAGAATGAGAGCAGCAATGGAAGCAGCATTCTGCAACGCACTGCGGGTAACCTTCACGGGGTCAATGATACCGGATTCGCTCATATTCACCCACTTGAAGTTTTCTGCATCAAATCCAATACCAGGTTTCTCATTCTTACACTTGTCTGCAATCAAAGAACCGTCAAGACCTGCATTTGCAGCAATCTGACGAATAGGTTCCTCAAGAGCACGACGGACAATCTTATATCCAACCTTCTCATCCTCGGTGAACTTGGAGAGATCGGTGTTTTCCATGACCTTTGCAGCCTGAACCAAAGCAACACCACCACCAGGGATGACTCCCTCTTCAATAGCGGCGCGAGTAGCACTCAAAGCATCTTCAACTCTGTGTTTCTTCTCTTTCAGCTCTACTTCAGTAGCAGCACCAACGTTCAGAACAGCAACACCACCGGCCAGTTTGGCAAGGCGTTCCTGCAACTTCTCACGGTCGTAATCACTGGTGGTATCACCAATCTGCACCTTGATCTGTGCAATACGGTCCTTGATGTCAGCCTGTTTGCCGCTTCCATTGATAATGGTGGTATTCTCTTTCTCAACCTTGACACTCTTCGCCCTACCAAGCTGGGAAAGATCTGCATTTTCAAGTTTCAAGCCGAGTTCTTCGCTGATTACTTCACCACCGGTGAGTACTGCGATGTCTTCAAGCATGGCCTTGCGGCGATCGCCAAAGCCAGGGGCCTTGACGGCAACGACATTGAGAATGCCACGGACGCTGTTTACAACCAAGGTGGCAAGAGCTTCGCCATCGACATCCTCTGCGATGATGAGCAGGGGCTTGCTTGACTGTGCAATTTTCTCCAGGACAGGAAGAAGTTCCTTCATGTTGGAAATTTTCTTGTCGTAGATCAGGATGAAAGGATCATCCAGAACGGTGGTCATGGTATCACGGTTATTGCAGAAATATGCGGAAAGATAGCCTCTATCGAACTGCATGCCTTCCACAAAATCAGTTGTGGTTTCAATGGTCTTGGACTCTTCAACAGTGATGACCCCATCAAGACCGACTTTTTCCATGGCATTGGCAATCTCATCACCGATGGTCCGGTCATTGTTGGCACTGATGGAAGCGACTTGGGAAATTTCTTCCTTGTCCTTGATCATCTTTGCCTGTTTCTTGATTTCAGCGACAGCATCGGAAACAGCCTTGTCGATACCGCGACGAATGCCCATTGGATTGACTCCAGCTGCAACACTCTTCATACCTTCCTTGGTAATGGACCAAGCGAGAACAGTTGCCGTGGTGGTTCCATCGCCAGCTACATCATTGGTCTTTGTTGCAACTTCCTTGAGAAGCTGTGCACCCATGTTTTCAAACGGGTCTTCCAACTCAATCTCACGTGCTACAGAGACACCATCCTTGGTTACGGTAGGTGCGCCGAATTTCTTGTCGAGCACAACCAAACGACCTTTAGGTCCAAGGGTTGCCATTACTGCACGAGAAATCTTCTCGACACCTGTCACTAAAGACTTACGTGCCTCTTCATTGAACTGCAATTGTTTTGCCATAATATATCCTCACTTAAGAATATGTGGTGCGAAATACACTTGGGCAGGCCATATTCAAGCCCACCGACATGTAACATACAAATAAATTTCTCGAGAAGCAAGTGAAAAACCACTTTATCCCAGAACAAGAGCCAAAGAACCTGCCAACATGACGGCAATGACATTGCTCATAAGATTGACAACATCATTATCTATCCAACGAATACCACGAACCAGGGGAAGCTTTTTCCCTTCCACCTCTGGGTGTTCTGTAAGCAAGTCCTTTTCTTCATCATAATAATGAGCTTGAACTGTTGCGCCAAGCACACTATCCATAATACAACCGAAAAAAGAACCGATAGACACCACACTTGCATAAAAAACACTCGTAAGCGTAAGAGGAAGGAAACTCCCCATCCAACAGAGACCGATCAACACAGCACCCAACATACCTGATGCAGTACCAAGACCGCTTACCGCTCCGGATAAACCAGGTTTCATAGGTTTACCGGTGATGATGGAAACAGGCTTCGACTTGGAAAGAATGCCTACTTCACCTGCAAAGGTGTCACTTGCGGC
>Ga0265294_10006746_pt1 | contig 13729 bp, 14 predicted proteins | sample MunlanPumphouse3_FD_192504 | JGI IMG/M metagenome (GOLD analysis project Ga0265294, IMG submission 192504) | Groundwater microbial communities from a municipal landfill in Southern Ontario, Canada - Pumphouse #3 | ecosystem: Environmental > Aquatic > Deep subsurface > Groundwater | place... | reverse complement strand
GGCCACCGGCGGCGATCCGTTCATTCCCCCGATTGAGGGTATGGCGGATAAGGATCGGGTCTTTACATTTACAACATGGGATGACGCTGCCAAGTTGAAGGGGCTCTCCTCCGACATAACCCGTGCTGTTGTTATCGGCGGTGGTCTGATCGGTCTCAAGGCGGCTGAAGGTCTGAACCTGCTAAACAAGAGTGTTACTGTTGTTGAACTGGCAGACCGGGTGCTTTCTTCGGCCTTTGACCGTCCGGCAGGCAAGATTGTGGCCCGCAAGATGAAGGCTAACGGCATTGATGTTATCAATGAGGATACCGTTGTCCGAATCGAAGGAGAGGGGGGCGAGATTACCGGTGTGACATTGAAGTCCGGTGATTATATTCTCTGTGATACGGTTATAGTGGCTATTGGTGTTCGACCGGCAGCCGGCTTCCTCAAGGGAAGTGGTGTTGAGGTCAACCGTGGCATCGTGGTGGATAATACCATGCAGACATCGGTAATTGATGTGTATGCCGCAGGTGATGTGGCCGAGGCAACAGATTTTTTCAGCGGTCAGAAAAACCCCATGCCAATCTGGCCCGATGCCTATACGCAGGGCGATGTTGCCGGAATAGCCATGGCTGGAGGGAAAAAACAGTATGAGGGGGGCTTGGCTATGAACTCCATCGAGTTTTTCAAGGTCTCCACCATCTCCATGGGGGTAACCAATCCGGGTAACCCGAGTGAGTATGAAATTCACACCTTTCAGGATATTCAGAACTACCAGTACCGGAAAATTGTGTTGCAAAACAATCGGCTGGTAGGCGCCGTGCTGGTTGGAAGTGTTGATCGGGCCGGTATCTTTTCCGGGCTGATCAGGGAAAAGGTCGATATGACCCCCTTTAAGGACAGCCTGCTGCTGCCGGATTTCGGCTTTATCAACCTCTCGAAGGAGATCAGAACCCGACTTTTCGCCCCTCAAGGCAAGGCGGTGGATACCGGCAAGCGTTCTGTTGCAGCTGGACATTAACGGTAATTGAAATGGCACAAAATCCGGAGATATTTATGAATAGACGGCAACCTACCCACATCTTTGAAAAAGAGATCTCCAACTGCGGCCTGACCGGCTTTATTTCCAAAAAGGGGACGCGGGTCAACGGTTCGGTAATCATCAAATCCATTTCGCTCATGCATGACCGTGGCAATGGCCTCGGTGGCGGATTCGGCGCTTACGGCATTTACCCTGACTATAAGGAGTTTTATGCCTTTCATCTTATGTATGAAAACGTCATGGCGCAGCAGATGACCGAGGAGTACCTTGATGCCAATTTCTTTATTGAGCAGCAGGAAGATATTCCAACCTGTCGCACAAAGGCCATTGTCAATCCACCGGCTTTCAGGCGTTATTTTGTCACCCCCCTGGAAAATGAAGAGTACAGGGAGGCTGTAGAGTATCAGGGACTAACCGAAGAGGATGTCATCGTTCGGCATGTCATGGCCATAAACCATGAGATCGATGGGGCCTTTGTAGTATCTTCCGGCAAGAACATGGGCGCCTTCAAGGGAGTTGGTTTTCCTGAGGATATTGCCGCGTTCTTTCGGTTGGAAGAGTACAGTGGCCATATCTGGACCGCCCACAACCGCTTTCCGACAAATACCCCGGGCTGGTGGGGCGGCGCCCATCCATTCACCTTGCTGGACTGGTCCATTGTCCACAATGGAGAGATATCGTCCTACGGCATCAACAAACGCTACCTGGAAATGTACGGATACCTCTGCACCATGCTCACAGATACCGAGGTTGTTGCTTATATGCTGGATATGCTGATCCGGAAACACGGCTTGACGCCGGAACTGGCCTGTACCGCGCTGGCGCCCCCGTTCTGGTCATTAATCGATCAGTTGCCGGACAATGAGCGAGAGCTTTACACAGCCATACGTCAGGTGTATGGCAGCGCCTTGTTGAACGGCCCTTTTGCAATTCTTTTTGCCAGCAACAAGGGGCTGATCGGTCTTAACGACAGGGTTAAGCTGCGACCGCTGGTCTGTGCCGAGTATGAGGATTTTGTCTACATGGCTTCGGAGGAGTCCGCTATTCGCGAAATATGTCCCAATCCTTCCCGTATCTGGTCTCCGCGTGGCGGTGAGCCGGTTATCGCCATGCTGGAAGGCAACGCCTGAGGGACTTTTATTCCAAGTCCCTGACTTCAGGGTAATGGGCAAGCATCAAGGCTCAATGTTTATATCAGTTGGCCCTTGTTTCTGGAACCCTGACCCTCAGCTTTCGGAGATTACAATGAAAATAGATGCACAGGGCATTCACTACCGCGATCTTAATGCAAAAGTGCGTGAAGCGGTCGCAACAGGCGCAGAAACAATTGAACTCGAAAATGTCAACGGTCAATATTTTATCGGCGATGGCATCAACAAAAATGTAACTATCACCATTAACGGTGTTCCAGGCAATGATCTTGCTGCTTTTATGAACGGCGCCACCATTATTGTGAACGAAAATGCCCAGGATAATATCGGTAATACCATGAATTCCGGTAAGGTGATTGTTCACGGTCATGCCGGAGATGTTCTTGGTTACGGCATGCGTGGTGGAAGAATCCATATTCTCAAGGACGTTGGTTACCGTGTTGGCATCCATATGAAGTCATACCAGGACAATAGACCGGTGTTGATTGCCGGTGGCAAGGCCGGTGATTTCTTTGGTGAATATATGGCGGGCGGCGTCTTGATCCTGCTTGGCATGTACACCGATAACCCCGATAAAGCCAAGCATGGCTACCTGCTTGGCACCGGTATGCATGGCGGTGTAATCTATGTACGCGGTGGTGTGGACGAGTCACGCCTGGCCAAAGAGGTTGGTGTCTTTGACCTTGACGATAACGATCAGATAGAGCTTGAGGGATATATCGAGGAATACTGCAAGGATTTCAAACTTGATCCGCAAGAGGTTCTAAAAGAAGACTTTGTCAAGGTTCTTCCCCGCAGCAAGCGCCCTTATGGCAACATGTATTGCCCTATGCCAAAATAAGGGGCTTGTTTTGGTCTTTTTGCATGACAGCCAGGGCTGAAATTGATCACATGCGGACGGTCTTGTTTTTGTCAAATCTTTCTTGACCTGATAGTCTGGTGGTGGTACATTCCCGATACAATATATAACTACCTTTTAATTTAGCCCGAGAGGCTGGCAAAGGTGATACCAATGAATAGACATGAAACTGATATCCAAAGGGTCTTACCGCATGGCGCGGTGAGGCTCTTTTTTTGTATCAAAAGAAAGAGGTGATCGCTATGACGGAAACACTGACGGTACTATTGGATGAAAGTGGTGTAAAACGCGCACTTACCCGTATTTCCCATGAGATACTGGAACGGAACAAGGGGGTAAAGAACCTTGTCCTGATCGGTATTCGCTCAGGGGGCGCATTTCTGGCAGAGGAGATCGGCAAAACTATCGGTATTATCGAAGGCGCTGTGATCCCGGTAGGCGCCGTTGACATTACCCTCTACCGTGACGACATAAAAAGTCATGCAACGCATCTGCCTGTTGGTAATACCGACATTTCCTTCTCTTTGGAGGGGAAACGGGTGGTGCTCGTGGATGATGTGCTTTTTACCGGTCGCACAATTCGTGCAGCCATGGATGCGCTTATGGACCATGGTCGGGCACAGTCAATCCAGTTGGCGGTACTGATTGATCGTGGTCATCGCGAGTTGCCTATCAGGGCTGATTTCGTAGGGCGCAATGTACCCACCAGCCTTAAGGAAAATGTGGCTGTAATTTTTAATGAAAAGAATCAACCTATTGAGGTTGTTCTGGAAAAATAGCGAAGGGAGGGTGGCATGGCAGAGTTCAAGCATAGGGACATCATTGCGCTCAGGGACCTGACAAAAGAGGATATGGAACTACTCCTCTCAACGGCCGAGAACATGCGGGAGATCAACGGCCGGGAAATCAAGAAGGTCCCGACATTACGTGGCAAGACCATTATCAACCTGTTCTACGAGGCGTCCACCCGGACACGGACATCCTTTGAGATTGCCGCCAAGCGGCTTTCGGCCGATACCGTTAATATCACGCCTTCTTCCAGTTCGGCCACCAAGGGTGAAACCCTGGCGGATACGGCCCTCAACCTGTTGGCGATGAAGCCGGATATCATTGTCATGCGCCATTCCGTCTCCGGCGCGCACTATCATCTTGCAAAGAAGGTCACCTGTTCGGTGATTAATGCCGGTGACGGCGCTCACGAACACCCCTCTCAGGGACTTTTGGACATGCTGACCATAAAGGACCGTTTTGGCAGGCTTGACGGGCTCAAGGTTGCCATTGTCGGAGACATCACACACAGCCGGGTGGCCCGCTCCGATATTCAAGGCCTGACCAAGCTGGGTTCCCATATCTATCTGGCAGGGCCGCCAACCATGATGCCCCCCTCTGTTGAGCGCTTGGGCAACGTCACGGTCTGCGGCAGCATGAAGGAGGCCATTCAGGATGCGGATGTGGTCATGATGCTGCGTATCCAGCAGGAACGTCAGGGCAAGACCCTCATGCCTAATACCCGCGAGTATTCACGCTACTTCGGCCTGAACCCGGATAACATCAAGCTGGCCAAGCCTAATGCCATTGTAATGCATCCCGGCCCGATCAACCGCGGGGTGGAGATGTCCAGCTACGTGGTTGATGGCGCCCGTTCCCATATTCTCAAGCAGGTGGAAAATGGTGTGGCGGTGAGGATGGCAATGCTATACCACGTCTGCGGCGGCGAGCTCGAATGAAACGGTTCTGCAACGAATGTCAAATTCCTGATAACGAGGTGACCATATGAATCTTCTGATCAAAAATGGACGGGTGATCGATCCTTCCCAGGGTATGGACGATACGCTGGATGTTGTAGTGGAAAACGGATTGATCAAAGAGATTGGCAAGGGACTAAAGGCGCCTGTCGGCGCTGAAGTACTGGATGCTTCCGGTAATTATGTTGTACCTGGATTGATCGATATGCACGTGCATCTGCGAGATCCGGGCCTGGAGTATAAAGAGGATATCGTAAGCGGCGCCAGGGCCGCAGTCGCAGGCGGCTTTACATCTGTCTGCTGTATGCCCAACACCAAGCCGGTTATCGACAACAAGGCAATAGCCGGTTACATAATCAACAAGGCCAGGGCCGAGGGGTTTTGTAATGTATTCCCGATCGGGTCCATCACCTATGGTTTGAACGGTGAGCGCATGTCCGAGATGGGTGAACTCAAAGAGGCCGGTTGCGTGGCGGTCTCCGACGATGGCAGACCGGTTGTTAACAGCGAGCTGATGCGGAGATCATTGCAGTATGCTGCCGGAATCGGGATCATGGTCATTTCCCATGCAGAGGAGTTGGATTTGGTGGGTGAAGGTACCATGAACGAGGGTTTTACCTCCACTGAACTTGGGTTAAAGGGAATTCCCCGCGTGGCAGAGGATATCGCCACAGTCCGCGATGTGATGCTGGCTGAATACACCAACGCACCGATCCATATAGCTCATGTCTCCACCAAGGGGTCGGTGAGGATCATCCGCGAGGCCAAGGCGCGTGGTGTTCAGGTCACCTGCGAAACCGCGCCTCATTACTTTACCCTGACCGACGACGCAGTGCGCGGTTACAACACCAACGCCAAGATGAACCCGCCTTTGCGCGAGGATGATGATGTAGCTGCCATCAAGGCAGGATTGGCAGACGGAACCATCGACGCTATTGCAACAGACCATGCCCCCCACCATCTGGACGAAAAGGATGTGGAATTCAATGTGGCCCTGAACGGTATTATAGGCCTGGAGACCTCCCTGCCACTTTCGCTCAAACTGGTAACCGATGGGGTGCTCACCCTTAATCAGATGATAGAAAAAATGACATGCAACCCATCTAATATTCTAGGTTTACAGCGTGGAAACATTAGGGTAGGCAGCGTGGCCGACATCACTGTGATCGACCCATCTGTCGAGTGGGAGGTTGAGGCGGACAAGCTGGCCAGCAAGTCCAGAAATTCCCCTTTCCTGGGGTGGCGTGTCAAGGGGGTGGCGACCTGTACCATTCTTGCCGGCAAAGTGGTTTATAAACGCTAAGGAGCTGTAAAAAAATAACATGGCCATATTGCATCTCATCTTCAGGCCATCTTTGACCGAACTTCAATCACCAAATCCTCAACGTAGCTCTGCTACGTCTGCGGTTTGCCTCAATCAGTTCAGCCAAATCTGACCCGAATCTGAGCGCAATATAACCAAGTCATTTATTTACAGCTCCTAAATCCAGTTTTAGGAGTTTTGCAAGAGGCTCACATGTAAATGAGTTATTTCCAGGAGTTGAACTTATGAAAGCAGTTTTAGCGCTAGCTGACGGGCGCATTTTTGAAGGTAAATCGTTCGGATCGCCGGGCGAGGTTACTGGTGAAGTGGTGTTCAATACTGCCATGTCCGGCTATCAGGAGGTACTGACCGACCCATCCTACAAGGGGCAGATGGTTACCATGACCTACACCCAGATCGGTAACACCGGCATAAATCCCGAGGATATTGAGAGTCGCGGCCTGTTCCTGTCCGGCTTCATCGTCAGGGAATATCAGGACTGCTATTCCAACTGGCGCGCGACCATGAGTCTTGATGCATATCTCAAGGAGAATGGTGTGGTGGGTATCCATGGTATTGATACCCGTGCCCTGACTCGCCATCTGCGTGACAAGGGAGCTCAGAATGGAGTTATCTCAACCACAAACTTCAATCACGACAGCCTGGTTGCCAAGGCGCGGGCGATCCCCAGTATGGCAGGGCTGGATCTTGCCAGCGGCGTCAGTTGTGACAAACCATACCACTGGAGTGAAGGGGTGTGGGATCTTGAAAATGGCTATCCACAAGTTGACCGCAGCAGACTCAAGTATAAGGTCGTTGCCTACGATTTCGGTATCAAATACAACATCCTACGCTGTCTGGTGGATGCCGGTTGCGACGTGACCGTTGTTCCGGCAAATTTTCCGGCTGAAGAGACTCTGGCCATGAATCCGGATGGCATCTTTCTCTCGAATGGTCCGGGCGATCCAGAACCGCTGGTGCAGGCGCAGGCTGAAATACGGAAATTTGTCGGCAAAAAACCGATCTTCGGCATCTGCCTGGGGCACCAGCTTCTGGGACTGGCCTTGGGTGGTAAAACCGTGAAGCTGCTGTTCGGCAATCATGGTTCCAACCTGCCGGTTATGGATATCTCCACCCGCAAGGTTGAAATCACTGCCCAGAACCACGGTTTTGCCGTTGACCTGGCTTCACTGGGTGATGCCGCCTGTCTTGGACACGAAAACCTGAATGACCAAACCGTGGAAGGGATCTGTCACCGCACCCTGCCGATCTTTTCAGTTCAGCATCACCCTGAGGCGTCGCCGGGGCCGCACGACTCACAGTATCTGTTCGCCAGGTTTGTGGAGATGATGGAAAAGCAAAAATGGCAATAGAATCAGATCTTATCCGATGATATCTTGAAGGTTTAGATGATGTATCTCGATCTTTACCAGTCAGGCGAATTGCTGAACCGGGTTCGAGAAGCCTTCCAAAGGCTGAAGAGTTGCGACCTCTGTCCCCACAACTGCGGTGTCAACCGTTTGAAGGATGAACGAGGCATCTGCTGTTCCGGACTGAAACCCAAAATTGCCTCTGCAAACGTTCATACCGGAGAAGAACCTCCGATCTCCGGCGCCAAGGGCTCGGGCACAATCTTCCTGTCCGGCTGCTCCCTGAAATGCCGCTTCTGTCAGAACTTTCCCATCAGTCAACTGGGCAATGGCGAGGAGTTGACTACCACTGCTTTGGCCGGGCGGATGTTGCGCCTGCAACGGCATGGTGTGCATAACATCAATTTTGTCACCCCTACCCATTTTATGCCACAAATACTGGCAGCACTCTGGCTGGCAATTCCGCAGGGATTCCGACTCCCGATTGTCTGGAACTCCAGCGGTTATGAAAAGGCCAATGTCCTGCGCCTTCTGGATGGCGTAGTGGCTATCTACCTGCCGGACATGAAGTATTCTGATAATGCCGCAGCAATGCGACTGTCATCGGCGTCCGGCTATTGTGACATCAACCGGATTGCGGTGCGCGAGATGTTTCGTCAGGTGGGGCATCTTCAGCTTGACGAAGAAGGAGTGGCGACAAAAGGCTTGATCATCCGGCATCTTGTCCTGCCGGAGGGGCTGGCTGGCACACAAGATACCATGCGTTGGATCGTTGAAAATATAGGCAGCGAAACAAACATCTCCCTGATGCGGCAGTACTTTCCGGCACACAATGCCATGATAACGGATGGCGTTAAACGCAAGATAACCGATGAGGAGTACGAAGAGGCAGCCCGGTATCTGGAGGAGCTTGATCTCGAAAACGGCTGGGTGCAGGATTAGATCTGTATGTTTTTTCAGGTGAATAAAATGATAAAACAAAATACGTTATCATCAGAAGCATTAAGCCGGTTAGCTCTTCTGGAACCGCTCTTGATTAGTGATAGCCGGATCATATTTGCCTATATCTTTGGTGGGCTGGCAATGGGAGAACAACGACCTCTGTCAGATATAGATATAGCTATTTATCTTGATAGTTATGTTGACAAAGCTGAAGCAAAACTTGAAATATTAGGTAGTTTAACAGATATATTGAAGACAGATGAGATTGATCTGGTCATACTGAACTGTGCCCCGATAAGCTTGGTTGGCAGGATTTTGAAGAAGAAGCGCGTGTTGGTTGATAAACAGCCATTTCTTCGACATAGTTTTGAGTCGCTTGCGTTGCGTGAGTATTTTGATTTCAGTCGATTAGAACAGGATATTCTTTTCAGGAGGTTTGCCTGATGGTGGATAAAGCACTGGTTTTTCGCAAGCTCGCCTCTCTGGATGATTACCGGAAACAGATTTCCGAGTATTCAGCCATTACGGTTGACCAGTATCGAAGCGACTGGAAGATACAGAGAATCGTTGAGCGTACCTTGCAGATGATGATTGAGCTTTGTGCTGATATTGCAAGTCATGTCATATCCGATAGCGCATTACGGACACCAGAGACATATGCAGATACCTTCGGAAAGTGGAATCCTGACCCGTGAGCAAGCAGCTGTGATGGACAAAATGGCCAAATTCAGAAATATTGTTGTTCATCAGTACGAGGCGGTTGACGCGGAGATCGTTGTACTTGTGTTGCGTCGGCACCTTTCAGATTTCGAGTTATTCAGTAAATCGATAGTAAAACATATGACTGGAAAGGAGTAGCAAATGGCAGAACGCAAACCATCAAAAAAGCTCTCAACAACCAACACAAAACAGGAAATGCTTGATGCGTACACTGATCTTTTGACCCAGATGGAGGAAAAACGGGAGACATCGGCCACGCCCGAGCAAAAGGTTGCGGAAAAGATTGTAAATGAGGCAGTCTCTGTTGCGGATACCTTGACAACCGATGGAATAATCAGGGAAATCAGCACACTTAAAGGAGAGGTTGGGAAGGTTCTGACCACTCTTTCGGATCGACTTGAGCAAGAATCCACTCGCTATGAGGCTGTTAAAAGAGCCATAGCTGAAAAAGAAAAAGAGCTTACTGAAATCTACGAAATTCAAAAGGCGGCATCCAGTCTTTCCGCCCTTATTGAGGCGCAGAGCATAAAGAAGGAAGAGTATGAATCCGACATGGCTGAACGTAAAGAGACGCTGACCCGTGAGATTGAGGAAATAAAGGCGCAATGGCAGATGGAGAAGGCGCAGCGTGCCGCGGAACTGAAAGAGCTGGAGGCGATAGAAGCAAAGAAACGCATCAGGGAGAAAGATGATTTTGAATACAATCTACAGCGGGATCGTCTTTCTGCCAAGGATGCATTTGAAAAGGAAAAGGCCGGATTTGCGGAGGAAAAGGAGCGTCTTGAGCGTGAAATTGCTCTCAGACGTGAGCAGACAGACCGTGAGTTCGGAGAACGAGAGCAGTCAATTGCCCGTCAGGAACAGGAACTGGCGGACCTTCGCGCCCGAGTTGCCGCTTATCCCAAAGAGCTGGAAACCACGGTTGCCCGTGAGATCAAGCTGGCAATTGACAAGGTGCAGACCGAGGCAAAATTCAGGCTGGAACTGTTGCAGAAGGAGTTTGAAGGGGAGCGGAATGTTCTTGAATCTAAAATCGTTTCGCTGGAAGCGCTTGTGAAGGATCAGGCGACACGTATCTCGAACCTGGGAGAGCAGGTGGAAAAATCATACGTGCAGGTACAGGCCATTGCTGTTAAGGCGGTGGAAGGTTCTGCTGCCAAGCCGGTTGTATTCTCTGTTCCTCAGCAGAAAGAAGCAGGGTGAGATTTCAGGGAAGCGGAGAGTTCCGCCTTTGGGGAGATAAGCGCTCTTATGGGCGAGGCGCTTGATTATATCATCCGGCCTGGCTGGGACTGAACCAGGTTGAAACATGCGGAGAGCGTGGGTGATTGCAGCGATGGGGGAGGTGGAATGATGTCGAGTTGGTTGAATAATAAACGTGCGATGATGCTGGGCCTTGCGGGAATAGCTGCGATATTGGTTGCGGCGTTCCTGCTGGTGGGACCACCCCGGCTACTGGCAAAGTCTGACTCTCCCGGTTTTTGCGCGGGATGTCATGTCATGGAGAGTCAGCATATCGCTTTTTTGCATTCAGGCGCGCATCGCAGAAACCGCTGTGTAGACTGTCATCTGCCGAACGAGAACCTGGCGATTCATTACATCTGGAAGTCCATAGACGGCATGAAGGACGCGATCTTCTTCTATTCAGGTCACACCCCGGAACGGATCAAGCTTTCCGAACATGGCGCCAAGGTACTCCAGGCTAACTGTATCAGATGTCACGAGGAGCTGGTCTCCCCCATCAACACGGAACAAAAATGCTGGAGTTGCCATCGAAGTATTAACCATTTGCGAAGCGGAGCAATAGAAACACTCTGAATTTACTGAAAAGGGGGTACACCAATGAAGATGAGAAGCGTGTTCTTTGTAGTTGTGGCGGCATGTGCCGGATTGCTTGCCAACGGCTGCTCTCCTCAGAAAGCCGAGCAGGTGAGGGCGGTGAAGATTACGGACGGAACGATCGATCCGGCCGAATGGGGCAAGGCTTTTCCGGTGGAATATGAAATGTGGAAAAAGACGGCTGAACCGCCCGAAGTTTCCGGGCTGAGTAAATATAAAAAAGGGAATGACGATCCCAAGTCCATGGTCGACAAGCTCTCCGAGTATCCCTACCTGGCCCTGCTCTTTAATGGATGGGGTTTCGGGATCGGCTACAACGAACCCCGCGGGCATTCGCACATGGTCCAGGATCAGCTCGATATCGACTCCTCACGTCTCAAGGCCGGCGGCGTCTGCCTCACCTGTAAAACCCCATATGTCAACCACCTCATGAAAACCATGGGGGCCGACTACTACAAGACACCCTACAAGGAGGTACTGGCCAGGATTCCCGACCAGAAGTACGCCACTCTCAGTGTTGCATGCATCGATTGCCACAACAACAGGGACATGTCCCTGAACCTGTCACGTGATTTCACCCTTGGCGCCGCGCTACGCGGCATGGGGGTGGATACGGCAAAGCTCGACCACCAGACGAAACGGACCCTGGTCTGCGCCCAGTGCCATGTCACCTACGTGATACCCAAGGACAAGGATATGAAGTCGGTCGGCCTGTTTTTCCCCTGGCAGGGAAGCAAGTTGGGCAACATCACCATTGAAAACATCATCGCCAAGATAAATAGCGACCCTTCATATCTGGAGTGGAAACAGACCGTGACCGGCTTCAAGCTGGGATTCCTCCGCCACCCTGAATACGAACTCTTTTCCAACAACAGCGTTCACTGGAAGGCAGGCGCTTCCTGTGCAGATTGTCATATGCCCTACACCAAGGTCGGTGTCCACAAGGCATCCGATCATCGCATCACCAGCCCACTGAAAAATGGCCTGAAAGGCTGTATCCAGTGCCATGCAGAGAGCCCGGAATGGCTAAAGAACCAAATCATCGCTATTCAGGACAGAACAGTATCCCTGCAGATCCGCGCCGGTTATGCAACGGCCACCGTGGCGAAACTCTTCGAGATGACCCATGCTGCCCAGGCAGTTGGCAAGACAATCGACAAATCGCTCTACGCCAAGGCCAAGGAATACTATGAAGAGGCCTTCTACCGCTGCACTTTTATCGGCGCTGAGAATTCGGTTGGGTTTCACAATCCCAGCGAGTCGATGCGGGTACTGGGAGACTCGATCGCCTTTGCCACCAAGGCCGAAGCGCTCCTTCGCCAGGCACTGGCCCAGGCCGGGGTAACCGTGCCGACCAAGGTTGACCTTGAACTGGCCAAGTACTTGAACGACAGGGGAGCGGCCAAGCTGAAGTTCCGCAAGGGACTCGAACTTCCTGATCCAAGCGGTATCCAGAATCGATTCTAATCTGAAGTTTCTCTTGCCCGGCAGGAAGAGGAACTAACGGACCTTCGCGCCCGGGTTGCCGCTTATCCCAATGTATTCTAGGTTCCTCAGCAGAAAGAAGCAGGGGGAGAATGAGATGAAACGTAAAAAACAACGCCGCCTGACTCGTGCAGAGGTCAGCATAAACAGGGAGGCTGATTACATCATCAAGAAGGCCCAGGTCTACGATAGCCGTGTTGTTCGCCTCGGCGGGTTACTTTTTTTCTCCACACGGACTGGAGACGCCTGGATATTGGATATTGAGGACAGCTTGGCGCTTTGTCTGGCACGGGATGGGGAGCGCCAGAGCTTCAGTATTCTGGAGACCCCGAACAACATCCAAATAGTCTGGGAGGCTCAGTACGTTATTGATGGGGAGAGATTTGTCGTAACCACGACAGACGACCGTGTCAGGACAATTGTGGGATATCCGACAAGAGAAATTGAAAATTCTATTAATAAATGTCGTCAGTGAGTAATGACGTTATTTTTAGCAACAGGAAATACGGGAAGTGTCCCTAGTTATTCCTTTGAACCATAAAACATGTTGTTTCATGGTACGGGAACAACAGCAGCCGTTTCGATGAACAATTGCCGTATTATTGAATTCAAAAAGATCCATCCAAGAGGAACCTTATGGCCTCACATTTTCCCCCGCAGGCGCAGTCCGTATCCTCCGTTTTTCTTGGGTCGCGACACAATTCTTTACAAACCGAAATTGATGAGCTTATCTCGCATTTCGGAACGAATCGAAGCGCTTTAATTCCTATCCTGCAGGAAATCAAGAAACAGCACGCCGTCATCAACAGTTTTGCCATGCAATATATTGCGGACTGTTTGGGCATAAGCCCTGCCGATGTTTATGGCGTAGTCAGTTTCTATTCGTTCTTGAACGAAAAATATGACGGGCGATTTGTTATCCGCCTTTGTCGCACCATCAGTTGCGACATGGCTGGCAAGGAAAATGTCGCAAGGCAGCTTGAAAACGATCTGGGAATCAAGTTCGGCGAGTCAACGCCGGACGGGAAATTCTCGCTCGAATGGGCGAATTGCATCGGTATGTGCGATCAGGGGCCGGCCATTCTTGTCAACGAGCAGATTTTCACGCAAGTCACGCCGGAAAAGGTTCAGGAAATCCTCGACGCTTGCGGGAATATTTGCCCGGATACCCCCGCTAAACGTAAAGATGGCCTGGTCATGACCATTAGAAATCAGATAACCTTTGCCTCAATCCCTGCGGGCGAAGGAATGAGAGCCGCTCTTGGAAAAGAGCCGCAATCGGTCATTCAGG
>Ga0265294_10006745_pt1 | contig 13732 bp, 15 predicted proteins | sample MunlanPumphouse3_FD_192504 | JGI IMG/M metagenome (GOLD analysis project Ga0265294, IMG submission 192504) | Groundwater microbial communities from a municipal landfill in Southern Ontario, Canada - Pumphouse #3 | ecosystem: Environmental > Aquatic > Deep subsurface > Groundwater | place... | reverse complement strand
GTCTTATTATGTTTATAAATTTTTGACATTACGATTACCTCCATATAATTGCTATTATTAGTTTGTTATTAGTAATGTAAAACCTCATATTTATAATATATAATTACAAAAAATAATAGAGTGTATATACACTCTATTATTATATACTTAGATAAAGTACTTATCTAAATACTCTGCAAACACATCAGCATCTATTGGTATATTTCTATATTCTGATTCTGAATATTGAGGAGATCTTCCTGGAATCTCTAATGTCATTTTATTATTATCAATGTCTAGTTCTATACATGAATACTTATTAATAACACAACATGTTCCCATTCTTACTTTTTGTTGTATAGATCCTATAGCTGGAAATGGTCCACCATCAATAAAGAATACAATTCCTAATCCTCTATCTTGTAAAGGTTTTAGTAATTGTAATAACACTGGATATTCACGCATAGATTGAATATCATAAATTACTTCTGGTTCAATATAACCATCTGTCTCATGCACAAACCCTGATTCGTTCATAATAAATCCTCCTTAAATTAATTTATTCATATATATAATATATAATTACAAAAAATAATAGAGTGTATAATACACTCTATTGTCTTCTACTAGTTATATTCAACCCTCCTATAATTGTTTTTAGCCACTGGAAATATTGGCTCTTCGATTAGAAAATCTTTTATCAACTTTGAGTTTGATGGTTGTCTCATTTTTCTTAATGCTCTCATTTCAATTTGACGCACCCTCTCTGAAGAGCAATGAAGTTCCTCTCCTACTGATCTGAGAGTCATATTACTATTAAATCTCAATTTAAGCACTTTCTTTTCTTTATCTGATATATTACGCATAGCAATAATTAATTGCTCATGTAATAAATCGTGCTCAACAGTTTTAAAAGGATCAAAAGGAGATACAGTTGATATACCTACTGTTACACAGATATCATCTTCGCTTATATCACCCATCATGATTTTAGCAAACTTATTAGTTACCTGCTGATTCCTCTTTAAATCTCTTGACTCTAAAGCCTTGATGTAGATATCTTGTTTTACGTCTTCATCTACTATCCCGTTCTTTGCTATAAACTTTTCTGCCAATAATATTAATTCATCTGTTGTTCTGATATGCATGATAACCCTCCTATAATTTTATGATTTATTATTATGTCTCATTCGAAATTATAATATATAATTGAAAAAAGGAATGAGAACAGTGTAAACTGTTCTCATATTATAGGTAAATAATCTATTAAGTCTCCTGATTTTCTTCTTAATTTATCTAATGCAATACTTCTTATATTGCTTATATGCTCTATACTATCATTCATTTCAATACTAATTTCTTTCAATGATAATTTATCATAGAATTCTAATGTTATAATAGTTCGTTCATATGGGGTTAATATCTTTAACAAATTATATATATGTGATCGTATGATTGGGAGATCTGGATTGTATTTAACAACTATATCTTCTCCTTTATCATGTAATCCATCTATATATATACATCCTTTTTGTATTATATAATGTATATACACTTCATTCAATGTTATAGTTATATCTCTTTTATCCATTTCTAATTCCATACAACTTATGTATAGTTTTGTTTTCAAGTCATGATCTTCTATATTATGGGATCTTATGAAATTATATATGGTATCTATTATATCATTTATAGATAAGCTTTTCAATTTCCAAATTCCCCCAATCATTTTTGATATAAAATATACGGAATTATTTCATTCCGTATATTTTATCTATATATTAAAATTGACCGATAATACGATCAATTAAAATCTTGGTATTTGGAGATAATACCATCTTATTTACATTCTTTTCATAAAAATCCTTTACAGAATTATTAAACTTCATGCTCATTGCAAGCCAGTCTAATATCATTTCTGCTATATATTCAACTGGTATATCTAGTGCGGTAACACCTTCAGCATCAACCACTATCCAATAATTCCAGTGATGTTTATTTGAATGTATATGATTTAACCATCCATAATTCATTTTATTTTTATTTTTTTCATCTGGGTTTATCGGATAGAAGAATTGGCGATACGCTTCAAATTCTTCATTTGAAAATTTTGAATCATCATGTTCTTCTACATTATTTTTTACAATATCAATATTACATCCAAGAGATTCATACAATATATTGATATATTTATCAAAGCATTTTATTACATTTTGTTTATGTTCTTTGATATAATCAGTATATTCAGCTTTTTTAATATCATAAGTGCTATATGTTTTATTCGAATAAATTCCCATACCTATATCCCCTTATAATTATTTACTTTACTATATTGTTAGTAATAACCCATGGTGAAATAGTATAGGGACATGAATATCATGTCCCTATATAGTTCTTTTACATCTTATAAATAATTCCAATAATTGATTAAGTTTATCTTATTGGGCAGGCTCCTGTTGCACAATCACTTACATCAATATCTAATTCGATATCTTCTGACTCGTATTTATTAATTAGAGATGGAATAAAAGGTTTCATTTCAAACACCCTTCTATTATACTCTTCTTCAGTACATGATTCAAGTGGTTGTAATGTATAGAATGATTCACCTTCATCTGGGAGTAATGCAATACCAACAACAGTATCCCAATTCTCCCAAAGCCAATCTTCCACAAGATCCCATTCATGATTCTTAACTGTTACTGTTATAGATGCATTATGTTCTACATAATGTTCCATGAACATCTTGTATATTTCTAATTGTTCTATAGCAGTTATATCTTTTTTAGTCCTTCCATCTGGTGCTTTAATTGGAAATTCTACCACTTTAGTTTTACAAGTTTCAATATCTTGACCAACCTCTGGGAATACAGGATACCCAAGTTCCTCACATACTTTAGTTAATGGATCATCAGCAGATATTCTAACTCTTCTAATATAAAATGGTGAATGTGAAAAATGTACTCCACTTGAAACAGTAGGGAGTAAACTTAAAGTACCTTCTGGTTTTACAGTAGTCACCAATAATGGTTTTCTCATTCCTAGTTTTTCAGCATAATTATTAGCGGTTGTTCTTGCTACATCTCTTAATGCTTCTAGTAAAGATTCTTCTTCTACTCTACTCATACTAGTTGCATTAACCATATCTTGCCATCCAGTAAGTGAAAGTCCTAATAATTTATCTCTCTGTTGAATTAGATTCCAACTATGCAATTCCAATTCTGGACATGTCATCCTATATCCAGCCCTAGCACTTAATGCTTGAGCTTCTAATAATTTAGCTGTATCTAGACGTCCATCTACAGTAACAAATGCCATTACATTAATTGTAGTTAGATTACATAATCCTCTTGAGTCTAAAAGCACCTCTCCACACTGCCCCGTCATGAGGCCGTTAAAGATACCAGAATGATTTTTATCTTCAGTAAAACAATATACAATTTCTTCTGGTTCATCATATATATTATTTGCTACAACCTGTATGAATCTAGATGCATTTCTATTAGGATTCGCTATCAGTAATACTCTATGACAATGTAATCCCAACTGCATAAGTTTATAAACATTTGATGAGTTGATTATTAACCTATAAGATTCAAAACAATAATATTCTTTACTTCCACCATTACCATCAGGCATCATTTTCATTCCATCTGGATGGCTTAAAGATACAGTTCCAGTGCATCCTAGTGTATTTAAGAAATACTTAAGTTGCATTAAATAATCTCTATCATTAGAATTTATTGCAATTCCACCATCTTGACTTAATAATCCGCCATCTGAATCTATAATACCAGCCAAATATGCTAGACGACTCTTAATGGTATAATTAACCCCTGGAATAAATGTTTTACTATACTGCTCTTGTAAAGATACAGAAATTCTTTTATTAGTTTTCATTTCATCATTATAATTTTCATAATAAATCTTATCTAATAAATTAGCTTTTTCTCCATATAAGTATAATCTCTTATAATTGGTTACCCCATCACCACAATAGAATCCTTTTGTATACATAGAAGATTCATCCTCTTCAATATATCCTTCTATTGCTGGAAATTCATGTTTTATTAATTTATCACCAGGTTTAAGCCTTGCTGCTTCTACTCTATCACCATTGCTTAAAATAAACTTATGATATAGAGTACAATCAAGTTCTGTCCCATCTGATAATTTAACATTTGTCATATACTGATTATGACCAGTAACCTTTGGAGTTACAATAGACCATTCATAACCATTCCAAATATTAACTTGCTGATCAACTAGAGAATCAATTCTCCTATAACCTTGATCTGTTAATATAACTGTTTCTCCTGTAACGCATGGATTTACGCCTTTAAAGTTCGGTCTTCTTTTACTAGCTGCTTCCGCATTAATCCACCCTGGTTCACCAGAAAACCTAACAGTTTTAACATGTTCATGTAATTTTTCTCTTGTTGGTTTTTGTGTATAGAATATAGAGTTGTTACTCATCTGTCTATGTTGTATTTCTGGATTGACTATCCAATTACTACCAATTTGAGTGTATATATTATTCTTAGCATTTAAACACATATTGTCCTCAGTGCCTATTAATGCAATTTCAGAAGTTCTACGAACACCACCAGAAACAACATTTTCTCCAATAATATTCATAATATCCAAACAATCTATAGATTTAATATTAAATCTTCCCTTTTCTTTCCTATTACGAATAACATTATCAATTTTTACAAACATTGTTCTTATAGATTCATGCCCAGATGCTGTACCCCCAAAAGTCTTTAATTTTTCACCTTTAGGCCGTACATTATCATAATTGATTATGATAGTTTCAATATTTTTATATGTATTACTAGTAATAATTTCAAGGAACAATCTTAAGCTTTCAACCCATCCTTCTTTTGAATCACCAATTATCAATTTAACTGAAGTTTTAGATATAAAATTTAATGATGTATTTTCTAATCTCTTATCTTTATTAACTGGTGAGTATGCCTCTTGAATAATATCATAATTGTTTCTAAATTTAGGAAAATCTTCAATATCTTCTTTTAATATTCTGAATCCTACACCAGAGCCAATCATTAATAAATAAAAAGCATCACTAAATCCTGTAATACCACTAACAACCGCAAATGCACAGTTATAATTTGACATCGGATATTTTAAAGAAACATCAGTATTTCCAGTCCACAATGTTCTTCCAGATAAGAACTGACGTAAATTAAATATATTATCATATAACTCTTCAGCTTCATGAACATTAATTGGAGCTAAAGAACAATTGTATTCAACCGCACGCCTAACAGTTTCCCACCAATATTCCCTCCTACCTTCATTTGGTAGATAGCGGGAATAAGTTCTATAATATACAAAATTTCCTAATTGTTGCATAGGGGACTTCATATGTTTATATTTACTGATAAATTCATCAGAGAGTATTCTATTTGTAATTTTTGTACTATTCCTTATTTTTTCCCTCTTATTCCTATATAAGATATAACTCTTTGCCGATGCTGGATCTAATTGCATCAAATAATTTTCAACCATATCTTGAATTTTTTCTACTGTAGGAGCGCTCTCGAATCCTTCTGATTCTTTCTCTATGTTTTCAGCAATTGTATGAGATAGATTTGTATTGATTCCTTTAGCAGTCTCAAACATTGCATTCTCAATAGCATGTACAATTTTGAGACGATCAAATTTAACAATAGTTCCATTTCTTTTAGTAATATTCATACTCTTATTCATCCTCCATATTTTTATTTCAATTATTAAAATGTTTAAAGCAAATTATCTAATAAAAAATAAAAAATAAAGAGAGTGGAATTATCCACTCTCAAAATAGAAACACTATAAGCGGCTTTAACAGCTGCTGTACAACATCTCCATTTATATCTAATACCACTTTATCCGAATAGGTATTAATATAAGGTATACACATATTATTGTAATTTCTATTTTGTTCTATTTGCATATACCTATTTATCTGTTGTGATTCTTGATTTACATTAGTAAATGAATTTTGCTGAAATTGAATATTCCTATGAATTTCATCATTTAACAGTTCTTGGATCTTAGTAAATGTTAATTTTCTTCTACAGTTAGTATAATCTAAAGCATATATATATTCTTCACCTTTAGTGGTACTGTATTTCTTTAACAATTTACCCGTACGGTATTTTTCATTCGTCTTGTTTGTTACTACAGACCTGTCTATAGGTCTGTAGTAATATCCTGGATATCCAGGAATAGCAAATGTATCAGATTGATATATTTCTCTAAAAGTACTCATATTTCACCTCTTTAGAATGTAAGATTAATGATATCATCTTTCTTTACGTGAACTACAACATCATTATCAATTTCAGTGAATAGTTTAGCATATAAACTAGCAATTTGTTTAACTGTTAATCCCCTGATTTCTATTTCATCAAGTAGATCACTCATACATAGTTTTTCTTCTTGATAAATATCAATTATTTTTTTATAAACTTCATTTAGATTACGAATTCCATTAGGATCTATAAGAATTCTATTAGTTAATGGTTGTAGATCATAACTACTAATATTAGATAATAATGGGCTATCCTTCTTACGAAGTTTACTTATAATATTCATTTTTTCCACATCATTAGGAATAATATTCTTTGCTTTTGAATGTAATTTATCCGCTTCAGATATAAGTGACATAGTAGAAGGATTAGATATAATTATTATTGGAACTTTTCCTTCTTCTTTATGCAAGAAATTTTTATTAATATTCATTAAACTATCACGAATATCTTCAAAATCTTCTATAGTAAGTTTATCTCCATCCTCTTCTATTCTTTTTAATATATTATACATAATAGTTTGTACTATATAGATATCTATATTATCTTCTATATTATTTGTTTCTAAACTTTTAGTATATTCAATAAATCTAGTTATTTGATTTGTATTGATTTTAAGTACAGCTATTATTTCGGATAATACTAATGCTTTAACAGCACCAATAGCTTTTTCTAATAAAAATATAAAATTATCTATTATCCTACATGCCTCTTTCTTTTCCATTATACAACACTCCTTTAATATATTATTTTTAATACATATCACACCAGAATGTATAGCATCATAATCTTTCATCGATAAATTATTAGTATCTCTTAAAATTATATCTAATAATTTATTCATAATATCTTCAGCCGCATGTAACTGAATATTGTATTCGGCGCTATCCGTTTGTAATTCTCTAAGATATCCAATAAATCTAATTATTGAGTTTAAGTTACTCTCAAGTTCAGTTTTCATTTCACTTAATACTCCAGATATATCATCATATTTATGAGTAAGATCGATACGATAAAATAAACCTAAAATATTATCAATTATCTCACATGCTTTTTCCTTTTCCATTATTATAACACTCCTTTTTTAATTTATTGTATCGTCATTCTTTTTTCAATTTCAGTGAATAATCTATAATATAGGCTAACAAGTTGTTCTATTGTTAATTTATCAACTTCAATTTTATTAAGTAAATCATCTATTGGTGCTTCTTCTTTTTGAAGAATATCCAACATTTTTATAGCAAGTCTTCTATATCTCATTATTAACACTCCTCTTTTTAATATTATAGTACAAGGAAATTATTCCTTGTACTTATATAATCTTAGAAAATATCTTATTCTTCAATGAATGTTATAACACTATTATCAAGTATTGACATCCATTGATCTTTTGATATTTTAGATGAACCAAAAATAGTTTCGTTATCAGCGGCCCATTCACATAATTTATTCAATGATTCAAAAACAGGAGACATTGGACTACCCTCTGAAGTGGTTTCCCAAAGTTGAAATCCATCACCTAAAGGGGGTTCAAATGATTGCCAGTCATCATGTAATCTTTTGATTTCATCTGATTGCCAAAGTTTACCATCACCTTTACAGTAAGGACATTCACCATAAACCCCTAATCTCTCCGCTCTTGATTTAACACATATATACCGATTTGTACTATCATGTTTAATACCTTTTCCTTTTTCTCTTGCCCATATATTTACTTCTTCTGCTGTTGGTATATAACCATTGTTAAATGGTAACCGACTATTACCACCATCTAAAATTTTCTTTTTAACTATTTCTATTTGTTCATCATTAATTGGAACATGGGTGAAATCCATCAATCTTCCAGCATCAATCAAAGCTTGGACATCTTCTTGCTCTAAATGATATTGCCAACCTTCTTGTCCGTCTGTTCTAGAATGAGTATACCAATCATCATCTAGTTTTTTAGTTGCAGAGTTCAATCCTGAACCCATGCATGATTTACATTCCATTGATTTATAAGGATTTATATAACCTTTCCATACTTGATTTAAAGGCCAATCAAAATCTAAAGGAACTCTACGTAATTCCCTATTCCTAGCATAAACAATCTTCTTTCCCATTATTAACACTCCTTTTTAATTTATATATAGTACAAGGAATAACCTTGTACTATAATAATTTTAGAATATATCTGATCTTGAAACTTTTATGTCCTTAATCAATTCACCTTTGTTAGACTCAAGATATTGTATTGTTTCAATTTCACTTTTTACATCTTCTATTGTATACTGAATTAATGTACGATCAGTATCTGGATGTAATGTTGAATCTGCTAGTTGTTGAGGATTCATTTCACCTAATCCTTTAAACCTAGTTAAATTCGGTGGTGTACTTGATTCGAATAATTTCATTAGATCATATAAGGATTTAACTTCTCCATTAATTCTATAGAACATATACATATTTTTATCTATATGATCTATTATATTCTTAGAATCACTTAACAATCTTCCACTTAAGAATACGGTTTGATATTTAGATTCTATTAATCCTTTTATCACTACAGTATTCTTCTCTGTTGTTAGATCAATGAATCTAAAGTTAGACTTAAGAATCTTCTTTAGTTCATTTACTGTCTTATTCCTATTTATCATTATTAGTTCTAACAAATTAGGATTAATAGAGTATCTATTAGATATAACTTCTACTTCATAAACATAATCTATATTACTAAAGAGAAGATCTATTATCTCATTAACACTTATAGTTTTATTATTAAGTGTAGATATTTGATTATTCTTAGAAAATTCTCTCTGATTGTATCTAACAAAATCCATCTTCTCTGTAAAGTATTTATGTTTCTTTCCAATCTTTAATCCATATAATGGTGGTACAGCTGAAAATACTTTTCCAGCAGTTATTAACTCAGGTAAATACAATATGAAGAACCTGAGCATTAATGCTCTAATATGTTGACCATCCGAATCTGAATCGGCCGCAAGAAGTACTCTGAGCCACTTTACTTTAGTTATGTCAAATGATTTACCATAACCTCCACCTATAATAGTAATTATTCCAGCTATTTCTTCATTTGAAAGGAACTTAATTTTATTAGTTGTAAAAGCATTAGGTATTTTTCCTCTTATAGGAAATATACCTTGCCTTTTAGCACACCTAGTATTTCTAATAGAACCAGCTGCTGAATCTCCTTCTACTATAATAAGTTCTAAATTATCTCGTCCTGTTGGTTTTACATATTTTTTAGGAAGTCCTGTAAGTGCTGAAGATTGATATTGGTCTTTTAACCTTATCTTTCCTTCATCCGATTTCAATCTGATCTCTGCAATCTCTTTAAGATATTTACATAATCTTTGTAGTTCTGCTGAATTTTCTTTAGACCATTGATCTAGAGTTTCAGTTATTAGATTTCTAACAAAATAAAACATATCTTCATTCCCTAGTGTTTCCTTAGCCTGTCCTGTGAATATTGGATATAAATGACTTACTGTCACTATAGCCTTTAATCCAGTCTTAATGTCATTATTGACAACTGTTAGCTTTTTGTTTTTACTATTAACTAGATATATTTTATTCATATAGTCTCTAAAAAATCTGCACAATGCATCGGTGAACCCATCTACATGGGTCCCACCTTTCATTGGACAAAAATTACTATAAGATGATATGCTTTCTATCATAAGATCATTGGAGTCATAAGTGAATGCGATTTCTGCTTTCATTTTCCCTGTTGTTTTTGCTGCTATAATTGGTTTGATCAATGGATTTACTGTCTTATTAATAAGATCCAAAAGTATTCCATCTTCATTTACCAATCTTTCATGTACTTCACTTCCATCTAAACGAATAGCATTGAAATATACTATTGATCCTATTTTGGTAAGTGGTAGTATTAGATTTATAAGATCTAATACATCTTGTGCTGTGGTAGTTATTTTCCCCATAATTTCATATGTTGGGTGAAACATGATAATACTACCTTGCTTATTACTATTGTTTGGAATAGTATACATTCCTTTTTGAGATGGTTTTCCATCAACGAATTCCAATCTTCTAGCCTCTCCTAATATGTAGGATTCCACAATAAAAGAATCAGAAAGTGCATTTGTTACCTTACCACCAACACCATGTTTACCTGATGAAAATTCACCATCTTTTTTATTATAATTAGATGATGTATGTTGTGATGTATAAATTCGTATCATATCATCAAATGGTAAACCTCTACCATTATCCTCTATAATAACATTATGATTTCTCTCATCATAAGATACAATGATTTCAGTACATGGAGAAGCATCTTTCATTAATTCATCAATAGAGTTTTGAAATATTTCTCTTATCATATTGATAAATCCTTTGTTGCCTCCATATCCAATATACATACCAAAGTTAAGTCTTACTGCTTCTACAAAGTCTTCTAATGTTATGATTTCTTTAGAATAATTCTTGATATTGTTTTCCATTTCTACCTTGCTACTTATAGTCATCTTTTACCTCCTCAATGTCCTTTATTAGAGTGTTTAATATTTTTTCAAAATTAATTAAGGCCATTCCATACTACTAATATAATATATAATTATATTCATTGTTGAGGATCATAAGAAAAAAATCACTCTATACAAAATATAAGGGAGTATGAGAAAAATCTCATACTCCCCATGTTTGATATAAGCCCGGTTGGAATCTTTTATAACTGCCGCCAGTTTGCCCCTGAATAAGAGCAACGCCGCAAAGATTATACCAACCGAGCTGGTCCCGGGCAATTATACGTTAAATACTTTCTGTTGTACAACACAAGCTGGATCTGCTACTGCTGGACCATTAGGATTTGTACCCTGTTGTACTGGCTGGCCAGGCTGCATTTGTTGAGCACCCGGTTGCATATTATTATAAGGCATTTGATATCCACCAAATGGATTACCCATTCCCATTTGTTGTGGCATTTGCTGACCCGGCTGTATCGGATATCCACCCATCATAGGTTGTTGCATCGGATATCCACCCATTGGCATTCCGGGACTCATAGGCATTCCACCCATTTGATATGCCATAGGGCTAGTGATAGCTCCGAGCATATTGAATCCATACATGTTAGGACTCTGATTCCCCATTCCAGCTCCATCGTACTTATTAAAGTTGTTAAGTGCAATCTCATATAGTTTTGGAATCTTCTCGATGAATGGAATCATCTGGAAGAACTGTATGGCTACACTATCAGGCATATCGACATAATAAGTTTTAATGGATTGTAATAAGTCAATGATGATTCGTACTGCCTCTTCTGCCGATTCTTTAGCTACTTCCATAAGACTGAATTTCGCTCCACAAATAGAACAAGTCACAGTTCCTTCTGGATCGTTGTTAAGAACGGTTGCAAATTTGCCATCCAGTGTTTTATGAGTGCATCTCGATCTAAGCATATCTTCGTCACTGACATCTAATGTAAATGCAGGCGTCTGATTTCTTAAAAGTTTGATTTGCTCCACGGTTAATGGCTGAGTCATCCTTGCTTGGGGCTGTACAGCATATTGCGGTCCACCCATCATGTAAGGATTCACTCCGAAGTTGTTGTTCATACTCTTATCCTCCTACGTAGTTTTTTGTTCTGATGAAATTTCATTTCTTTCACAACTATAATATATAATTATATTTATGTTTAGATAGTTATATATTATTAATTTGTAACTTTTTTAAGCATTACTTCCTGGCAACGGATTACTTCCAATGTTGATATTGTTGAAATATTTTATGATATTATTTCGTCTCCCTTCTGTTAAAAGTCCATCTATAACAAAACCATCTAACAGAGTTATCAACTTATCTATATCCATAGTACTTGAGATATATTGAATTTGTTCATATTCAAATGTTTCAAATGATATTGGTTTTTCAACATTCGTTTTATAATTTACATTTGGTCGTATTACATTAACGATACCATTTGTATTTACATCATCCCATATAACGGAATCTTTATTTTCATTATATAGTTGCATGTTATCACCTATAAATGATATAGTACTATTTAAAGCTTTATGTTTATCTCTTACTAATATCAAATTACTTTTTTCCATCAATAATACCTCCATATAAAAATTAATTTATTAGTTCAAGAATATTATCTATATTAGATTGAGTTGAATTCATTCTCATGTACATGATACTTTCATACTCAAATGTTTCTAATATCATTGGTTTATCATATTGGTTTATATTTGTATTTAGTCTAAGAATGTTTAATAGAGAATTCACATCATCCCATATAAATACATCTCTTGCATTATTATAGATTTTCATATTATCAGTAACAAGAGTTATTGATTGATTCTCTGGACGTGTCAATGCATCATCACTGCCAACTAATTCTCCATAACTAGCAGCGTCTCTTATTATTTGGATGTTTTGCAACACCATTATTTATATCCTCCTTCTTCATTTTTATAATAGAATTTACTAGAGAATAATATTCTTTAGGTAGATTTAAAAGAGTAATAGCTATATCATTATTATTAGAGCAGATTAATATGTATCTGTTATATACAATGATGTAGCATCTTGGTCGTGTTATTAATTTTAAGTATTTAAAAAATAATGGCCGAGATTCAAAGGATTCGATTCTTAATCCGCATATAATGGCCTTATTATAAAATTTCCTTGTAGCTTTCTTATTAAAGCCAGCTCTCTTTTTAGATCTAGCAATAAAATGTTTAGTGATACAAGGTCTAGTCACAATTCATCACATGAATACTTCATAAAAATCCCCCCTCTTAATATTTTAAGCTATATCTTATTTAGATGTTGCTTATTATTAAGAGGTGGGAAATTTTACCTATATATCATTTCGATATTTGTTTATGTTGCTTACTAAAGTATTTAGAAAATCTATATTCCCTGTGTTCTTTAAAGCAATTAGATTTTCTAATATAAGAGAATATGCCTCAAATGATCTTGAATAAGAATTCATCACAACAGGCGCATGTGGAAAGTTTTGTTCACACATTGGCGAGTTAATTAGTAAATCCATACCAGCTTTAGATGTTCCGTATAAAACCTGTTTTGAATATGCCGTTGAAATAGCCGCACTGATTAATCTTGGATTAAGAAAATAATCTCCATATTGTGTGATATCAATATTTCCTCTTGCTAGATCTCTAAAGATTCTAACACAGTCTCTAGCGAGATTATCATCTCTCGCTGTATCGAGAAAGTTTACTCCATTTTTCTGAATCTGTTGGGTAAAATAATTATTAGGTTTTCTGTTGTTGTTATACTGTTGTGCCATTTTAAACTCCTTTCATTTAAATAAAATTATTTGGATCTGAGTAGCCAGTATTATTATCACTTTCAATAGAAGAATCTCCATAATTATAATCTTCTATATCAAATGATGGATCATTGATATACTTACTAACTTGTTTCATAAACTCATA
>Ga0265294_10006744_pt1 | contig 13733 bp, 14 predicted proteins | sample MunlanPumphouse3_FD_192504 | JGI IMG/M metagenome (GOLD analysis project Ga0265294, IMG submission 192504) | Groundwater microbial communities from a municipal landfill in Southern Ontario, Canada - Pumphouse #3 | ecosystem: Environmental > Aquatic > Deep subsurface > Groundwater | place... | reverse complement strand
TGGTGTATTTGCCCCAATATAACACATTTTGATTTTCGGTCGAACGGTTTGGGGAATAAATTTTTCAAGTTGATTTTTAACCATTGCCGTTACTGCAATCATGGTATCAATATTTTTATATAAAAACTTATGATAAAAATCATCTTTAAATCTTGTCATATGCATATTTCTTGTTTGCACAATTTTTGGGTTTTGTTTTGAAATAAGTTTTGCTAAAACAGTTGTGGGAATATCTTTTGTCCATTGCAAATGAACTACATCTATTTTTTCGTCATCAATAATTTTTGCTAACTTTAAAAAACTGTATCTTCCTATTTCAAAATAGGGTAAATTTTCTTTTTGAAAAATAGCTTTTAATTTTGACTTTTTATTTATCACACCTTTTACTTTTAAAAATTTGGTTAAATCTTTCATATGTAGCTCTAAACCACCTAAATCAGGTGATAAGCAGACTTCTAATATTTTTTTCATAATCTTCTTTATAATTGTATTTTAAATATTCATTTTACTTTTAATATAGTTAAAGTGCAATTAAATCCTTTTAAATGCTTTTTTTGATAAAATCATTACTCTAATAATAAGAAGGTAGAAGTTGATAAAATATAAAAGTGTAATAAATGAAAAGTTTAAAGAGTTTGAATATTTTGTAAATAATATAAAAGAGTTTTTTAACACAAATTCAAACACTATTCACAAAGCTAGAAATGAAATAAAAGTTGTAGAGTATGAAAATATAAATTTTATTGTAAAGTCGTTTAAAATTCCAAATTTACTAAATAAAATAGTATATACATTTTTTAAAAAATCAAAAGCTAGTAAGTCATATGAGTATGCTTTACGAATAGAAGGGTTCACTCCCAAACCAATTGGATATGTTGAGTTTTTCGAATCTTTTTTACTAAAGAAAAGCTATTTTATTAGTGAAAAGTTTGATTATGATTTTACTATTCGAGAACCGCTTTTAGATGCTAATTTCCCAAACAAAGAGGCTGTTTTAAAAGCTTTTGCTATGTTTACTTACTCTTTACACGAAAGTGGGATTTACCATTTAGATTATAGCCCTGGAAATATTTTAATAAAAAAAGAGGGTGATGTTTTTATTTTCAAAATAGTAGATATAAACAGAATGAAATTTTTAAATCTATCTTTAGATTTAAGAGTGAAAAATTTCTCAAAACTATGGGCAAAAGATGAAGATTTGGTAACTATAGTAAAAGAGTATGCGAAAATTTCAAATAAAGATGAAAAAATATTAACCTCTAAAGCATTAGAGTTCTCTCATAAACATAAAGCAAAAATTAATTTCAAAAAAAAGTTAAGAGGAGTAAAAGTTGTTGATTAGTGTTATGTATCACCATGTAAATAGCGACAGATGCTCAAATAGCTTAACTATTTTTGAAGAGCATTTAAAATATATTAAAGCAAATTATAATACTGTTTTTCCAGGTGAAAAAGTAGAAAAAAACTCTATTTGCTTAACTTTTGATGATGCTTATGCTGATTTTTATTTTCTTATTTTCCCATTATTAAAAAAATATAATCTTAAGGCACTTCTAGCAGTTCCTAGTGCTTACATTCTTGATGATTGCCAAGAAAATGCTGAACTTAGAATGAGTTTTGAACACAATGAGTTGTTTGAAAACTATAAAAAAGGCACCTTTTGCACTTTTAAAGAGTTAAAGCAGATGCTAGTAAGTGGTTTAGTTGTAATTGGTTCACACTCTTACTCTCATACAAATTTATTAGAAAATGGAGTGGATTTAGAAAAAGAGTTAAAACTGTCAAAGGATATTTTAGAAGAGAAACTAAATATAAAAGTAGATAATTTTGTTTTTCCTTTTGGTAAATACAATCAAGAAGTTTTAAAAGAAGCTAAAAAATATTACAAATATAATTTTAGAATAGGAAACGCTATTCACAAAGATTTTAGTGGAATAAATGGGGCTATTTATAGAGTTGATGGCGATAATTTAAAAAGTGCAGATGAGATTTTTACAAATAAAAAACTACTATCTTACAGATTTAAAGGCTTGTTAAAAAGGTTAGGAAAAAAATGAATATCAGTGTAGTTGTGTTAGCAAAAAACAATGAATTGACAATTAAAAAAACATTGACAAGCTTAATAGAGTTTGATGATGTTGTTGTATATGATAATGGCTCAAATGATGAAACAAAAAATATTGCAAATGGTTTTGAAAATGTAAATTTAGTGCAAGGAGAGTTTAAAGGCTTTGGTTGGACAAAAAACCAAGCAGCAAATTTTGCAAAAAATAATTGGATTTTAATAATAGACAGCGATGAAGTGATTGATAGTGAGCTTTTAAATGAACTTAAAAACTTAAAATTGAATGAAAAAACAGTTTATAAGCTTAATTTTAAAGCCTTTTACAAAGATATTCAAGTGAAATATTGCGGATGGAATAATCAAAAAATTAAGCGACTTTATAATAAAAAAGTAACGCACTACAACAGTAATGATGTTCATGAAGATATTATTACAGATTGTTTGGAAATAGGATTTTTAAAAGGAAATGTAGAACACTACAGTTATCATACTATTTCACAATTTGTAATTAAAGCTGATTATTACTCAACTTTATTTGCTGCAAATAATGTTGGAAAGAAAAAATCAAGTCCTAGCAAAGCTTTTTTTAATGGTGCGTACTCTTTTTTTAGAACATATATTTTAAAACAAGGTTTTAGGGACGGATATGTGGGATTAATAATTGCTTATTCACATATGGTGACTAATTTTTATAAATATATAAAGCTTTATGAATTAAACAAAGAGTTAAAGCTAAAGTAATTTGATATAATAAACATAATTAGGAGTATAAAATGATAAGAGAAATAATTATACCAAAAGATATAAATTTTACTTTAAAAATTCCAAAAGAGTATATAAATAAAAAGATAGAGATTTTAATTTTGCCATTTTTTAAAGAAGAAAAAATCAAAAAATCAAAAACTTTGGACATTTTCTCAAAAACAGCTGGTATTTTAAAATCAAAAAATATAGACCCAATTAAATGGCAAATGGAAACAAGAAGTGATAGAGAAATCTAAAAAATATTTAATTGATTCAAATATTATAATCTATCATTTAAATGGAGAAATTATTGCAACAGATTTTCTTAAAAAAAACATAAAAAAGTCTACTATCTCAAGATTGACCTTTATGGAAGTATTATCATTTGATTTTGAAGAAGATGATAAAAAAAATGTTATAGAATTTTTAGAAAATTTTTATATTTTAGATACAAATAAAAATATATCTCTTCAAGCAGTAGATAATAGAAAATTCAAAAAAATAAAATTAATAGATAATATAATAGCTTCAACTGCACAAATAAATAATTTAACCCTTGTTACAAGAAATGAAAAAGATTTTAATAATTTAGAGATAAAAATTTTAAATATATTTGGATAAAGATGAATTTATTAATTACAAGACACGATAAAATAGGTGATTTTTGCGTAACACTACCACTTTTTAAAGCTTTGAAAGAGCAATATCCTAAAATAAAAATAACAGCACTTGTTTCAAAAGTTAATTTTAAGTTTGCTCAAAATATTGAGTTTATTGATGATGTTATTTTATATGATAAAAATGATTTGAAAAAAACACTTCAAACAATAAAAGAGAAAAAATTTGATGCAAGTATTTCTTGCTTTATAGACACTACTTTAGGAAAAATGCTTTTTAAAAGTGGCATAAAAATAAGAGTTGCACCTGCTACAAAACTAGCTCAAATATTTTTCAATAAAAGAGTTAAGCAAAGAAGAAGCAAAGTTGAAAAAACAGAGTGGCAATATAATCTTGATTTAGCAAAAAAGATTTTCCCAGATATTAAACTAGATTTTACAAGACCTCTTTTAAATTTTGAACAGAAAAAAGAAAAAAGAGTTGTTTTTCACCCTGGTTTTGGTGGAAGTAGCGATGGAAACTTGAGTTTAGATGATTATGTAAATTTAGCAAGAAGCATAACTAATAAAGAGTATGAAATTGTTTTTAGTTTTGGTCCTGATGATGGTGTTTCAAAAGAGTATATTGAAAAAAACTTAGATTTTAAAGCTACCATATTTGACTCACAAGTTTCTTTATATGAGTTTACAAAATATCTTGCATCTAGTTTTTTATTTGTAAGTACTTCTACAGGACCTATGCATTTAGCGGGTGCTGTTAATATTAAAACACTCTCTTTCTTTGGCGACTCACTATTTGCTAGTGCTAAAAGGTGGGCAACTATGAGTGAAGAGACAAAACAAAATAATTTTTGCGTAGGTAAAAACTATTCACAAAATATATATGAAAAAATTGAAAAACGATTGAAAGAGATTTTATGAAAAAAGAGCATTTTGTTTGGGATGATTATTCGGATCAGCCTCATGTTATTAAAGACAGAAACTTCAAAAAAACAATGCGAAAAAAATATTTTTTTGACTATATCAAGATGATGGGCATTAACCTTTTTATCTATCCTTTAAGTATACTTGCTGCTCCTTTTTTTCGTTCAAAAAGTGTAGATACCTCTTTGTTTTTTGGTATGAGTGTGAATTTAAATAAGGGCTTAGAACAAGTTGAACTTATACACGAATTGGGGTGTAAAAATATTTTAATTAGAGTTCCTTTAAGTGATATTGCTAATTTAGAAAGTTATGTTGAGTTTGCTAAATATTTTCATGGCTGCGAGATTACAATTAATATTTTACAAGACAGAGCGCATATTGAACACAAAATGATGCTGCAAGAGAGTTTGACTAATATTTTTATTGCATTTAAAGGCATTTCTCGAAATTTTCAAATAGGCAATGCTATTAACCGTTTAAAATGGGGGTTTGCAAGTGTTCAAGAGTATTTGGAGTTTTATGAAGTGGCGTATTATATTAAACGGAACTCCTTTAAAGAGTATAATTTATTAGGCCCTTCGGTTATTGACTTTGAATATTATTACACCATAGCTGCGTTGTTTACTAAATCTAAAATCTATTTTGACAAAGTAAGTGCTTTGCTTTATGTAGACAGACGAGGTGCCCCTGAAAATAAACAAGGTGTGTATGACACTTCTGGAAAGATAAATTTACTCTACAGTATTGCTACACTTTCAAAGCATTCAAGTGAAAAAATTGTTATTACTGAAGCCAATTGGCCTATTTCTAACACTAAGCCATATGCGCCAACAAGTGAAACGGAGTGTGTTAGTGCACAGGAGTATGCTTTGTTTATGCTTCGGTACTATTTATTGGCATTGGGAACTAAAAAAGTGGAAACCATCTTTTGGCACCAGCTTATTGCTCCTGGGTATGGTTTAATTGACAATCGAGATGGTATCCGTAAACGAGAAGCATTTAGTGTATATCAAACAATGATTGAGTTTTTACAAGAGGCGCAGATAATTCGACTTACTCATTCAAAAAATATCTATAAACTTAGCTGTAAAAAAAATGAACGAAAGTTTGATGTGCTTTGGACTAACCAAGAAGAAACTATTGCATTAATGTATTTCCACGAAGTTTATAATATGCAAGGTGTTCGTTTGTTAAGTGATATTACTATTAGTAAAAAGCCTATATATGTCTACTATAAATAAAATCTTCATAGAAATTCCAACTTGGTTAGGCGATGCCATTATGACCACACCAGCTGTTGAAAATATTATTAAAACCTACCCTAATGCCAAAATTACTCTTTTAGGTTCATATGTCTCTACTCAAGCATTTGTAGGATTTAAAAATATTCATCGTGTAATTGTTGATGAAACAAAAAAAGAGGGAAATCGGTATTTGAATCTAATACGCCTTGCACGAGCCGTTGGCAAGGTTGATTTGGCACTTTCGTTTAGACGAAGTTTCTCTTCAAAGTTTATGATGTTTTTTATTCAAGCTGCACAAAGGTTTCAATACAAACGCTTAACTAAAGAGGAGATTCATCAAGCATTACGTTACAACGATTTTGTTAATTTCTCTTTAAAAACCAATCACAAAGCAGGGGATTTAAAGCTGTATTACACTCCATATGAGTATGCTAAACCCACATTAGGCATTAACCCAGGAGCAACTTATGGAAGCGCTAAAAGATGGTATCCTAAAGAGTTTGCAAAAGTAGCCACGGCTTTAGCAAAAGAGTATAACATTGTTATTTTTGGAGGTCCAGGAGAAACTGATATTGCTAAGGACATTGAAAATGAACTTATTGCTAATGGTGTGAAAAACTTTGAAAACCTTGCAGGTAAAACTACTATTGCACAACTAATTGAACGAATTGCTGGGTTGGATATTTTTATTACTAATGACAGTGGTCCAATGCACATTGCAGCTGCGTATAAAATAAAAACCATTGCTATTTTTGGACCTACTCGTTTTAAAGAGACCAACGCTTGGAACAATCCCAATGAATATATTTTAACTAAAAACTTAGAGTGTGCTCCTTGTATGAAACGAGTGTGTCCTTTAAAACACCACAACTGCATGAAACTCATTTTGGCGGAAGATGTTTTAAATATTATAGAAAAAAAGGTGATGTATGCAAAAAATAAAAATAATTTATAAAACCCCAACTCCTTTAATTGAAGCGTTATTAAAAGAAGAGAACTTTGAAGTGTTAAAGCCTCAAAGTTTGTTAAAAAAACTTACCTTTAAAGCAAAAGAGTATCCCGATATCTATTTTCATCAAGGAAAGCTTGATACATCTTCTTTGGAGATGTTAAAAAACAGTAAGATGAATATTGTTAACTCAAACACAGTAAAAGCATTGGTTATTAAAGAAGCACAAATAGATGCTTCTTTAATTGAAGTAAGTTATCCTTCGTTTGTTCCTCAAAAAATCAAAAATAAAAGTGCTAAAAAAGAGTTTTTAAAAGAACTTAAATTGGATAAAAAAACAAAAATCATTTTATTTACGGCAAATAATCTTAAAAGTGCAGGGGTTAAAGAGTTTATTGACACTATTATAAACTTAAACAGCACAAATTTTAGAGTAATAATTGCATCTGATACGCAACAAATTACCAATTTAAGATTTCAACTTTCAAAATATGATTTTGAAGATAAAATTCTTCTTTATGAAAACTTTGAAAATATGGATTTGCTTTTTGCTGTAAGCGATATTTTTATCTTGCCAACACATACTCAAGCATTTGCTTTAAATATTGTAAAAGCCATGTATTATAAAACAGCAGTATTTACAACGGCAGATAACCACAGCAGCGAGATAATCGATGTTTTTGCTACTATGAGTTTACCTCATGATCCTAGTACGGCTTTTAAAATAGATGCATTATTAAGTAGAAACAAAGATTTAAAGGTCATTAAAAAACAAAATTATAAAATAGCTAAAGAGTATACAGTAGAAAAAGAGCTTGATAAAATCAAAAATATTGCAAATTTATTAAATAAATCTTAAATTTGTTAATGACAATTTAAGATAAAAAAGATATAATACGCGAATATTTTTAAATACAGAAGGAACTACAATGGCAAGAAGATGTGCAATATCTGGAAAAGGTCCATTATCTGGAAACAACGTAAGTCATGCTAAAAACAGAACACGAAGAAGATTTTTACCAAACTTAAGAGTTGTTCGAGTGACACTTGAAGACGGATCAACAATGAAACTAAAAATTTCAGCAAAAGAGTTAAGAACTCTTAAGAAAAACTCATAAGGCACTTGAAAGTGCTTTTATGAGCTTCCCGCGAAAGTTAAAAAAATCCCTTGGTTGGGATATTAGAGCCAATAGACCACAATACGATTTAAACCCACAAATTTATTCTCAATTAAAACCGCTTAGATTACCACTTATATTAATCCAGATTGTTATGATGATTGGAACGCTAGGATATGTCTTTTTAGAAGACTACTCTATTATGCACGCTATTTTTCAATCGGCTTATACCTTAACTAATACTGGGTTTGGTGCATTAAACGAAGCCAATTTTAAAAATGAAACAATAGTTTTTACTGTTTTTTTAATGTTAGCTGGGTTTACGAGTCTTATTTTTGCAGCTGGTATTGTAATAGATGTTTTAACCAATGGAAATTTAAGAGAGTTGCTAAAGGAAAGAAGTATGCTTTATAAAATCGCTCGATTGCGAAATCATTTTGTTATTTTTTATCACAATGAATATACCGTTCAACTCGCACGACAATTTAGACTCAGTCACATCCCTTTTGTAGTGGTTGATTCACGAGAAGATATGGATCAAATTGCTATAGAAAACCGTTATCCTTACTATGTAAGTGAAGAAGCATTTACTGAAATAGCTTTTTTGAAATCGCATTTAAGTTCGGCTAAAGGGGTTATTTCCTTGTCTAAAAATATTTCAGAGAATATTACACTTATTGCGTCGGCAAGATTGTATGAAAAAGAGTTAGGACGAACGCCTTTTTTGATTATTTCCAATGCAGAAACTCAATATGACAAAGAACGACTTAAAAAACTGGGTGCAGATAAAGTGGTTGCTCCTCCTGCACTTATGGCAAAACGCGTAAGTGCCATGGCAATACGACCCGATATGGAAAATGTACTTGAAGAGTTTTTGTACAAACCCGACACTCCTATTGATATGGAAGAAGTGTATGTTCCTGAAACTTCTTGGGTAGTAAACCGTGCATTAAAAGACTTACGCTTAAGAGATAAAATGAAAGTTTCAGTAGTAGGAATTACCGAAGAAAAAGGGCGTTTTATTCAAATGCCTATTGGTGAAACCATACTTAAAGAGAAATGCAAACTTTTATTAGTGGGAAACCATAAAGGTATTTCACGCGCTAAAAAAATTATATTACAAACAACACGACCAGGAGATTTATAACAATGTTTTCAATTTTTCCCATAAAAGGTTATTTAGACCAAATTAATGGATTTTATTGTGGTGGATTACACGCAGGTTTAAAACCAAGTGGAGCAAACGATATGGGGTTTATTTACAGTGACTCTTTATGTGAAGTAGAAGCAGTTTTTACACAAAACAAGTTTCAAGCAGCTCCTTTAAAACACTATTTGCAATATCCAAGTGATTTTAAAACCAACTTTGTATTGATTAATTCTAAAAATGCCAATGCCATGACTGGGCAAGAAGGTATTGACAATATCAATACTCTTTTTTCATCATTGAATTTTAAAATGACCAACCCTATTATGAGTTCAACGGGTGTTATTGGAAATCAACTTCCTATGGAAAAACTCATTGCCGGAGCAAACAAATTTGACTTGACTTCAAAAGATGGTGAAGGTTTAAGCAAAGCCATTATGACCACCGATGCCTATGCGAAAACTGCTATGTATGAGGTGAAACTTCAAGATGGAAGCTCTTTTAAAATAGGTGCTGTTGCTAAAGGTGCAGGAATGATAAACCCAAATTTAGCCACCATGTTGTGCTTTATTTGTACCGATGCAGCGGTTCCTAAGAGCGACATGAAAGAGGCATTGGCTTGTAATGTTGAAACAACATTTAACGCTATTTCAGTAGATGGCGATACTTCTACTAATGACACTATTTTATTATTGAGCAACCAAAAATCAAACGCATATGACAAAGATGCTTTTTTTGAAGTGTTGCGTTTAGTTATGCACGATATTGCTATGTTAATAGTAGCAGACGGTGAGGGCGCTAAAAAAGCGGTGGCATTTGAAGTTAAAAATGCGTGCACGCAAGAAGATGCTCAAAAAGCTGCTAAAGCACTCTCTAATTCTTTACTGGTAAAAACGGCACTCTTTGGAGAAGACCCTAATTTTGGACGAATTGCTTCTACAATAGGGGCAAGCCAAATTCAATGCAGTGAAGAGACTTTAATTATTTCATACAACGATGTGGTTGTTTTTGAAAAAGGTAAAATTCTCTTTAATAAAGAAGTTGAAGCAAAAGCTGGTGAAGTTCTTAAAAATGCTCAGTTTAAAATTATTTGCGATTTAGGGCAAGGAAAAGAAAATTTTACAGCTTATGGCTGCGATTTAGGCTATAAATATGTTGAGATTAATGCCGATTATCGAACCTAAAAAGTATAAAAAAACTAATTTTCACTTTGAAATAAAAGTGCAAATTGGTTATACTGCAACAATTTAACATTAGGAGTAAATATGTTTCATGAGTACAGAGAGATTATTGTTAAAATAAAAGAACAAAATAAATATTTTGAAAAATTATTTCAAAAGCACAATGAATTAGACGATGAAATTATTACGTTGGAAAAAAATCATTCCGATGAATTTGAGATTGATACAAAGAAAAAAGAGAAACTCAAATTAAAAGATGACATACACACTGCTATTTTAAAATACAAAAAAGAGAATAATTTATAACAAAACACACAAGAGGTTTAACCTCTTGCCGTGCTGCTTTTGCTTTTTTTAAATAGTTTTTTACTATTACAATGAAGACTAAGCCTTTTTTAGATAAAATCTACCCAATTTATATGTTAAGGTAAAATTAATGGAAAATCTTTTTCAAAGCCAAGATATTGTTGATATTAAAATCGAAGATTCGGTTAAAGCCTCTTACTTAGACTACTCAATGAGTGTTATCATAGGACGAGCACTACCCGATGCAAAAGATGGTTTAAAGCCTGTTCATAGAAGAATTTTATATGCCATGCACGATTTGAACTTAAGCTCAAAAGCTGCGTACAAAAAATCGGCAAGAATTGTCGGGGATGTTATTGGAAAGTACCACCCGCATGGAGATACTTCAGTTTATGACGCGTTAGTTCGTATGGCACAAAGCTTCTCAATGAGGGCTCCTTTAATTGACGGGCAAGGAAACTTTGGTTCAGTAGATGGTGATAACGCAGCAGCTATGAGATATACCGAAGCTAGAATGTCTCGAATTTCAGAAGATATTTTAAAAGATATAGACAAAGATACTGTAAACTTTATAGCCAACTACGATGATACAGTAAGAGAACCAGCTGTTCTTCCTACTCGTGTTCCAACACTACTTTTAAATGGAAGTGAAGGAATCGCGGTTGGAATGGCTACAAAAATTCCACCGCATAACTTAGGTGAATTACTAGAAGCTATTTTGCACACCATTGAAAACCCAGATGCAACTGCTGATGAGTTAATGGAGTTTATACAAGGACCAGACTTTCCAACGGGTGGAACTATTTTTGGCCGAAGAGGAATTGTTGATGCCTATAACACAGGACGAGGACGAGTTCGAATTCGATCAAAGCACCATATAGAAACTCGAGGAAAAAAAGAGATTATTATTTTAGATGAATTGCCTTATCAAGTTAATAAAGCAAGACTTATTGAACAAATTGCTACTTTAGCTAAAGATAAACAAATCGAAGGTATTGCAGAAGTTAGAGATGAATCTGACCGTGATGGAATTCGTGTAGTTATTGAGCTTAAGAAAGATGCAATGAGTGAAATTGTATTAAATAACCTCTATAAATCTACTCCCATGGAGACTACATTTGGGATTATTCTTTTAGCTGTTCACAATAAAGAACCAAAAGTATTTACTCTTCCAGAACTTCTAACTGTTTTCTTATCACACCGAAAAACGGTAATTATTCGAAGAACTATTTTTGATTTAGAAAAAGCAAAAGCCAGAGCGCATATTTTAGAAGGTCTAAGAATTGCTGTTGATAATATTGATGAAGTGGTTAAAATTATCCGAGCTTCAAGCAATGACAGTGACGCACGAGAAAAACTAAGAGAGCGATTTTTGTTAAGTGAAATTCAAGCACAAGCTATTTTAGATATGAGACTAGGGCGATTAACTGGTCTTCAAATAGAAAAATTAGAAGCTGAATATGCTGAACTTATGGCAATTATTGCTGAACTTGAAGCCATTTTAAAATCTGAAGAGAGATTAAATGAAATCATTGTTGAAGAGTTAATTGAAGTACGAGAAAAATATACAACAAAACGATTAACTGAAATTGAAGATTCATACGATGAAATCGATATGGAAGACCTAATTCCTAATGAGCCAATGGTTGTAACTATTACACACAATGGTTATGTTAAACGAGTTCCTATTAAGTCGTATGAAAAACAACGAAGAGGTGGTAAAGGTAAAGTAGCCGTAACCACACACGAAGATGACTTTATTGAAAGATTTTTCGTAACTAATACGCACGATACCTTGATGTTCGTAACAAACATGGGTCAACTTTACTGGTTAAAAGTTTACAGAATTCCTGAAGGTTCAAGAACAGCTAAAGGAAAAGCGGTTGTTAATTTAATTAACTTACGTCCAGATGAAAAAATTATGGAAATCATTCCTACAACAGATTTTGATGTATCAAAATCATTGGCATTTTTTACAAGAAACGGGGTAGTTAAACGAACAAGTTTAAGCGAATTTGCAAATATTAGAAGTAATGGTGTAAGAGCTATTGTTTTAGATGATAACGATGAAATTGTAACCGCAAAAATTACTACAACAGAATCACAATATTTAATGGTATTTACAAGTTTAGGTCAATGTATTAGATTTGATATTGAAAAAACAAGAGACCAAGGACGAAGCACACGAGGAGTTCGAGGAATCAAGTTTAAACTTGAGAGCGACTTTGTGGTTGATGCCAATGTAGTAAACAGCGTAGAACAAGAGTTGTTAACTGTATCTGAAAAAGGGATTGGTAAACGAACAACTGTTGAAGAGTATCGAGAAACAAATCGAGCAGGTAGTGGTGTTATATCTATGAAACTAAGTGTAAAAACAGGTAGTGTTGTGGGTGCTGTTTTAGTAGATGACACACAAGACTTAATGCTATTAACGAGCATTGGAAAAATGATTCGAGTTGATATGAACACCATTAGAAAAGCTGGGCGAAATACCAGTGGAGTAATTATTGTTAATGTTGACAAAAATGATAAAGTAGTAAGTATTGCAAAATGTCCAAAAGAAGATGACGATGAACTAGATATTGAAAGTGCCGATACTATGGATGGTATTGATTTAAATAGTTTTAATTTAGATTTATCAAACAACGACAAAGGAAATGAAGAATGAGAAAGTTTAATGTAGCAGTTGTTGGAGCAACTGGTGCCGTAGGTGAAGAGTTATTTCGTGTTTTAGAAAAATATGATTTTCCAATTAATAAACTCGTGCCATTAGCTAGTGCTAGAAGTTTGGGAACTAAAATAGAGTACAGAAATAAAGAGTACGATGTTTTAGAATTAACTGCTACTTGTTTTGAAGAAAATGAAATTGAAATTGCATTTTTTAGTGCAGGTGGAAATATTTCAGCTGAGTTTGCAAAATTTGCAGTTGAAGCTGGTGCTGTTGTTATTGATAACACAAGCCATTTTAGAATGGATCCAAAGATACCTTTAGTTGTTCCTGAAGTTAATCCAGAAGACATACGTTTATGGAAAGAGACAGGAATTATTGCTAATCCAAACTGCTCAACTATTCAAATGGTAATGTCATTGAAACCACTTGATGATTTATATGGAATCAAACGAGTGGATGTTTCAACGTACCAAGCGGTTTCAGGAGCTGGTAAAAAAGGAATGGAAGAGCTTGTACGACAAATGCAAGACTTTTTTGCTTTTAAACTAGATGAAACAGTAATTGAAGCTTTTGCTCACCAAATTGCACTCAATGTTATTCCTCAAATCGACGTGGCTCAAGAAAATGGGTTTACTAAAGAAGAGATGAAAATGGTTTTAGAGACTCAAAAAATTATGAATAAAGAGATAGCTATTGCAGCAACTTGTGTGCGAGTTCCTGTTTTAAGAAGCCACAGTGAGTCAATTACCGTAACTTTTGAAGACGAT
>Ga0265294_10006743_pt1 | contig 13734 bp, 11 predicted proteins | sample MunlanPumphouse3_FD_192504 | JGI IMG/M metagenome (GOLD analysis project Ga0265294, IMG submission 192504) | Groundwater microbial communities from a municipal landfill in Southern Ontario, Canada - Pumphouse #3 | ecosystem: Environmental > Aquatic > Deep subsurface > Groundwater | place... | reverse complement strand
GCATGGTATTTTTCGGCCAACTCATAAATTTTATCCAAAGGAGCCACATTCCCATCCATCGAAAAAACACCATCGGTCACAATCAGACGAAAACGTTGAGCCCGAGCAGCTATCAATTGGTTTTCCAAATCTTTCATGTCAGCGTTGGCATACCGGTATCGTTGAGCTTTGCAAAGCCGTACCCCGTCAATAATCGATGCATGATTCAGCACATCGGAAATAATGGCATCCTTCTCGCTCAAAAGTGGCTCGAAAACACCGCCATTGGCATCAAAACACGCTGCATACAAGATGGTGTCTTCCGTTCCGAAAAATTTGGATATCGATGCTTCCAGTTTTTTGTGCAGATCTTGCGTTCCACAAATAAACCGTACCGATGACATTCCAAAACCACGAGTATCCAACGCATTTTTGGCTGCTTCGATCAATTGAGAATCATTAGACAGGCCAAGGTAATTGTTGGCACAAAAGTTAATTACTTCTTTACCACCGAGGACTTTGATCAAAGCACCCTGTGGTGAAACAATTATTCGTTCTTTTTTAGACAAACCGGCCTCATCAATATGGAAGAGTTCATCTTGCAGATATGACTTATATTCCTGATACATTGATTTTTAAATATATATTTATACCATTTATCAATGGTGCATGAAAATACGTATAAAAAACAAGATTGTTCACCTGTTCATTCAAAAATAATCAAGAATCAATCTGAGATTAGTCCTTGGTACCCATTTTGCCTTTCTAAATGTGGAAAAACTTTTTCAGATTGGTGACCCTTTTCAACCTATAATGAATATAAAGGAGAATGGCGGAAACCGGTAAAACCGATACCAGTACAATAACACTCCATTGGAATTTCAGCAGGTTATACATGTGTAACGATATGATGCCTTCAATGCACAAGCAGAGAATCCCAGCAGCGGTTAAGGAATAGGCGATAATATTTATTCCTTTTTGTCTTGATTTCCGTATCAAGATGGATAAAAAGCATAACACGAGATAAAGGAAAAAGATAATGGGGATTCCCAAACTTAATCCCCAATCAAGGTTCAGATTAAACAGATCGAGCAATACCAGCAATAGAGATGTACTGATAAAACAGCCGGATAAAAGCAGGAAAAAACGTTTTTGCATAAAGATAATCAGCGAAGTGTTTATCAAAAGTACCAACCCTATGGTTATCGTGTATTTCGACCAAGTAACTTGCTTATTGATAAACAGGTCAATGATAAACGAAGCAACAACACCGGATACCAGTACTATGGCGGCCAATTCCCAAACGAGTTTACGTTTTTGAAAATGAGTCAGTTCATCGAAATCGTATGCTTCAGTTTTGGTCTCTTTAATACCCGTAACGACTGGTGTATTGCTTTTGTGTCCGCATAACGGGCAGTAATTCATTTCAGCATCCAGTTCTACTCCGCAATAATTACAAACATTCATTTCTCAATCATTTATTGGTTGTTATTCTAACATGCATTCCTTCTTTTACAAGTAATTGAATAAACCTCTTTTCGAGTTCTTTCGTTTTGGCTATACTGCCGAAACATATTGCAAGCTGATCGTTGAAGCTAATCATACCACATCCTGCTTTTATCAGTTTATTTGGAGGTGGTGGGATGACTGTCAGAAAATCTATTTGTTCCGCTATTTCTTCAGGAAAATGTATTTCTCCCAAATTTGTAATCACCCCACTATATTGACTGCTTCCCAATGCGTAATAACTGATTTTCAGGACAAAGCTCTTCACAAAAATAGGAATACTTCTGATCAGGAGCTTGCGTTCACTTCCAACGTTCAGGGCAAGAATCTTGTTCACAAGCTTTTTATCTGTTTCCAAACGCATTTGATGGTAAACTGTTTTTACAATTTCATCGAATGAATAATGTCCCAATCTCAGGTCTATTTTAGGCAAGACAAATAATGAAAAGTTTCGCATAGTTGCTGTCGGATACATTTTCCGAAGGTTGATGGGAACTTCAATGCTCAGCTTTTTGTGTCTCCTGTATTTGCTGCCAAGAGGTAAACTTTCATAAATGTCCTGAAGTATGGAGAAATAAACGGCCGTGAGGTAAACTGTCATATTAACCCCTTTTTCTTTGGCTTTTTCCTTTATTTCAGAGGAAGAAATAATCGCATAAAGCACCTCGAAACGAGGTGCATTTCTGAGTGCGAATGGCAAATGAAATGCCTTGGGCTGTTTTACCGTAGCCGGAATATGCTCTTGAAAATAGCGGTTATAGGCATCTTCAAACTCTTCCGGATTTGGTTTTTCGTCCGGTTTGATATAGTTAAAGGTTGACGGTATTTCAGCCCCCATCAGTTCTAGATAGCTGACTAACAACGTCGTAAAATACTCAAAGGAACCTCCGCCATCAGCCAGTAAGTGGGAAAATTCGACACTTAGTTGGTTGTTACGAGCCAGAATCCTGAAAAGGTTAACGCCATGGAGAAAACTACGGCAAGGAATCTGATCATCAACTTCAATCGGGGTTAGAAATTCGGTCGATTCGAAATAGTACCAGAAAAAACCTTTTTTCAAACTCACTTTATAGTATGGGAAACGCGACTCGATAGAACGAACTGCTTTAAAAAGACATTTGATGTTTATCTTCTGCTTTAGGTTTGCAGAAATTCGAAACACAGATGTAACTTCGTCGGTTGTTATGGCAGGAAAAATCTTAGCAGCATTGTCAAGCGGATACCAAAATTCGTTCTCATCTTGAATCAAATTGTTATAACCCTCCATCTTTCATGCGTTTGAAATTCGGATAAATTTATGAAAAATATTCTTAAATTAAGGAACAATCCAAGCTCCCAACTGAATAACATCATCTTTTAACAAATTCGTGTTTTCTTTATATGATAATAATTTTTTCGTTTAAGGTCATATGGAACTCGCATGTCCAATTTATCATAAACTTGGACGTTTTTACAAACATGCTCGTTTCATAACTTTAAACGTGAACAATATACAAATGAGACATCAACAATAAATATTTCAGCATAGAATAAATGATTCCCAGTGGCTTTGTAATAGACATAAGTCCATCACGTTTCATTAGAATGAGGTAATCGACAAATAAGCAGGGTTAAGAAAATGCATCAAATATGGTCTGAACAATACCCAAACAGGTTGTTAAAAAACATTATTTTTTCATTGACAATTCTTTGGCTTACATAATTTTTTAATATATTTATTGAATTCAAGGTGTTTACCTGAAGGCTTACATTTCAAAAATACTATATTCCACTTTCGATCGTTTTCCATGAATTGATATCATAAATTCATCAAATAAGCCTTTTTTTCTTTACAACCCATCACACATCTTAGGATAGGGGATTAATTACGGATGAATGATCGGCAAAAAGATTTACTTATGAAGATATTTGATATACACCAACAAGACATCGCTGAAAAGATTGATTCTAGAGCTGAAATCAAGCAATGGAAAGACTGGAAATGGCAAGTTAAACATTCCATTAAAACCATTGAAGAATTTGAAAGGCTTACTGGTATTCATTTTGATGCGATTGAGAAAGAGCAGTTGGAAAGTACCATCAATCGTTTTCCTCTCAGTATTACGCCTTATTACTTATCCCTCATCAATGTCAAAAACTTTAGAAATGATCCAGTATATAAGCAGTCATTTCTTGATAGTAGGGAGTTGATCGTAAGCTCTTGCGAAATGAATGACCCATTGGCAGAAGAACGAGACAGCCCAGTTCCGGGCTTAACCCATCGATATCCAGACCGGGTGTTGTTTCTAGTAAGCAACATTTGTGCCATGTATTGCCGTCATTGCACCCGTAAACGTAAAGTGGGAGATGTGGATTACATTCCAAACAGAGAACAAATCCAAAAAGGGCTTGATTACATCAGAAACACTCCTCAGGTTCGTGATGTTTTATTGTCAGGAGGAGATCCGTTTATGTTACCCGACGATTATCTTGACTGGATTTTAACGGAACTCCAAAGCATTCCTCATGTACAAGTCATTAGAATTGGTACCCGGACACCGGTGACCCTCCCATACCGAATCACTGACAATTTGGTGACTATGTTAAAGAAGCACCATCCGCTATGGATCAATACCCATTTCAATCATCCCAGAGAAATCACAGCTTCAGCTAAGGAAGCATTGGAAAAACTAGCAAATGCAGGTATTCCACTTGGAAATCAATCAGTATTATTGGCTGACGTCAATGATTGTCCACGAATCATGAAAGAGTTGGTGCAACAACTGGTCAAAAACAGGGTACGTCCTTATTATATGTATCAGTGTGACCTTTCCGAAGGCCTGTCTCATTTCAGAACACCAGTCACCAAGGGTATAGAGATTATGGAAAGCCTGATAGGCCATACCAGCGGATTTGCCGTACCAACCTATGTCATAGATGCTCCGGGTGGTGGCGGGAAAATCCCTGTAATGCCTCATTACATCATTACATGGAATACCAACAAGGTCGTACTCAGAAACTATGAAGGTATCATCACATCCTATCAGGAACCTGATCATTATGAGAAAACCATATGCAACCGGGATTGTGCCAATTGCAAACTTGATTTGGACATAATAGGTAGTGATGAGATAAACGCAGTTGGTATCGAGAAACTACTTTCAGATTATGACGATACCATTTCGCTCATACCTGCAAACAATGACCGATTAAAAAGAAGAAAGAGGAAATCAGATGAAAAATAGAATATTCAAGTCTGTCCTATCACATGACAAAGAAAGTGACCGTGTTTATCTGATGGATCTGGATTCTGATGATTTTCCAGAAATCCTAACTTATATGGAGGATTTGGCCAATAACAATCAATACTCAAAATTATTTGCCAAAATTCCTGCAAAATATGGTCCAACCTTTTTGGCTGCCGGATATATAAATGAAGCATCTGTCCCTGGTTTTTATAATAATCAGGATGATGCCCTGTTTTTAGTAAAGTATAAGTTCGCAGAACGCAGATTTCCAGAAACGAGGGCACTGGTTTCTTTACAACAAATGCTTCTGCAGCCGGCTGACCATAAAAAACAGGAGTTGGAAGAGTGTTTTGCCATACGCCTTCTCAAAGAAGAAGATACGACAATAATGATTCCTGTTTTCAAAGAGGTTTTTGAAACTTATCCTTTTCCCATTTATGATGCATCATTCTTGATTAAGAGCATGCAAGAAGACGGAACACGATATTACGGGGTTTTTAAAGGAAATCAATTGATAGCCATCAGCTCAGCCGAGTGCAATGATATTAAAAAGAATGCAGAAATGACCGATTTTGCAGTTCTTCCCACTCACAGAGGGAAAAAATTAGCCACTCATTTGCTTTCATTTATGGAAGACTCACTTACAAAGGAGGACTTTAAAACGCTATATTCCATTGCTCGTCTCCATTCAATACCAATGAACAAAACCTTTTATAATCAAGGTTATCAATATGCTGGAACGCTCACTAGAAACACTCAAATTTCTGGCAAGATTGAAAGTATGAACGTTTGGTACAAAAAAATCTAAATTTTATAATAATGTATAAAGATATCAAACTATGAAACGAACATGTTTGTAAAAACGTCCAAGTTTATGATAAATTGGACATGTGAGTTCCATATGACCTTAAACGAAAAAATTATTATCATATGAAAGAGCAAATTCTTAATTTGACAGAAAATTTTTATCCATGGCTATTATCTCATGGAATTAGGATAGTTGTTATCATCATTGGCTTCTATTTTCTATACAGGATTCTTAAGAAAGTAATTAAAAAAACCGTCAGAACTGTAATTCCTTCTAGAAAATATGATTCAAAAACAGCAGAGACCAAACGAGAAGATACACTGATAAGGATTCTTACGGGAATTATAAAAATAACTTCAATCATTGTTGCTGCATTGATGATTCTTTCTGAAATGGGACTGAAGATAGGACCAATTTTAGCAGGCGCAGGAATTGTTGGTCTTGCTGTTGGCTTTGGGGGACAATATTTAATAAGAGATATCATTACTGGATTGTTCATTATTATAGAAAACCAATATCGTGTCGGAGATGTTGTGGATTTTGATGGATCAGGCGGATTCGTTGAAGATATAAGCTTAAGGATGACCACATTGAGAGATATGGATGGGACTGTACATCATATTCCTCATGGTGAAATAAAAAAAGTATCAAATCTTTCGAAGAACTTTTCACGGGTAAATTTAAATATTGGCGTAGCTTATGATTCAAATCTGGAACATGTAATCTCAGTGGTAAACCAAACGGGTAAAGAACTTGCGGAAGATGCATTATGGAAAGACTCCATTACGAAAGCCCCTGCATTTTTAAGAATAGATGATTTTGCGGATTCTGCAATAATAATAAAAATATTCGGGGAGACTCTGCCTATTAAGCAATGGGAAGTAACCGGAGAGTTACGTAAACGAATAAAAATTGCGTTTGACAAAGAAGGTATAGAAATTCCTTTTCCACAAATTGTGATGCATCAACCCAAGCAGAAAGAATGCTAAAATAATATTATGATGCATAACCTTGATATAGGTTTCATATGTTCTATAAAAGAGTTTGCACAGAAGATTATTTTGACGGCAGTTGACATTTATTTATATTTACCACCTTAATGATGATATCTACAAAAAACTGTTAGTCAAATTCCAATAATTTCAAATTGATGGTTGAAGCCAATTCAAAAGAAAATAAAAAAGAAAACAGAAGATCAGGAATAAGTCTAAGCGTGTTCAAACATATTTTAAAGTTTGTCCCATTTCTTTTATCTCTCATGATTGTTTTCTTGGCGCTGTTCGACTTTGGTTTTGATCAGACTCCTAAACAGGATTTATTCCTGAGACATCTCTATTTAACTTTTTTTTCTCTCGAATTCATTATCATTCTGATCCGTTATATATCAAATAATCGTCCAGAAACTAAAGTTTGGGCATTTGATGCTGTATTGCTCATTTCAATATTGTTTGCTATATCCGCCATTGCTGGTTGGAGGGTTCCATCCTCCCTGTTTGACAATTCTTTTGGAGATGCATTGGTCATTGTAATGATCTTTTTTCGTGAATTCGTCCCTATTGATTATAAAAGGAAAGTTCTTAACCCTGCGCAGATTTTCATGATTAGCTTTTTACTGCTGATATTTGCAGGTACTTTCGTGCTGATGTTACCTCATGCTACAAAGTCAGGGATTTCATTCATCGATGCACTCTTCACATCAACAAGTGCCGTATGTGTCACCGGACTTATTGTTGTTGATACCGGGACATATTTTACAATATTCGGGCAGACTGCCGTTCTGATTCTCATACAACTTGGAGGAATAGGTATCATAACATTTACAAGCTATTTCAGTTATTTTTTCACCGGTGGAGCTTCTTATGAAAATCAATTGCTGATACAAAAGATGACCTATTCTGATAAAATCACGGAGGTTTTCGGTTCACTCTTTAAAATTCTTTTGCTGACATTCCTGATTGAAGGGATTGGTGCTGTACTAATTTATTTTAGTATTAACGATACCATGGTGGCTTCTATTTCAGAGAAAATTTTCTTCTCTGTCTTCCATGCTATTTCCGGATTCTGTAATGCTGGGTTCTCTACCTTGACAGACAATTTGTATGACACGAATTTCAGATTTAATTATCTTTTACAGCTCATCATTACTTCTCTGTTAATTCTTGGTGGTATCGGATTCCCAATTCTCTTTAACTTTTCCAAATATATAAAGCATTTATTTGTAAATAAGGTTTTCAGAAAGACTCCAATTCATAGACCTTGGGTTATCAACATAAATACAAGAATTGTTGTTGTGACAACAGCTTTATTGTTGATATTTGGTACTGTTGTTTTTTACATTTTCGAATACAACAGTGTATTGGATGGATATACGGGGATTGGGAAAATAATCACTGCTTTTTTTAGTGCATCTACACCTAGAACGGCTGGTTTTAATACGATTGACTTTGCCACTCTCCAGACACCGACTATTCTGCTGGTGTGTTTTCTGATGTGGGTCGGAGCTTCTCCCGGGGGAACAGGAGGCGGAATAAAAACAAGCACCTTGGCTATAAGCATCATGAATTCGATTAATATTGCCAGAGGTAAAGACAGAATTGATTTTAGAGGAAGAGAAATAAGTGGAGCTGCTGTACGCAGAGCGTATTCGCAAATCTTTTTATCTTTGACTGCTATTGGACTGTCTGTTTTAGCCGTTGAATTATGTCAGGACGATTTAGATCTAAAAGCTGTTATTTTTGAGTGCATTTCGGCTTTCAGTACAGTAGGACTGAGTCTTGGCATTACTGCAAAACTATGTGCGGCAAGCAAACTGATTCTGATTTTCACTATGTTTGTAGGACGTATAAGTCTGCTGACTGTGCTTGTGGCTTTTTTAAAACAAGGTAAAGCAGAGAAATTCCGTTTTCCATCTGAAGATATTCTGATTAATTAAGTACTAAATATTTAAAAATGAAATTTATCATTATCGGATTAGGCCATTTCGGCTCTTCCCTTGGCCAGAAGCTGACCATGATGGGACATGAAGTTATCGGTGTGGACAATAATATGGCTAATGTTGAGGATAATAAAGGTATGATGACTCATACTATTTGCCTAAATACTTCTGATTCGCAAGCTGTAACCAGTCTACCTGTCAGTGATGCTGATGCTGTTATTATTTGTATCGGCTTGAACGAAGGAGCAAATTTGCTGGCAACGGCCAATATGAAACTGATGAAAGCCAAACGTCTCATTTGCAGGGCTATTTCCCCTTTACATAGGACCGTACTGGAAGCTATGCAGGTGGATGATATTGTATATCTTGAAGAGGAAACAGCACACAGGTGGGCAAAAAAGCTGAATATGAAGAGTGCTGTAGATGTTTATGAGATAACAGGGGAATTCAATATAGTAGAGGTGGTAGTTCCAAAATGTTTTGTAAGAAAAACACTCCAAGAATCGCTAATTCGTAGCAAATATAACTTGTTGGTCTTATCGACAATTAAAATGACCGAGCAGAATAATGTTATAGGTATCACTAGAAAAGTAAAGCAAGTACAAGAAATGGCATCGGCAAAAACGGTGCTCAATGAAAATGATATCATGGTTATATATGGAAAGACCAAGGATTTTGAAGCATTTTTAAAGGACATTTAAAATAAAAACTTCATTTCCCTAGTCTCCAACGTTTAAAAAAAAGAGATGACTTAGGAAACACTCCTTTCTGTCGAATGCGTACATCTTCTGCCGTATAGAAAGTATTCTGATCAAACACCGTAATAAAGTGATCAATTTCTTTCAATGCTTTGCGTTCCACAACAGTTTCTATAATATATGCTTGTTCTTTAGTCCCCATTCCTTTCATCGTGGTCGACCCATATCCTCGTTCTGTCAACATTTTAACAAGCATAGACGGTTCTTTATTTGTGTATATCCGACAAACCAGAACCCCCAAAGCAATTCTGCTCTCGATGATGATACCCACATAATTTCCAACTGCGTAACCAGCGGCGTAACTTACATAAGAAATAAGGTTATTGGCTCTGGAAAATATTTGCGAAATCACTATAATCCAAATGAGTACTTCAAAAAAACCAATAATAGGAGCCTTATTCTTTTCTCCTTTTGAAACAAAAATGATACGAAGTGTACCCAAAGTCACGTCACAGATACGGCCGAAAAAAATGATTACCGGCAACAAATAAGGATATTGATCCAAAAAATCGAACATAGAACTATTTTTTTTTATTTATACAATCATCTCTGGGTAAGTTTCATCTTTAATGATTTCATCATCAATTATATATTTAGAAACTTCATCATTATTTTTTTTCATTAATCCGAACATCATCACTAAAGCTGTTAAAATGATGACTTGTATAATGAGCGATTTATTGGCTATCTCAACAGACTGTCCAAACGGTATGGATAAAAACAGCAGAATTGTTATCAAGCCTCTTGGTGCAATGTAGAATATGGGTTTTAATGGTATTCTAAATATCGTCAAAAGAATAGCTCTAACTATAAAAAGGCAAACCGTTATACCTATTGCCCATGGTATAGTCTCCATGTTCAACAACTCAGAGGTTTCCATCAAATATCCAAAAAGCAAGAAAAATAACGACCTTATTAAAAAAGAGAACTCCATGGTTAATTCCTTAAATTTTATAACCTCACTGTTCAGTATCTCCGAATGGAATTTTTCTAACCGTTTTATGTATTTAAGTTTATCAACATTTCCAAGAAACAAGCCAAATACAAGTATAAAAATAAGTGATGGCAAATGATACATCTTTGATATTGAGTATATCAGAATGACAAGTAGAATGATTGGCGTATATTTGACATGATGCTTGATTTCACTTAACAAAAAAGCCAATGCTATTGTTACAACAAATGAAATCAGAATAATAACGACGATTTGCAAGAAGAACGTTCTAATAGTTTGCGATGACTCAAGATTATCGTTTATGATAAAGTTAAAGAAGATGACTCCAAAAATATCAGACATGCTGCTTTCGTAAATAACAAATTCTTTTTGAGAAGATTTCAAATATCTTGCGCTTGGAATTGCAATTGCACTACTGATAATTGCAAACGGGATGGCATTTGCAAGTGCAAATTTGAAGGTGATATGTCCCGCATATTGAAAGACGAAAGCTAAACCAACACTGATCATTAAAATTGACAGCAAAGATATTGCAATGGATTTACCAATAATTAGCATTTTTGATCTATTCAATTCAATATCCAAAGATCCTTCCAATACGATCATTATTAAACCTATTGTACCAAATATCGGAAGCGTTGATGTCAGGTTTGGCAAATTGAATCCTAAGAAATTTACAATTTGCCTTACTCCCCAACCTAACAACAACAACAATATCACTGAAGGTACTTTTGTTTTTGACGAAGAAATATCAAAAACATAAGCAAAGAGCAATAAAGAGCATATTGTAATTATTATAGCTGTTGTCATTATTAATTTTCAATTAGCTCGACAGATTGACAATATTACTCTTTTTTTTTGTAAGTACAGCATTTCAAATTGAATGTCCGGCTCAACTTACGATTAGAAGAATGTATAATTGAAAGAAAAAGAATTATTCGTCTGAAAAATGCACTAAGACATTGCGATATGAATTGAATATTTTGGATTTGGAAACAAAACCAACGTATTGCCCCTGTTCATTGATAACGGGTAAGTTCCAAGCATTGGTATCGTCAAAAATATGCATCACGTTTTCCATAGAATCATTAACTGAGAGTCTGGCTGGTGGCGAAATCATGAGTTTCCGCACCTTAATGCGCTGATAAAGATCCTTGCGAAACATAATATTACGAATATCATCCAGAAGTACTATTCCCAATAATATTCCTTCATCATTTACCACAGGATAAATATTACGTTTTGAAGCAGAAATAGTTTTCACAAGTTCACCAAGATACATATTAGGATGCACTACCTCAAAATCCGTTTCAATCACTTTTTCAACTTTCATCAGTGTTAACACGGTCTTGTCTTTGTGATGAGTGAGCAACTCTCCTTTTTGAGCTAATCGTATAGAATATATGCTATTTTTTTCGAACAAATAAATGGTAAAATACGAAACTCCTGAAACGATCATCAAGGGTAGAAAAAGCTGATATCCACCTGTAAGTTCAGCAATTAAAAAAATCCCAGTTAATGGTGCATGCATCACACCAGACATCACACCTGCCATACCCATTAATGCAAAATTTTCTTCCGAAACAACGACAAAACCAAATTCATTGATGACATGCCCAACGATAAAACCAGCTAAAGCCCCCACAAACAAACTCGGGGCGAAAACGCCTCCAACCCCACCAGCGCCGTTGGTTGAGGCCGAAGCAATAATCTTGAAAAAGATAATCAGACACATATAACCTACAAGTACCCAGATATTATCTTTATATGCATAAAACAGACTACCTTCTGTAAGAATCTCTGGTTTACCATTTATGATTTGAGATATGGCCGTATAACCTTCACCGTATAATGGCGGAAACAGAAATATCAAGATACTTAGCACCATCGCCCCCCAAAGTAATTTGGAATATGGATTCTTCATCTTTTTATACCAACCCTCAACTATACTCATGCCTCGAATCAGATATAGGGAAATTAATCCACAAGTGATGCCTAAAATCATCACCAAGGGAATTCTGTTAAGTATGAACGGATCGGCCATTGAGAAATAGAACATGGATTGTGATCCTGTCACGAAATAAGAAAGAGCAGCAGCAGTCACTGATGTTATCATCAAGGGCATCACTGAGGCAGCGGTCAAATCAAGCATCAAGACCTCGATGGTAAACAACATCCCAGCAATGGGTGCCTTAAATATTCCTGCAATAGCTCCAGCTGATCCGCAACCCATTAGCAACATTAATATTTTGTGGTCCAACTTAAAATAACTTCCTAAATTGGAGCCTATGGCTGCACCCGTAAGTACGATAGGTGCTTCAGCACCGACAGACCCACCCATACCAATGGTCAGCGAACTACCAATTAGGGAAGACCACATGTTATGCCTTTTTAAACGGCCTTTCCTCCGAGAAATGGCGTATAGAATATGAGTAATCCCGTGATCTATATTTTCACGAACGAAAAAACGGACAAAAAGCGAAGTCAGCAGAATACCTACGGCCGGATATAGCAAATAAAGATAATTGGCGGAATCAACGGAAAAGTTGGAAGTCAGGAAATGCTGGATAAGTTCAATTAACTTTTTAAGCAGCAAAGCTGCTACAGCTGTCAAAATACCAACAACAAAACTTAGAATCAAAACAAAATTTGATTCCGTAATATGCTTCTCCCGCCAGTGAAGAAATCTAATATACCGCTCATTCTCAACCATTCATTCTATTCATTAAAATATGGTAATAAAAGGTCCTCAAATTTGTAAAACCCTTTCTCTTTATCAATTAAGTTTGTTGCTGCAAAGATTACGCCATTTCCAAAAGCTTCCCGTGATATGGATTCGTGAACTAGTCTGACCGTTTGATATGGAAATCCAAATATGACTTCATGTTTTCCAACAATGCCACCAGCCCTTATGGAGTTTATATCGCTGCTATTGACATTTAACTTGTCGGCAATTTTAAGAGCTGTACCAGATATGCCTTTTTTAAGTTTAAAATGTTCCTCGACAATTTCAATATCTGCCCAAGGTGCTATTTTCTTTAGAATCTTGCTTGCAAGTAGCAAATAATTAACGCCTAATGTGATGTTTGGAGACCAAAAAACTGTTACCGTTTTGGATAGTCTTTTTATATATTGAATAGCTTCTTTATCGTAATGAGAGATTGCTGAAATTATTTTTATCTGACGTTTGCTCGCTTCCTCTCCATAAAAGTAAATACCATCCTCTGAAGAAAAATCAATGATAAAATCCACCGGTAGTCTATCCAGTAATTCTGAGATATTCGTATGCTGGATGGAATATATTAAGCCGGAATCTTGAGTTTCAACCCCGATAAAATCCCGGACGACCATATTTTCTTGTTTTGCACTTTTCCTGAGCACCCACTCAAGAGAAAAATCAGGATGTTGAAGAATAACATTAGCAACAGCTTTACCTGACCTGCCAAAACCTATTAAGCCAATTTTCATACGATAATAATTTTTTCGTTTAAGGTCATATGGAACTCGCATGTCCAATTTATCATAAACTTGGACGTTTTTACAAACATGCTCGTTTCATAGTATTT
>Ga0265294_10006740_pt1 | contig 13737 bp, 12 predicted proteins | sample MunlanPumphouse3_FD_192504 | JGI IMG/M metagenome (GOLD analysis project Ga0265294, IMG submission 192504) | Groundwater microbial communities from a municipal landfill in Southern Ontario, Canada - Pumphouse #3 | ecosystem: Environmental > Aquatic > Deep subsurface > Groundwater | place... | reverse complement strand
TCGAGCGTGGACCATTCTTTTCCTTCGCGGGCGACCCGGATACGGTCGGCGTAATCGTCGACGATCTCGCCTTCCATCAGGTCAAAGACATCCCGCGGCCTCCTCCGGGCCTGGGAGACGGCGACGCCCGGCTTCGCCTGCGGGGCACCCCTTCGTCGCGGTTGCTGGACTTCTGTACCGTGTTTTGCGCATCGGGGGCAGACACAGAGTTGTGCACCCTCAAGCTGGATTGTTTTCGACGGGCCCTGAATGGGAGCGCCGCATAGTTCACACTGCATAAGTCTCGCAAACAATTTTATATTCATTTTAACCTATATAATTAATCGAGGAGACCCATGGGAGATAGCGCTCGGCAAGCACCAGAGAAGGATACCGGTGAAGACATCTACCAGTATCTCCTGGAACGGATTACAAACCTCGAAAACCGGAACCTGGAGCTACGCGAGCAGTTCCGTCAGATGGAGTCCGAAAAACGATATATTGAGACCCAGAAGATCCGCTACGAGCGCGAGCTCAGAAAACTCAAGAGCGAGATCGAGCAACTCAGAAGCCCCCCTCTTGTGATCGGGACCGTTACAGACGTTATCGACAACAGCCGGGTGATTGTGCGTAGCAGCGCAGGACCACGGTTCCTGGTCCGTACGTCACAACTCATCGACCCCGATCTCCTCAAACCGGGGGTCCGGTGCACGCTCAACCAGCAGTCTCTCGCCATCGTGGATGTGCTCCCCACCAGCTACGACGCGCAGATCTACGGCATGGAACTGGTCGAGTCTCCGGACGAGACCTACGAGAAGATCGGCGGCCTTGAGGCGCAGATCGAGGAGATCCAGGAAGCCGTCGAGCTCCCCCTGACAAAACCGCAACTCTTTGAGAAGGTCGGCATCTCCCCGCCGAAGGGTGTGCTCCTCTATGGCCCACCCGGGACCGGGAAGACGCTCCTCGCCCGGGCGGTGGCGCACCAGACGAACGCGCACTTCCTCCGCGTGGTCGGCTCGGAGCTGGTCCAGAAGTACATCGGCGAGGGGGCCCGCCTGGTCAGGGAGCTCTTCGACCTCGCGAAGCAGAAGTCGCCGTCGATCATATTCATCGACGAGATCGACGCGATCGGGGCGCACCGGAACGACTCGACGACGTCAGGGGACCGCGAGGTCCAGCGGACGCTGATGCAGCTCCTGGCGGAGATGGATGGATTCGACAACCGTGGGGACGTCAAGATCATCGCCGCTACGAACCGGATCGACATCCTCGACCGCGCCCTCCTCCGCCCGGGCCGGTTCGACCGGATGATCGAGATACCGCTCCCGGACCACCAGGGGAGGCTTGCAATCCTGAAGATCCACACCCAGTACATGAATCTTGGCGAGGATGTCAACCTCTCGGAGGTGGCCCGGCTCACCGAGGGCAAGAACGGCGCCGACCTCCGGGCGATCTGCATGGAAGCGGGGATGTTCGCGATCCGGATGGAGCGCGACGCCGTCAACAGTGACGACTTCATGAAGGCGATCGACAAACTCTCGGTGGACTTCGACCGCCACCACTTCCACACCACCTTCGGCGAGATGTTCGCCTGAAGGATACCTCTTTTTGAATAGCAGTTTTGCCGCGATCCTTTCATCGGGTTAGCGTTGGGGAGGAAGAGCAATCCCGAAAAGGGATACACCGACCTCGTTAAATCGGGCGCGAATCCAGATTCAAACCCTCTGGAGAGTCATTGATTGCATCCCAAAAACGGATTCCGAGGGATATCGCCATGACGGCCCCAGCCCCCAATGGCGATTCCCCAACGGTCCACTGCACCGTGATATTTCTCCTATTTTGACTGCTCTGTTTGTCACACCTGCACCTGGCGGTGCTCGAACTCCGGACTACCTGCCCCCCCAGTTACGACCTTCAGTACCAAAACAGGGATTCGACAGAGCCGGTATATCCAGCATCAGTGCATGGTCCAGCCATCATGCCGTCGTGAACGTCTCCCCCAGTTCCGACAGGCGCTCCGGGGTGAGATCGCTCGCGAGGAGGCCGAAGAGCAGGCGATCGTAATACCCGCCCCGGGCATGCCAGTATCGCCTCTGGATTCCCTCCTGGACGAAGCCGCATCTCTCCATCACCCGTCGGGACGCCGTATTATCGGCAACAGTGTCACCGTTCAACCGGTAACCGTCGAGCACGGTGAACGCAAAGTAGGCCAGGAAAGTGCAGGCCAGAGTACCATAGCCTCTTCTCCAGCAGGTATCGTCGAGCTGGTAGCCGATCAGGAACGATCCGGGACTGTAATCGACCGGCAATAGTGCGCACTGCCCGACGAACTCCCCGGAGCGCTCCACTCGTATCGTGAAGATATGGTGATCCGGTCTTCTCCCCTCCGCGAGCGCTGCCTGCATCTCTTCGATCAGAGGGAGAAAGTAGGAACGGGTGGCCTCTTCCGTATTCGGCCCAAAGAACATCCACCTGCAGACCGACTCCTTTGCGAGCATCCGGGCTATCTCGGGCAGGTCGTGCTCGGTGCAATAGGAGAGTCTCAGGCCTCCGCCGGTCCAGGTGTGCTGCATGTATCAGTCTTCGGTTTCCCGTTATAGTAGTGGGGAAACTCCAGAAATAAAGAAGAGCCCCTTTCTATCTCGCCTTACCCGGTTGGGCACTCCTCTTCCGTGCACCAGACCTCAAGTACCGCGTCCCCAGGCTCCGTCCGGTCGGCATACGCCTCCGGTGTCGTCCCTTCGTCCATCCGGATGGTATCGACCAGGTGGTCCCCGGCGATCCGGTAGAGGCAGCGATACCGCCACGGGTGTGCAGGCTTCACGTCCCGCTCGTAGATCTGCCGGGCAAGCCCTGATGAGTAGAAGACGCCTTCCTCGGGTTCGAAGAGAACCTCCTCGACGTAGCGCTGGATATACCACCGGAGCTCGGAGACGAGGGCAAGCGCACTCCCGAGCGACGCCGTCCGGATGCGTATGCCGTGCGCGAGCCGGTCAGGCTGGTAAAAACGAAGGGCTCCCCTGCTGGTCTCGGACTTGAGCAGGGTGGTGTAGAGGTCAACCCCCTCCGGCTGAATGAGGAGGACGTTCATTGCATACCTGATGGACTGGAAAGAATGATAAGAGTTCCGAAATCGGGGGGTGGAGAAGCCCCCGTCAGATATACATGCGGGTGTCGGCGGGGGCCGTCGCCATCTCACGCTTCACTTTCTTGATCGCCGCGAGGAAGTCTTCCTGGTCGACGGCATCGGCGTCCCGCCGGATCGTGAACATCCCGGCCTCGCGGCAGACCGCCTGCAGTTCAGCACCGGTAGTGTTCCCGGCGAGTTCCGCAATTCCGGGCAGGTCCACGTTCCCGGCAAGCGTCATCTTCGCGGTGTGGATCTTCAGGATCTCGAGGCGCGCTCCGGCATCGGGGAGCGGGACCGCGATGATCCGGTCGAACCGACCCGGGCGGAGGAGGGCCGGGTCCAGCATGTCGATCCGGTTCGTCGCCGCCATGATCCGGACGTTACCGCGGTTCCCGAAGCCATCCATCTCCGCCAGGAGTTGCATCAGTGTCCGCTGAACCTCAGCACTGCCGGAGGTTCCGTCGTTGGTGCGCATGCTCCCTACCGCGTCGATCTCGTCGATGAAGACGATGGACGGAGCGCGCTCCCGCGCGAGGATGAAAAGTTCCCGCACGAGTTGCGCCCCCTCCCCGATATATTTGTGGACGAGCTCGCTCCCGGACATCCTGATGAACCGGGCGTTGGACTGGCGGGCAACCGCCTTTGCGATCAGGGTCTTTCCCGTCCCGGGCGGGCCGTAAAGGAGGATGCCTTTCGGAGGCTCCACACCTATGCGCTCGTAGATCTCAGGTTTTGTCAGCGGATACTCGACCGCTTCACGGACCTCCTCGATCACATCCTTCAGGCCGCCGATCTGATCGAATGTCACGCTCGGCTGTTCGTCGAGCTCCATGACCCTGACCCTCGAATCAAAGGTATTACCGACGATCTTGACGATGGAGAGCGTATTGTTCACCGCCACCTTCATCCCGGGTTTGAGGGTGCGATGGAGTTTTTCATTGACTACGGTGACATATTCCTGGTTGTTCCCCTGCTGCCGGAGATACACCTCGCCGTTATCAAGCACATCGACCACAGCGGCAACGAACAGTGGCACCTTCTTGAGCTGGCTGTTCTCTTTTCTGAGTTGCAGGAGTTCCTTCTCGAGTAACTCATTTTTGAGTTTGTAATCCAGGATCTGCGCCTTCAGGTCCTGAATCTGGAGGGTGAGCATATCATACTCGCTGCCAGGAGCGCTGCCAATGGTTTCGTCCATGTTACTCTTATAGTTGCATCTCCAACCACATTATACTGTGGTGGCAGTGGTCATGCAGGGGAGAAGTATATCCAGGGGTGTTGCAAGCGGGGACCTCCTCGTCTCGCCCGAACCCATATCGTTCCTCTCGGGTGTGAACCCGGAAACCGGTACCGTCGTCGAGCGTGGGCATCCGCTTGAGGGGCAGTCGATCGCCGGAAGCGTCCTGGCGTTCCCGTACGGGAAGGGATCGACAGTCGGGTCCTACGTGATCTATGCGCTGAAGCAGAACGGTCGGGCCCCCGCGGCGATCATCAACACGGAGGCCGAACCGATCATCGCGGTCGGGGCGATCATCGCGGGGATCCCGATGGTCGACCGCCTCCCGCCGGAGTTCTGCTGCCTCACCCCCGGCACCCGGGTGACAGTGAACGGGGATACAGGTGAGGTCTCCTCGGACTGAGACCGCGCGAGGGCTGCTGTGGAGACCTATTACGATATCCTGGGTGTCTCCCCCGGGGCCCCGCCCGACGAGATCCGGGCGGCGTACAGAAGACTCGCGAAACAGTACCACCCGGACGTCAATCCGGACCCGGATGCACAGGAGCGGTTCATCGCCATCCAGCAGGCGTACGAGACGTTGATCGACCCGGACGCCCGGGAACGCTACGACCTCGCTCTCAGGCGTGGAGCTGGCTCTGCGCCGCACGCCCCGTTTTACCGCTGCCAGGACAGAGGAGACGGGCAGACAACGTGGACGCCGGGATTCTCATGGCAGGGAAAGATGCCCACGTCCGGAATCGGCAGGTTCGGCCTTGCCCTCATCCTCTTCATCGGGGGCGTCCTGATCGCCCTCATGCTCGTACTCTCACTCATCTTCCGGGTTGCCACGGGCGGCCGGCGAAAGTAACTCCTACTCCCCCCAGGAAGAGGAGATCCATGCGATGCACGCTCGTATGGTCCAGAGAGAGGGAGGGGTCCCCTGTCTCAATTCTTGTCTCCACGGGAAAGATTATCTGGCAACACTTCCTTCCCCCTGCTTATCCTGCGGGGTGATCACCCCGGGAGCGTGATCCGTATGGAGAAGGTGAAGCGATACCGGTGCAAGTACTGCAACTACATCTACTCGCCGTTGCGAGGCGAGCCCCACCGCGGCGTCCCGGCGGGGACTGCGTTTGAAGACCTGCCCGATGACTACGTCTGTCCGGTCTGCGGTGCAACCGGCAAAGGACAGATCGGGGCATGGGGGTTCGAACTCTGGGAGCCGACGAGATATAACTGCAAGATCTGCGGCTACGTGTATGACAAGAACCGTGGCGAACCAATCCATGGCTACCCCAAAGGCACTGCATTCGAGGATCTGCCAGAGGACTACACCTGCCCGGTCTGCGGGATAGACCCGAGGATCACGAGTTTCCACGGGCCGGTCGGCAAGGCGCAGTTCGAACCGATCCTGGACATCTGACCCACGGGGCGGCCCTGCCCCTCTCCCGGTTTTGTGCGAGGGCCGCAGGGTTCCCACGGTGGCGGCGCCCACGTTCTTACGACCACAACCACACGGCGGGTGGGAGTCGATCCACAGGACAAACCGGTCTTCTCAAATACTGCTTGATGCACTAATTCTTAGCGAGCAGACGATCATCCGCAGAACGGGTGCGTCGTCTCATGAAGCGTAGCGACAAACTACAACCATAGAACGTTACAACGGCAGAGGGTGTCGATGGATTTCTTCGGTAATATTCTGGGGCAGGGGAAGAATGCGAACCCCTCGATAAAGCAGGGAACGTCTCAGTTTGAGGCCGGGAACTACAGTGAAGCAGTGAAGAGTTTCGAGAAGGCGCTCAAGATCGATCCTGAAAACGGCCCCGTCAGGCTCTCCATGGGCCAGGCGCTCGCCTGTCTCGGCAGAGATGACGAAGCACAGGTCTGGCTGAGAAAGGCGCTTGAGTCGTCTCCCGGCGACACGGTGACACTCCGGGCACTCGGGCACGCTCTCGCCCGGAACGGCAACTATGAGGAGGCAGCCGGGTATTTTGAGAAGATCGTCGTGGGGAAACCGGCAGACACGGACGCCTCCTACTGGCAGGGAGAGATGCTTGAGCGGCTCGGCCGGTACGCCGAAGCGGCGGCAGCCTACAGGCGGGCTCTGGACGGAGACCCGGAGAATGTCGTCCTCCGGGAGAACCTCGGGAGGATGCTCGAGCGAGCCGGTGACTTTCGGGAAGCAGCAGCCACCTTCGAGAGGATCGTCAGGACAAACCCCGGCAGCACCGATGCGCTTGCAAAGAAGGGGACCGCTCTCCTCTACCGCGGGGACTACCCCGAAGCCGCCGAGACGTTCAGCCGGGTGCTCGATACCGAACCTCGCAACCTCGACGCACTCTACGGCAAAGCCCGGGCGCTCGAGCACCTTGGTCGGTTCCGGGACGCCGCAGGCTGCTACGGGGAGATCGTCGCCGTCACCCCGGGGAGTGTTCCCGCCTGGTACCACCGCGGCTCGCTCCTTCTCAGGGCCGGCGACCATACCGGCGCGATGGAGTGCTTCGAGAAGGTCGTCCTCACCGATCCAGACCATATCCCGGTGCGTTACTCCATGGGACTGGTCTACGATACGCTCGGCCGTTATGACCGGGCGGTCAAGAGTTTCGACCAGATCTTGAGGCATGATCAGGGTCAGGTCCAGGTGTGGTACTCCCGCGGCATGGCGCTCTTCCACCTCGGCCAGTACGCCGAGGCGATCCGGTCATTCGACCGGGTGCTCAATAGCCAGTCGATGACCGGGATGAAGTGGATCGGAAGCAGCACTGACCTTGCACTCTTCGAGAGAGACGGGTCGGGGGCTCCCGGGAAGCAGAAGCCGTCGACGTTTGACGCCCGGAACGAGACCATCCTGAACTGCCGCGGGGTTGCGCTCCTCAATCTCGGGCGCTACGCGGAGGCGCAGGAGAACTTCGAGCAGATCCTCGAGGTCGACCCGGGAAACACCCCCGCGCTGCTCCAGAGCAGCGTCGCGCTCGTCCATCTCGGCAGGTATGATGAGGCCAACCTCCGCCTGGATGCGGTTCTTGCAAAAGAGCCGGATAACATCGTTGCCCGCTCGGTGAAGGCGGACGTCCACGAAGGGCTCGGCAGATACCGCGATCTTCTGGCGTCCCTTGACCGGATGCGGTCTGCTGGCGGTGATGACCCGCATATCCTGCACCGGAAGGGGGATGCCCTGATGCACCTCTCCCGGTATGCGGAGGCGGCAGAGACGTTCGGCACCATCCTTGCGGCCAACCCCGGGGATACGGCAGCGGAGAAGAGCAGGGGAGACGCGCTCATGGGTCTTTGCGATTACGAGGGAGCGCTCGCCTGCTTCGACCGGGTGCTCCTCGCGGCCCCGGCCGACCGGGGCGGTCACCTCGCCAGGAGCACGGCGCTCGAACGCCTGGGACGCTACGAGGAGGCACTCGAGTCCATCAACCTGATGGCGGGGGCAGATCCCGGGATCCTGACCCGGAAGGCACGGATCCTGGAGGGACTCGGGCGCTATGCGGAGGCCGCCGACTGCTACGAGAAACTTCTTGCAGTCGATCCGGATGCCGGGGGATACCTGATGAACCTCGGGATCGCCCTTGCTACGCTCGGTCGGTACGAGGAGGCTGCCGGATACTTCAAGCAGGTCACCCTCGCCGACCCGGGAGACCTCTTTGCATGGCTCAACCGGGGCCGGGCCCTGGAGAGGATGGGGCAGTATGCGGATGCAGCGGAGTGTTACGCAAAGGTGACTGCCCAACGGCCGGAGGATACCGGTGCTTCATTTGCGCTCGCCGTTGCGCTCGCACGACTCGGCAGACACCAGGAGGCGATCGAGTGCTGCGACAGGGTGCTCGCTTCCGACGCCTCGAATGCAGCGGTCTCGAAGATCCGGGCTGATATGCTGGAGGCCATCGGCAGGCACGAAGAGGCGGCCAGAGCCTACGAGCATTACCTGGAGATCTCTCCTGGCGACCGGGATGCGAGAATGGCGTTTGGTATGGCGCTTGAGCGGGATGGAAGGTTCACCGATGCGATCAGGCAGTATGCGCTGGTGCTCGAGAGCGATGAGCGCGACGTCGAGGCGTGGTACACCCTCGAGAGCGCCCTCGTGCACATGGGCAGGTATGAGGAGGCGCTGGAGTGCTCCAACGGCATCATCGAGGCCAGCCCGGAGAACCGGGCTGCCTGGCAGCGGCGCGGGGAGATCTTCATGTGGCTCGGGCGTTACGCCGATGCGGTGGAATGTTTCGAGAAGGTGATCAAGGCCGATCCAGCCGATACCCTCACCCTGCGGAAACTTGGGGAGGCGCACGAGAAGGCCGGCAGGCACGAGGAGGCCCTCGATGCCTACACGCAGGTGCTCGACCGGGAACCGACCAGCATCGAGACCCTCCATGCCCACTCGTCGACCCTCATCCATCTCGGCCGTTATGAGGAGGCGATCAGGTCGATAGACAGGATCATCGTCCTCCAGGCCGAGAACCCCGCCGCTCTCTTTATGCGGGGAGCGGTGCTCGAGAAGGCGGGCAGGTACGACGACGCCCTGACAAGTTACGAGAAGGCGATCGAGATCGACCCGAAGAACATTGCGGTCTGGAACGCTGTCGGGATGCTCAGGGATACGCTCGGAAGGCATGCCGATGCCGTCGATGCGTTTGATAAGGCGATCGACCTCGCCGGTGGGGATATCCACACCTGGCTCTCCAGGGGACTCGCCCTTGCCCATATGGGCAGGCACGACCAGGCAGGTGCGTGCTTCGATACGGTCCTGGAGATGGAGCCCCAGCATGCCCGGGCATGGTACCTGAAAGGGAGAACGCTTGACCGACAGGGGAAGTTTGCGGAGGCAGTGGGGTGCTTCAGCAAGGCGCTCGAGAGCGGGGGAGAACTATGATGAGGAAGCATGCGTATGCCATCCTCCTGATCGCGTGCGCTGTTGTCTTTACCGCAGGCTGTGTTGCAAGCGACGAAGAAGAGGCGAAGGTGAAGCCCGGGGACACGGTGAGGGTTGACTATACCGGGACCCTCGAGAACGGGACGGTCTTTGACAGTTCCGCCGGGCGGGAGCCGCTCGAGTTTGTCGTCGGCAGCAACGCGGTGATCCCCGGGTTTGATACGGGCGTCGTCGGGATGCAGGTCGGAGAGACGAAGACCATCCATATTCCCGTCGACCAGGCATACGGGCCGCACCGGGAGGAACTCGTCTTTGTCGCCGACCCGGCCGAGATCCCCGGCGGCGAGAACCTGACCGTCGGAGACACGGTCGGGATAACCCTCTCAAGCGGGCAGATGCTGCCCGGGAGGGTCATCAGCATATCGCCCGGCGCAGTCACCATCGACGCAAACCATCACCTTGCCGGCGTCGACCTCACGTTCACCGTCACGCTCGTTGAGATCGGGTAGAAATTACCCACTTTTTTCCTCTCCAGCGAGCACCGGCGTGATGAGCACCTTGTCGACCCGGTAGCCGTCCATGTCGACGACTTCGAAGAGAAAATTGTTCCAGGTGAAGACATCTCCGGTCTTCGGCGTCCGCTCAAGGTACATCATCACGAACCCGCCGAGCGTCCGATAGTAGCCCTGTCCTTCCCCGGGCAGGGTATCCATACCGATGATGTCGTGCAGCTCGTCGACCGGGAGCATCCCGTCGAGGAGCCATGACCCGTCCTCACGGCGGACCACCGGGCCTTCCGGTGCCTGCCCACTCGACGGAATGCCGCCGACGATCGACTCCATGATGTCATGGATGGTGACCAGCCCCTGGATGCTCCCGTACTCGTCGGTGACAAGGGCAATCCGCGCCCGGGAAGCCTTGAACTCATCGAGGACTGAGAGTGCAGGGACGCTTTCGGGCACAAAGAAGGCAGGTTTGATCGCCTTCGTAAGATCAAGCGTCCCGCCCGAGATCGTCCGTGCCCAGAGGTCGCGGACAGAGACGATGCCGAGCAGGTTGTCCAGGTGCTCGCGGTAGACCGGGAAGTAGATATGCCCGGACTCCTCCATGATCTGCCAGTTCTCTTCGGCCGGGTCCTCAACGTCCAGGGCCACGATATCGGGCCGCGGGGTCATCAGCACGCCGACCCGCCGGTCGGCGAGGCGGAAGACGCTCTCCACCATATCCTGTTCCGCCTCCTGGAAGATGCCGGCCCGGGTGGCCTGACCGAGCAGGACCCTGACGTCTTCCTCGGTGACCTCCGGCCCGGAGGGCTTACGCACCCCGAGCACCGTAAGGACCGCCTCGGTCGATATGCTCAGCACCCTGACGATGGGGGCGGCGACCAGGGAGAGGAGCCGTATCGGGCGCGAGACCGCAAGGGCGATCCGCTCGGCATTGTTCATGGCCACCCGCTTCGGTACCAGTTCGCCAATCACAAGGGTCAGGTAGGTGATGACGGCGATGACAGTTACGGCCGCAAGCGGACCGCTGTAAGGGGCAAGCGATGGGATTCCGGCGAATATTTCCGCAAGAGGGCCCGCGAGGGTTGCCCCACCGAAAGCTCCAGAGATGATTCCTATGGTGGTGATGCCGATCTGGATAGTGGAGAGGAACTGTGTCGGGTCCTCAGCAAGGTCAAGGGCGGTTGCCGCCCCGACATCGCCGTCCGCCGCCTTCTTCTCCAGGCGTGATTTTCTAACAGAGACTATTGCGAATTCCGTCATCGCAAAAAAGCCGTTTGCAAGTATCAGCAGGACGATGATCGCGATATCGATAGCCAGAGGCATTGTAGTATTCTCTACCGGCAGGAGTCTTAAACCTGCGGGATTCACAGTGGGTTGATGAGACCCTGCCGGGCTGCGGGAGGTGCCCGGGTCGACGATGAGAAATGTTTATCATCGCCGGGGTGTGAGTCACACCGGTGATGCACGATGGTCGAACTTGGCGAACGAGCACCGGACTTCTCGCTCCCCGACCAGAACGGAAACGAGATCCGGTCATCGGGCTTTCCGGGTAAACGGGTTATCCTCTCGTTTCATCCACTGGCCTGGACCAGCATCTGCGCCCGACAGATGAAAGCGCTGGAAGAGAACAGGGAAGCGTTCGATGCCCTTGATGCTGTTGCCCTCGGTATCAGCGTGGACTCCGTCCCCTGCAAACGGGCATGGGCGGAGAGTCTGGGTATCAAAAATACCCGGATCCTTGCAGACTTCTGGCCCCACGGCGAGGTGGCCCAGATCTACGACGTCTTTGACGGCACAAAAGGCTACGCACGGCGGGCAAACATCGTCGTTGACGAGTTTGGGCGCGTCATATTCGTCAGGGTATACCAGCCGACGATGGCGCCCGATATGCAGGATGTCCTTGACACCCTCCAGGAACAGGAGAAGGAGAGGCGGGTAGAGGAACTGATCCCGGTGATATAGCCCGGCGATTCTTCATCCCACAACCCGGAAGAAATTCCCGATAAGCGTGACCAGCAGGATTGCCGGAACGCCGTAGCGGATGAGCACCATGTAGGCCCTCTGCTGCCACCCACAACCGTCGATCTCTGCACAGATCCGGGTGCGGCTCATGAACCACCCTCCGACGATGCTCACGATCAGCCCGGCCACGATGAGGCCGATCGTCCCGAACATGTAGTCAGCAAGGTCGAGGAACGGTGTCCCGAAGACCTCGAGGTTCAGGGCAGTGTAACTGAGAGCTGACGGGAGCCCGAGGAGCATGATTACGGCGAAGACAAGGAGTGTAGCGCGTTTCCGCGGGTAGCCGTACGAGTCCATCAACGCCGCCACAGGGACCTCGAGCATGGAGGCCGCCGAGGTGAGCGCCGCAGCAAAGAGCATCAGGAAGAAGAGCGTTCCGAGCAGCATGCCATACTGGATCTCCATAAAGGCCGTGGGCAGGCTGATGAACGCGAGGTTCACTCCGGCCGCGGGGTCAAGGCCTGCGGTGAAGACCAGGGGGAAGATCACAAGCCCGGCAAGGACTGCAATCAGTATATCAGCGACGGCGATGATGGTAGCGTTCCGGAAGAGGGATCCTTTTCTGAGGTAACTCCCGAAGGTGATCAGGATGCCCATGCCCACGGAGAGCGAGAAGAAGGCCTGCCCGAAGGCCGCGATCCAGACGGCAGGATCGGTCAGCTTCGAGAAGTCGGGGGAGAGGTAGAACTCGATCCCCTCGAAGGCCCCGGGCTCTGTGAGCGAGAAAGCTACAAGGAAGATGAGGATCACGAGGAGGACCGGGATGAGGTACCGGGAGAGCCTCTCGATCCCCTCCCGGACCCCGGACCTCACCGTCACATAGACCGCGAGCCCCGAGAGGAGGAAGAAGGCGAGCGGGAGGTAGGAGCCGGTGAACGCACCGAACTCCACTGGCCGGCCGAGGGCGAAGAAGAACGCATACGCGAGCACCCAGCCCGTGATCACGAGGTAGTAGCCGAGGATCAGGCTGACGACGGCGACGATGGCGATTCCTGCCGCGGTGAACCGCTGCTGTATCGAGCGGAAGGCAGAAACGATCGACGTCCCTGTTGAGCGGCCGATGGCGAGTTCCAGCACCATCAGGGGGAGGCCGAAGAGGAAGATGGCAATCAAGTACGGGACCAGGAACGCACCGCCCCCGTTAGCGCCCACGATGTAGGGGAACCGCCAGATGTTCCCTATCCCTACGGCTGACCCGATGCTCGCGAGGATGAACCCCAGGGTTGACGACCACTCTTCTCTTTCCATGCCTCTCACCGTTCGGGGTCTGGTCCCTTCGAGTAAAGAGGTGCTTCGCCTTTATATTCGTGCCCGCACGGGTCCGGCGCATCCCTGACCAATGCACTTTTGTACCGGGTGACCTCATATGGCTGTGGTCAGGAGCACCATGCGCGACAGGTACCCGTTCCTTATATCAATTCCCCACGGGGGCGTCTCTGTCCCACCGGAGGTCCGCGGTCTCGTCAACCTCTCGCGCGAGGAGGTCGCCTTCAACAGCGATCCCCACACCCGCCTCCTTTACGGGTTCGACAAGGCGGTGGAGGCACTGGTCGACTTCAATGTTTCAAGGGTCTTCGTTGACACCAACCGGGCTCCCTACGATTACCCGCCACGTGCCCAGGACGGCGTGGTCAAGGTCATCACGCAGGACGGGACTCCGGTCTTCCGGAAAGGCCAGATGCCCGGCAGAGAAGTGATCGGGCGCCTTCTCGAGAACTACTACCACCCGTTCCACGGACAGCTGGCCCGGGCCCTCGACACCCTTCCTATCAGGATCGCCTTCGACTGCCACAGCATGCTGCCCAGGTCCCCGCCGGTCCGGATGGATGCCGGACACCCCCGCCCGCTCTTCTGTCTGAGCAATCGGGGGGACCGGAACGGGGAGCCAAAATCGGGCGGTCTTGTGACCTGTCCTCCGGAGTGGCTCCAGGCACTTGCCCGGTCGTTCCAGGCAGAGTTCGACGGCGAAGGAAGGGTGGCGATGAATGACCCCTTTCGGGGCGGGTTCATA
>Ga0265294_10006739_pt1 | contig 13737 bp, 19 predicted proteins | sample MunlanPumphouse3_FD_192504 | JGI IMG/M metagenome (GOLD analysis project Ga0265294, IMG submission 192504) | Groundwater microbial communities from a municipal landfill in Southern Ontario, Canada - Pumphouse #3 | ecosystem: Environmental > Aquatic > Deep subsurface > Groundwater | place... | reverse complement strand
TTATCAGAATGGCTTCTTTCTAACTAATGCTAATGTCCGAGGCTGAAAAGGACAATAATAATGCCTCTTTTTTAATACCATTGACAGTTAATAACAAATATTATAACCTAAAATTGATCAAAGGAGGAAAAATGGAGGAAAGAATAACGAAAGAGGAACTTCTCGAAAAGGTAATCCCTCATGTTGCCGAGGGAAAAGAAATCATTCTTCGAATTTGGGAAAGCTTCCCAAATCCAAGATTGAGGAGAGAAATCGATGTTCTCATAGTGCTAAATGATAAACTTTTAGCCCAAAAAGAATCTATCGAAAAAAGTGAGCATGTCTCAAAAGAGGTTCAAAATCTCTATGAAGAAATGCTCGAAAAGCTTGAAGAAGTGCATGGACTTCTCAAAAAAGAAGTTATAATGCGCGGACTCATGTCAGAAGAAGAAATCTCAAAAATTTGGGACACGTCCGAGACCAAAAATAGTGAGGACGGTAAAATCACTTAAGGTCTCTTTTTTTATATTAATTTGTTTTACTCTTGACAATATAAATATATATTGTAAGATATTGCCATGTCTGATTCTTGCAAGGCAGGCGGAGGTGGGATTGGTATTTTCCTAATTATCTTTCCCGCCCTGGGCTATTTCGTCTATGACGGAATAGACGGGGCATTCGCCATGGCGATTCTATGGATCGCCTACGGCGCAATCGCTCTCACGGCCCTTATTCCTTTCATCGGAATAGGGCTTCAGTACTGGCTATCAATGGAGATAGCTCTGCCGGTAATAATCTCCTTCACCGGAATAGAGCCAACATGGCTGACAACTAGCATGCTTGGAGTAAGCATCTTTGAAGGAGGAATCCTTTATGTCGTTTCGACACTTGCAGTGTCGATGAAAATAAAGGAATGGATCGACGAGAGAAAAGTCCGAGACCACCAGCCAAGCTGGAAATAATCAATTTTGATTAGGACTGGTCTCTTTTTTTATATTAATTTGTATTTTTTGTTTTTAGAAATATAATAATTATATATGAAAAATATAATTGTTAATGACAAAATGCAAAAAGATTATACTTATGAACTTTCAGAATCTACTGGTAGAAATTTTCACCCTGACTTTAAGCCACAATTAACCCCTAAAGAAATGCTTGAGCTTGGTGTGTTTGGAGGTAAATATATGACTGATTGCCAAAATGAATTTCCTAAAAGTTGGTATAAAAAAGCTAAATTATCTCCAGAAAAAAGTAACCCTAAATTAAATTATTTTAAGGTTAAAGCTAGTCAATCATTATCTGTTTGGAGAGAAAAAGGCTGGATTCATAGAGATGATCCTAGGGGATGGTTCCAATGGTATTGTAGATATTACTTAGGAAGGAGACATGAAGACGATAATCGACAAATAAAAAGATGGAAAGCATTTAAAAGACATTGGACAGCTGTTAAAAATAATTGTTTAGAAGGGGATTATCTCTGTCGCAGAAAACAAAGACAAGCCCTTTTGCATTGGGCTTATGATAGTAGAAAGATTTAGCAATTTTCGTATTGCCAACTTAAAACAACTGTATTAGGTCCAGTGTGAGCACCTAAAACAACATCTAATAGACTAATATTTTTAATATCAACAGTTCTTGCTTTTTCTATTAAATCTTTAAGCTTATTAGCTTGAGTGGGATTATCTCCATGAGAAATAATTATACTTATCTTACCCTTAAAATCTTTTGTTTTTTTAATAAACTCCTCGAACAAAGGGGTTGCTAATTCAAAAAAGTTTTTCTTTATTGTATAGGGCCTAATTGTTTTATTTTTAACACACATAATGACGCCTATTTTCATTTGTTTCATTTTTTGCAATCCATAAGGTAAGATTTTTGGCATTCTTCCTCCTGCAAACAACCACTTTGGATCATCATAGGTAAATATTAAAAAATTATTCTTTATATTTTCATTAAAATTATTAATAATTTCTTCTAAACTTAAACTCTTTTTAATATCTTCTACTACTTTCATCATTAATAACCCCTGGGCGCCACTTCCAGTTTGAGAGTCCAGAATATGAATTCTCTTACCATCTTCTCCTAAAAACTTTCTGGCCTGAATTGCAGCATTATATGCACCTGAAGCTCCAGACGAAAAAGAAACATGAATTATGTTTTCAAAATCTTTTAATTTGTCTTTAAAGGCTGTTAGATATTTTTGTAAAGAAGGTTGAGAAGTTTTAATTCCTCCCTTTTTTCCTAATTTTTCACCCTCTCTTTGTTTTCGAAAAATATCTCCCTCTATCAATTCAAATTCTCCAAAATCAATTTGAAAATCGATTACACTAATTTTATTTTCTTCAATAAAGGCTTTTGCTATATCAGCATTTGAATCTATTGTTAATCCTATTTTATTCATTTTATATATTTTAAAATTTTACTTAAACATCATAGCATTAAAAATTGACTATGTATATCAATATATTGTATATCATACATATATGAATGAAATTTACTCTGCATTAATAAGTATTTTGGTTGTAAGTATAGTTTCTTTTGTCGGAATCTTTACTTTTTTAATTAAGGAAAATCTTTTAAAAAGGATAATTATCTATCTTATCAGCTTTTCTATTGGAACCATGTTAGGAGCTTCTTTTCTTCATTTAATACCAGAAAGTGGGACAGATAATTTGATTTATGTATTAGTTGGTTTTTTATTCTCTTTTATCTTAGAAAAGTTTATAAAATGGAGACACTGTCACAATCCAGAACATTTTTATAAGGAAATCCATCCATTTGCTTATATTAATTTGATAGGAGACATGATCCACAATTTTATAGATGGAATAATAATTGCAGCAAGCTATGTGGTAAGTATTCCACTCGGCATATCAACAACTATTGCAGTTATAATGCATGAAATACCTCAAGAAATAGGGGACTTTGCTGTTTTGATTCACGGAGGGTTCACCAGGTCAAAAGCTTTCTTTTTAAACTTCTTAACAGCCTTAAGTGCTTTTTTAGGAGCAATCATGGTCTTTGCAGTTGGAAAAGAAAATATTAATTTTATTCCTTTTTTTATAGCTTTTGCTGCTGGTAATTTTATATATATTGCATCTTCTGACCTTATTCCTGAACTTCATAAAGAAGAAGGGCTTAAAAATTCTTTAATGCAACTTGCCTTCATTGTCTTTGGAATAATGATTATGGCAATAGTTTAATTTGCACTTTTCTTTCTTTCTTTATATAATAATTGAAATATATGAATGAAAAAGACACAAAACAGCAATCGATTACACCTAGAAGCGAAGACTTTTCTCAATGGTATATAGATATCATTAAAAAAGCAGATCTAGCAGAACATTCAACGGTAAAAGGATGCATGGTTATAAAACCATACGGCTATGCCATATGGGAAAACATGCAAAAAATATTAGATCAAAAGTTTAAAGAAACAGGACATAAAAATGCCTATTTTCCATTATTAATACCAAAATCTTTCTTAAGCAAAGAAGCTAGTCACGTTAAAGGTTTTGCTAAAGAATGTGCCGTAGTTACACATTATAGATTAATTGATGATCCTAAAAAAAAGGGTGTTATTGTTGATCCTGAAGCAAAATTAGAAGAAGAATTAATTATCAGACCAACATCTGAAACAATTATATATGATGCTTATTCCCGCTGGGTTCAATCTTGGAGAGACTTGCCAATAATGATTAATCAATGGGCCAATATTGTTAGATGGGAAATGAGAACAAGACTTTTTTTAAGAACTACGGAATTTTTGTGGCAAGAAGGACACACCGTTCACGAAACTAAAGACGATGCAGAGGCTGAAACTAAAAAAATACTAGATATATATAGAGATTTTTCGGAGAATTATTTAGCCATGCCCGTAATAGTCGGTAAAAAACCAGAACATGACAAATTCCCTGGAGCTCTACATACTTACTGCATCGAAGCAATGATGCAAGACAGAAAATCTCTTCAGGCAGGAACCTCCCATAATTTAGGACAAAATTTTGCCAAAGCTTTTAATATTGAATTTACTGATAGAGAAGGCAATAAACAATTTGCATGGCAAACAAGTTGGGGAGTAAGCACTAGGTTAATAGGCGGACTAATCATGACTCATAGTGATGATAAGGGATTAATTCTTCCTCCAAATATTGCTCCTATAAAAATAGTCATTATTCCTATTTACAAGAACGAAGAAGAAAGAAAGTCTATTGAAAAGAATATCGATATAATAAAAAAAGACGTAGGAAGCAATTATGAAATAGAAATTGATTTCCGAGACAATATTAGCCCTGGATTTAAGTTTAATGAATGGGAGAAAAAAGGAGTTCCACTTAGAATTGAAATTGGACCTAAAGATATAGAAAAAGATCAAGTTGTTTTAGTTCGTAGAGATTCTGGAGAGAAAAAGTTTGTTTTAATGAGTAACTTAAAAGAAGTTATAGAAAAAGATTTAAAAAGCATTCAAGAAGATCTTTTGCTAAAAGCTAAGAACTTTAGAAATAATAATTCTTTTAATATAGATAATTACGAAGAAGCTATAAAAATACTTAATGGTGAAGGAGGATATATTTATGCTCACTGGTGTGGAAATAAAGAATGTGAAGATAAGATAAAAGAAGAAACAAAAGCTACTATTAGATGCATCCCTCTTGATCAAAAAGAAGAAGAGGGAATATGTATTGTTTGCGGAAAAAAATCTAAAAAAAGAGTAATTTTTTCTAAGTCATATTAATATGAACAAAAAATCTTCGCAGTTATTTTTATTCCAATTATTGTTATCGCTGGTATTATTTTTTATTCTGTAAACAAAGAAATAGGTAGGCAAAAAGAAGCAGAAAGAATAATGTTAGAAAAAATTTCTTCTCAAAAAAAAGAATTTACGATAAAAGAATATGAACCTTGCGATCCAAGAACGGTTGGTTGCTGGCATATAGACAAAGAAAAAGAAGATTTTTATATCTCAGAGATTAAAAAAGCAAAAATAGATAATTACAATTTTTTTGAGAATGAAAACTATTTTAAAGAATTCTTATCATCAACCCTTAATATAGATGAAGATAGAATATTAGTATCAAAGGGAAATTTTGATTGGGAAAATAGAAAAAGAGAAGTAATCTTTGCAACTATCGAAAGAAAAAATTATAGAGAAAATAGTTTTATAATAATTATTGACGATAATTTAAACTTAAATATTTTTAGTAGTGGCGTCCCAGATAAAGAATCTGTTGTTTTTGAAAATGCACCGGTTAAGATATTAGATAATTATCCAGATTTTTTCACCATTCGAGACCATTATGCCGGAGGATCCTGCTCTGACGCAATATCAAACAAATACATTTATCATATAGAAAATCTTGATTTAGTTCTAAGTCTTACTCTTTCTTCTTTAGTAAAAGGAGATGAGACTCCGGAAGGGTATAATTATGATTGCGATTGTGGATATAGAAGCGAAACTTTCTATACATATGAATATAATAAAAATCATAACGAACTTATAGTTCATTATACCAAAGAACCTTTTGAGGGTGACGAAGAAACAAAAGAAAAGTTTAGAACATATTATGATGAGAAATATAAATGGGATTATTCGACAAATAAATTTACTATAGCTGAATAATGCAAAACTTTTATTTAAAATCCTTTTTCTTCTGGTTTATTTTATTATTAGTTGCATTCTTTAATGCAATAATAAGAGAAACTACTTACAAACCATTTTTAGAGCCTTACATTGGAACATGGGCTCATCAAATAAGCTCCCTCACGGGTATAATACTTTTTTTTATTGTAATATTTCTATTTCTTAAAAAATTAAAAGGTAATTATTCGAAAAAAGATCTTTTAATTATAGGAATAATGTGGATTATCTTAACCCTAATTTTTGAAACTATTATGAATTATTTTTGGAGAGAGTTAAGTTTTGAACAAATAATAAGCACTTACTACTTCTGGAAAGGGGAGACATGGATTTTTGTTTTAATTTCTTTATTAGTTTCTCCATTTTTAGCTAATAGATTAATTAATCATTCCTCTTGACAAAAGAAGTAAAATCTTTTATCTATTAATTAATGCTAACAAGGGGGGAGTGGCTGAGAATAGTAATAATGTTGCTATTGATCGGCTACATAAGCCTTGTAGTTACCGTTCTTTGGGGATGGTTCATTTTTCCAGTATTCGGTCTACAGATTAACACAAACCAATCATTCATGTTTGTGGGGACTGTAAGCCTTTTTAAGCACTTATTGTTCTATGAAGAAATTAAGAATTTGCTTGTGGCAACATTTGATTTCTTCTTAATAACTTTCGTGCTTATTGGAGGGTTCTTTTTACATCTAGCATTCTCATGTCTTTGTCTTTAACAAGATAACCTCCGAGACCATAAAGGGGAGGTAAAATACGGTCTCTTTTTTATATCTTGACAAAATAATATTATGAATATATACTCATAATAGATAGAGATAAAGTCGTATCTCTATATTAGAAAGTATAATAATAAAAAATATGCCAAAATTTGATGGAACTGGGCCAGCCGGAATGGGTGCTGGAACAGGAAGAAGAATGGGTCCTTGTTGTGGTAATTTGGGTCGTGGATATGGTTACGGAAGAGGATTAGGTTTTAGAAGGTTCTTGACCAAGAAAGAAGAGTCAGAATTATTGAAAGAAGAAGCTGAAGCAATGGAAGAAGAACTTAAAGCCATAAAAGAAAGGATCAAGGAAATGGAAAGCTAAAAAAAATCCTATCCCTGTTTAGGGGTGGGATTTTTTATACTAAAATAAAAACAAATGAAAATACTAAAAATAGGCGCTACATGGTGCAAAGGATGCATAGTTATGAAACCAAGATGGAAAGAAATAGAAAGTGAAAATCCATGGCTTCAAACTGAATATTTTGACTTTGATCAAGATAAAGATAAAATAGAAAAATACAATATAACTGCAATGCCAACTTTTATCTTTTTAGATAAAGATGAAAAAGAATTAACACGTTTAAGTGGTGAAGTAGAAAAGTCTAAATTAATGGAAACTATTAACCAATACAAGGATAATTAATTATGGTAAGACCATTAAAACCAAGGAAAATATGCTTCGATCCTAGCGTAACTTACTTTAAGCCTAGGGCAATTCCTTTAAACCTATTGAAAGAGGTTGAATTAGGTTTAGATGAATTACAAGTTATTAAATTGTGTGATTATGAAGGTTTAAGTCAGGTTGATGCATCCAAGGAAATGCATATTTCTCAAAGTACACTTCAAAGAATTTTAGTTTCAGGAAGAAAAAAAATTGCTGAAGCTATTATAGAAGGAAAAGCTATAAAAATTAATAAATAAAAATATGAAAAAAACAATATTTTTAATATTAGCCTTTGCAATCTTAGTTTCTTTATCGTTCTTTTTTCTCTTAAATAAAAATACCGTTTCCAATGGTTTAATGATGCTTATAGAGTTCGAAAAAATTGAAGGAATATTAAACTGGGAAAAAGAGCTAGACGAAAGAGGTCTTACTGCCTTAGTAAAGGTACAAGACAATGTTCTAGAAGAATATCCTAACGTCTTTAAAAGATTGTCTGACAAAGGGTACGAAATAGCGGGAGGATATGACAGCGAACCATTTTGGGATATGCCCTACGAAAAACAATATGAATATATGAAGGCATCTCAAGAATTTATACACAGTATCACAGGAAAAGAAATGAGAGTCTTTGGAAGTAGATATTTTGCTTATGACGAAAATACACTAAAGGCAGCCGATGCATTAGGAATAGAATATATTTTGGCAAGAGGAACTCAGGGAGTAAAAGCATCAATCTATTCTCCTCAAGAATATAATGTTAAAATTATATCTGTTTCAAATATAGTTTTTGAAGATATGGGTTCTGGCTCCCTATGTGACTATAGTCTTTGGGCTAGAGGAGCAGACGCTCAAGAATTTGAAAAAACTGTTAATAATGGTTTTTCTGAAAAACCTGAAAACTTAATTCTTGTTTCTCATGCTTACTTAGGAGGAACAAGGCAAGAATGGTGGGATGTTTATGAAAGAGCTTTAAATAATGAAGAAATAGGTTGGACAGACTTTAATTCTTGGATGTCTAACGTAAAGGTAAAATCAATGCCTAACGAAGAAATACCTATAAATAGAGAAGTTAAATATGTTGCCCCAACCCCAGCTAAAGCAATAGAAGATTTTGAACCAATTCCTGGATTAGAAGATTTATTGAAGGAGGAACAAGAAGAAGAATTTTGTCCTGCTTGCTATTAATAAAAAGGCCCACACACAGGGGGCTTTTTTTATTTATTTTCTAGTTGGTTCATTATCAAAGGAACGAGATCTTTTTTTCGAGACATCATTTTCTCTATATAAACTGTGTTATCAATAATTTGTTTATTAAAAACTTTCTCAATAGAACTATAATTTTTACTAAATAAAAGTTCTGAGCCTTCGTTAATAATATCTGTAACCATTAATATCGTAAAAAGAAGGTTATCTTTTTGAGATATTTCCTCAAGCTTTTCCAATAGAGAATTTCTCATTTCTCTAGCCTCGCTTAAATCAACCACTTCAATTTGTCCAATTCCAAATTTAATATCATTTACATCAAAATTCTTAAAATCAGAATAGATTATCTTCTCAGGCGACAAACCAATTAAGCTAGACTTTTTCTTCTTAATCTCTATTCCAAACTTTTTAATATCTTCTATGTTAGCTATTTTATTTAATTCATTAACAACTTCTATGTCTTTGTCTGTAGTTGTTGTTGATTTAAACACAACAGTGTCAGAAAGAATCGATGATATTAAAATGCCTGCAACAGGTTTAGTTATTTCAAAGCTTTTGTCTTCAAGCATCTTCTCAGCTATTATTGTTGCCGTAGCGCCATAAGGCTTGATTTCAAAATTTACTGGTTCCGAAGAAGAAAAACCAATTTTATGATGATCTATTACTCCCATTATTTTAGCATCCTCTAGTCCTTCAGAGCTCTGACTTGCCTCATTATAATCGACGAGTATAACTTTCTTGTCTTTTATAGATTCTAAGTTTATAGGACAATCTACTCCAAAATATTCAAGAACATATTTCGTTTCTAAGTTTATCTCTCCGCATCTTGCAGGGACAACATCCTTGCCTTTACTTTTAAGGTATTCAGCATAAGCAATAGCCGAACAAACAGTATCAGTATCAGGAGACTTGTGACCAATTGTATAAATAATATTTTCTTCGTTCATAATCTTTTTATTTCTTTATTTTCTATATTAGACTATACAACAAAGCATTATTAATGTAAAATAAAATCAAATAAATAATCTTTGTTTTTTTATTTTTTAATTATGAAAAAAATTGCTCTAATTATCTGTAATTTTTCTTCAAGCACAAAAGAAGTTCTTAAAAAGTATAATATTTTTTCGATTGAATCAAATCCTTTGTGGCCAGAAGAAAGCCTTTTAACGGGCAACAATATATTTGAAAAAATGCGAGATGCCAAGAAAAAGGGAATAAAATCAATCCCTAAAACTTCTCAACCTTCTATGGGAACATTCAAAAAATACTTTGAAAATGCACTTAAAGAGAATGATGAAGTTATTTGTATCACTATTAGTTCTAAAATATCTGGGACATATAATTCTGCAACTCAAACCAAAAAAATTCTTAGTTCAGATGTTCAAGAAAGAATACACATCATTGATTCAAACAATATCGATGCAGCAGAAACTCTTCTCGCTATTAAGGCAAGAGAAATAATAAGCTTGGGAGGAGAAATAAGCGAAATTATTAATAAAATTAATACATACATTCCCAAATTATATTTTTATGGAATGACTGAAAATCCAGACCAGATGGAAGCAGGAGGAAGGATAAATCATGTTCTAGCAATAGCTTTATCGCAAATGCAAAAGATAGGAATGAGACCAATATTACACATAGATGATGGAGTCGTAAAAGCTGCTAATTTAAGAATGAATGCTAAAGATACTGCTGAAGCTCTATTTAAACAATTTCAAGACATAAATAAAAAATCTTTATCTCTTGGAACGAACTATCTAGTCGCAATAAGTCATGCGGATAACATGGTAGAAGCCGAAAAATTAAAATCTTTATTTGAAAATAATTACCCAAAACAAGTAAAAATTGAATTTATTAGTATGACCGGAGTCTTTATTGGTTCCCATGTAGGTCCAGGAACACTAATGTGCTCCACTTTAGAAGAATAATGAAAACATATTTAAAAACCCTAAAATTTATAGCATATGAAAAAAAACTAGCATTAATTATAACTATTGCTTGCTTTGTTTTATCATGCTTAATTATCATTGAACCATTTTTTTTCAAAGAAATCATTGACAGTCTTTTTAGTTTTGAGGGAGAAGAAAACTTTTTTGATGGAATATTAATTATATTTCTAGTTTGGGCAATGATTGTCGTTTCCAATGTATCTCTACAAGTTTTGTCTTCTTATTCTTCCTCTGTTTTATCTAATAAAATATACTATTCCTTATGGAGAAAAACTTTTGATAAGATATTAACTTTTTCAATTAACTTTTTTCAGGACAAAAAGCTTGGTTCTATTATAAGAAATTTTGAAAGGGGATTAGATAATATTTATGTTCTTCAATTAAAATTTTTCAGTCAAATTTTAGTAAACTTCTTTATTGTTTTAATTTTAATCCCAATCATTTTTTATTTAAATTTCAAAATGGCCCTCATAATATTAGGAGCCATTCCCTTATTAATATTTTTCTCTATTTACGGGATTAAAAAAACAACTGGTGGTCAAAAAATTGCAGACAAAGAATGGTCTGAATTATCAGGAATAGCTTATGATTCAATTAGTAATATTTTTCTAGTAAAAAGCTTTACTCTGAGAGATAAAATACTAGAAAAGGTTAATAAAAAAAGTGAAAATGCCTACATAAAACAAAAGGGAGTTCTTAGGTGGTGGGGATTTATTAACGGAGTTACCAGAAGTGTTGGTTTTGTTCTTAGTATTTTAGTCTTTTTAGTTGGAAGCTTTCTTTATACTAAAAATGAAATATCTCTTGGAACTATTGTAATGTTTTTAGGCTTTAGCAATATATTAATTAGTATATTTAATTCTTTCTTTTGGAATATAATGGAATACTTGTGGCAAAAAGAAAAAATTAACTCTTTTTTTGAAATATGGGAACAAAAACCAAAAATAGTAAATAGCGAGAATGCTATAAAAGTAGAAGAGCTAAAAGGAGAAATAGAATTTAAAAATGTTTCTTTTTCCTATGAGAATGATAATGAAGCCCTTAAAAATGTTTCCTTTAAAATAAATCCTGGCGAAATGATTGCCTTTGTTGGACATACCGGATCTGGAAAAACAACCACAGCTAATTTAATATCAAGATTCTATGAAACACAAAAAGGAACGATTCTAGTTGATGGATTAGATATTAAAAACATAGACATTGATTCACTTAGAAAAAATATAGCCATTGTTTTTCAAGAAAACACATTTTTTAATGCGAGCATTTTAGATAATTTAAGAATAGACAACGAACAAAAAATAACAAAAGAAAAAATGGAAGAAGCTCTCAAAAAGGCCTACATCTTGGACATTGTAAAAAGAAACAAGCAAGGATTGAATCAGATTGTAGGAGAAAGAGGTTTTAAGCTTTCAGGAGGAGAAAAACAAAGACTAAGTATCGCAAGAGCTATTCTAAAAGATGCTCCTATTCTTATATTAGACGAAGCAACATCAGCTCTTGATGCAGAGACAGAAAACAAGATTCAGTCAGCTATATCTAATTTAATTAAAAATAAAACAACCATCATTATCGCTCATAGATTATCGACCATTAAAAAAGCTGATAGAATTTTTGTTTTTGAAAATGGTAAAATTATAGAAACAGGAACATTCAATTCTTTAATGAAAGAGAAAGGTAAATTCTATGAACTTGCAAGCTACCAAATTGCTATTTAATTTTACTTTTTCCTTTTTTATACTATAATTGCCATAGCTATTAAAAGGAGGTGTTTATTGTGAAAATTGTAAAAATCATCTGGCACAAGCATATTCTTTGCTGGTGGCACTCTCTTTGGATTCGCAAAGACGAATTTCATTATTCTCTCGACTTAAACCTAGAAGCAATGGAAATGATGAATCTAGAAGAGAGAATTGCCTACGAAGAAGATCTTGCCAGAAGAAGAAAAATTGCTCACGAAAGGAGCATTAAAAAAAACTAAAAGAAAGGTTTCCTTTCTTTTTATGTTTGACAAAATAATTAAAATGTTTTAATATAACATAGCCAAAGGGCAGGAGAAGAAATGTTGCCAAAGGAAAAAATAAAAGAGGAAGAGATTTCTCGCAGAATAGTGAAAAACTATTTTGTAAAGAGGGGCTTCAAAAATCTTGAACCCATAAGCATCGACAGTATGATAGGAAGCCTTGCCTGTGAGCTAAAAATGTCCAAGCAAGAACTGAAGGAATATTTCCGAGAAATGAGTGAAGAAATCGTTCACGAAGCATTCAAGTAAAAAAGTCTTAGAGCAGACTGAAAACGCTCTTTTTTTATACCTCAATAGTTTTCCACACTTAATCTATTGACATTTTAAAGGTATCGTTTTATAGTATTATTACCTGTTGAGAGCAGGGAGGTAAAATGGAAGAAAGCATTTTAAAAAAGCTTTCCACGGAGGATATCCTGGAACTCCAGGAGTTATCCTCGGTGGAGGATAGAGGACACGAATTCGTGTCCGCCATCTACCGCGAGGTTGTTGACCTCGCAGCAAAGACCGAAGAATACGGAGTCTTCATAAGAAATGGTGGCTCCGGCGACGATGTGCGGTCATCCGTCGGAAGGAAGAGAGTGCTTCTCGCACTCTCAAAATTAATGAAGGCGGTTAAAGAAGCGCCTTCGGAAAGTCCAATCATAATTTGTGATTGAAAAAAGTCCAAAGCAAGACTATAAACTGCTTTTTTTATTTACAAAAATTATAATAATTTGACAAGCAAGAAAACAAAATATTATAATACAGAAAATAAGTAGCATAATAATTTACTATAAAAAAATGGTAAAAAAACAAGAGCAAAAAAATTCTCTCGGAGCAGCAGTAGGAATAGGGATGGGAATTGCGGCAGCATCTGTTGCAGCATACCTTCTTTTCGGACCAGAAGGAAAAAATAATCGCAAGAAAATAAGTGGATGGGCGATTAAAATGAAAGGGGAAATAATTGAGAAGTTCGAAAAAGTAAAAGAGGTTACAGAACCAGTTTATCACGAAATAGTAAACGAAGTTTCAGAAAAATATGCAAAGCTTAAAAGCATAGACAAAGAAGAACTTGAAGCAGTTGTCGAAGATCTTCGTAAAAACTGGAAAAAGATAGTTAAGGAAGCAAAACCTAAAAAAGTTTCTAAGAAATAAAAAATAAAAGCAGGATGAATATCCTGTTTTTTATTTAATAAAAAAAGGAGATAGAATAATTTTTATACTATCTCCTTGAAGGGAAGTTGTTGTAAATTTCATCAACCTCTTTTTGAGAGAAATTTCTTCTTGGTTTTCTCTTATTTTCTTTTGAAGGAACATTCTGCCCTTTAGAAAGGATATCTTTTGTGCTAAAGCTAGCACCTTTGTTGATTGGCATAAATGTTATATAATACAATAAATTCTAAAAGTCAATAAATTATGGTAATGTGCATACACATATGGCGGTTTTTCAAAAAATATGGAAACATTAAAATATATGTGTACACAAATACCAAAAGATGCTTTAACCGAGCGTCTCCGCTGGGTTAAGCC
>Ga0265294_10006737_pt1 | contig 13738 bp, 10 predicted proteins | sample MunlanPumphouse3_FD_192504 | JGI IMG/M metagenome (GOLD analysis project Ga0265294, IMG submission 192504) | Groundwater microbial communities from a municipal landfill in Southern Ontario, Canada - Pumphouse #3 | ecosystem: Environmental > Aquatic > Deep subsurface > Groundwater | place... | reverse complement strand
ATCGCCAAGGCTTTGATCGATGGCGGTTGTGATGTTTTGGAGTTGGGTGTACCCTTTTCAGATCCCGTCGCAGACGGCGGTGTGATCCAGGGTGCGGATAAACGGGCTATCGATGCCGGCATTACGACGGACGGTGTATTTGAGATCGTGAAAGCGGTCCGTGGATACGCGGATGTGCCGATCGTGTTTCTGGTCTACTACAATATCGTCTTCCAGCGGGGTGTCGACCGGTTCTATGATGATGCAAAGAAGGCCGGGGTCGATGGGATTCTGATCGTTGATATGCCTCCAGAAGAAGCAGAACCTGCCCTGAAAGCCTCAGAGCGGACCGGGATCGCACAGATATTTCTGGTGACCCAGACAACCTCGGACGAGCGGCTTGATATGATTGTCCGGCTTGCTTCCGGCTTTATCTATCTGGTATCCTCACTTGGCGTCACAGGAAAGAGAGCGGAGATCTCGAAAAATGCCTTCCCCCTTCTTGAGCGTGTGAAGGCACGGACTGAAATCCCTATCGCTGTCGGATTTGGCATCTCAGAGCCGGAACATACCGTTGAGATCGTCCGTCATGGTGCGGACGGCGTGATCGTCGGAAGTGCTATTGTAGGGAGGATCGAAGAACATCTTGGGGATAAGGAAGGAATGCTCGACGAGCTGAGGACATATGTCCGGAGCATGAAGCGTTCGATTGAGGATGAAGCGGATAAACGCCAAATCTGATCGGCTGTCCCTCCAAATCTCTATCATAGGTCCCTCTTATTTTTATTTTTGTATGACCTACAGAATCATACGTGTCTGATGTCATCGTTATAGGCGGGGGGCCTGCCGGTTCGACCGCCGCCCGGATCTGTGCCAAAGCAGGTTTGTCCACGCGGGTTCTTGAGGAACATGCCTCTTTAGGTTATCCGGTCCAGTGTGCCGGCCTCCTTTCGAATAATGCCTTTGCTGAGTGTGAAGTTTCGGACCGGTCCGTTTATAATAAAGTTCGCGGAGCGAAAATATGCGGCTCTGCGGGACACTCCCTCTCTTTCGATCCAAAAACGACGAAGGCCTATGTTGTTGACAGAGGAAGACTTGATCATGAAATGGCAGTCAGCGCCGCGGAGGCAGGTGCGGAATTTTCTCTCAAGACCTGTGTGACCAAGATCAACCCGGAAAAAAGGATCATCCATACTGTGGACGGCGAGGAGATCCCTTATGAGATCCTTATTGCGGCTGATGGTCCGAGAAGTGTTGTTGCCCGCAGTCTTGGGATCCCGCCTTCACGGTTCATTTATTCAGGTATCCAGGCTGAAATTCCGTGGACCGGGGATCATTCTCTCGTTGAACTTCATCCAAATGCCGCGCCCGAGTTTTTTGCATGGGTCATTCCCTTGTCGGAAAAAAGAGCACGGGTGGGTCTTTGCGGAACGAAGAATGTACCGGACCTTTATGCAAAATTCCTTTCACGGTTCCCCGGAAGTACTATTCATTCAGTAACAGGGACGATTCCAATCGGGATCAGGCGCAGGACGTATGGGTCAGGTTGTATGCTTATTGGCGATGCAGCGGGTTTTCCCAAACCGACGTCCGGCGGCGGGGTATATACGGGGGTCCGCTCTGCCAGGTATGCGGCACAGACTGCGATAGAATCCTTTGATACGGGGAATACAACGGATGCCTTCCTTTCCCAATATGAAACCCTATGGCGTGAGGACTTCGGTCGTGAACTTGATCAGGGTCTTAAGGCTCTAGAGTTCCGCAGAAATCTGGATCCAGAGGATATCGATGCAGCGATCGATGCTCTGAATACTCCGGAGATACTCGATCTGATCGTTCGTTATGGGGATATGGATCGACCGTCCGATCTGCTGAAACGGCTTGCGATGAAGCCGGGCCTTTACGGGACGTTTGGCAGGATCGGGATCAAGGGGATCGTAAGGTCTGTATTTGGGTAATTTTTTTTTCAAAAGTATCTGTATTGGGTGTTGATCTATTCTCAGCAGGCATCTTCATAACGTGGTTTCCCTTTAAACCGTAATAACAATCCTACCATCTTTATGTCCTCAAAGCATACATAATTCATTACAATGCACCTCATTGAAACCCGGGACCTCTGCTACTCATACAGCACATCCAAAACACCGGTCCTGAATAATATCAACTTTATCGCTGGCAGAAAGCAGCGGATCGCAGTTCTCGGTCCCAACGGAGCCGGGAAAAGTACGCTTTTCCGCCACTTAAACGGTATTCTCAAACCGAAGTCCGGTTCGGTTTTGATCAGAGGGGAGCCCATCACGAAAGCAAATCTCCACGAGGTGCGGAAGTTTGTAGGGCTCGTCTTCCAGAACCCGGATGATCAGGTGTTTTCAACTACGGTCGAACAGGACATTGCCTTTGGTCCCCTCAATCTCGGTCTGGATGAGGAAACCGTCGCTCACCGAGTAGATTCTGTAGTACAAATGCTCGGTCTCGAAGACCTGCGAAACCGGGCTCCCCATCACCTTTCAGGCGGTGAAAAAAAACGTGTGGCCATTGCCGGTGTACTTGCGATGGAACCCCAGGTCATCATCCTTGATGAACCTACAGCCGGTCTTGACCCTCAGGGGGTCAAGGAACTTTTCAGTTTCCTGAATGCTTTGCCGGATAAATACGGATTCACGGTCATCTACTCGACGCATCAGGTTGAACTGGTTCCTGAGATGGCGGACTGTGTTTATGTCATGGAAAAGGGAGAGATAACCGGATTCGGTACTCCGCAGGAGATTTTCCTTCAGGACGATCTGCTTGCCCGGGCACATCTTGAACTCCCGGCACTTCCGAAACTGATTCGTGCTCTCCAGTCTCAGGGAGTAAAGGTCGAGTCTGCCTACACCTATCAGGACGCTGAGGATTCATTCATGAAAGCATTCGGGAAAGATCCCGTCCCCCGCGAAAAAAAGGATGATCCTCTGCCATATGGCCTCGATATACCCCATGATCATGAAAGTCATCACCACCACCATCCTCACCAAGAATGACACTCATCGATGAACTTTTTGATATCGAACGCGAGGCATACCGGAAAAGCCCGGTCCATTCTATAGATTCACGAGTCAAACTCATCCTCTGTCTCATGGGGCTTCTGGTCACGGTTCTCTTACCTTACGTCAGGATAGGTGACCAGATCATCGCCTGGCCGCAGGTCTTTGCCTTTGTCGTGATCTACATGCTGTTCTGGGGTCTTTACATTTTGTCCGGGGCCTCGATCAGATACTATTTCGTCCGTCTAATTCTCATCATGCCGTTTGGATTGTTCTTCATTATTCTTCAGCCGTTCTTTGGCAACCCGTATTACGACGCTTACCATGTCATGTTCTCATTCCCATTCGGCGTGACAATGTATTGGGAGTCTCTCATCTTCGGACTATCTCTCTTTGCGAAGTTTGTTATCTCACTTTCGTTCATCATTCTTCTCTCTGCAACAACAACGATGCAGGGTATGCTTGAAGCTGCTTCTCGTCTGCATATACCCAAACTCTTCATCACGGTCATGAGTCTTACCGTCCGGTATATCTTCGTCTTCGCTCTGGTTTTCAAGAAGATCCAGTCCGCATTTGCCTGTAAATGTTTCCTTTGGTCTGACCGCCGTCTTCCACTCAGATATCGGCTGAATGTGATCGGCAATGCTGCCGGTTCGTTGTTTGTCCGTGCTCTCGATCAGGGAGAAAGGACTTATGTGTCGATGTGCTGCCGTGGATATGCATCTGACTCAGCCATGCATTTTTCAGGAAAACCGCTTGCTTTTGCGGAGTGGATCTTCCTTCTATTCGGGATGGGATATCTCCTCCTGTTTCCGGTATTGGTGTATCTCGTATTTTAACGCGTATTGGTTGTCTCGCATTCGATTCCAAGGAATTTGCGGGCGATGCCTGCCGCGCATACCATTTATGCTTCCTTGTGTCCGCGCTCTTGTAGTTCCGGCTCATATAAGCTCTTATAAGGCTTATTTCGCCGGATTTGCCTTATTTTATCACACCCCTTCACAAAAGTATTTACAGTGACAAATCAACATGAAAAATAGGAAGTTCCACAGGATTGAGGCGACGTGGGTTAACTTACACCGGGGAGCCGGATAGGGGGTCAGACCAACCTCCGAATGCTGCAGTCATTGAGATAAACGAGGTGCCGGGAAGACGGGAATCGTCTCGCCATGGAAATTTATCCAAGGACAGGTAGCCAGACTATTTGCGTAATCACTCATTAAAAACCGAGGTGAAAACCAAATGCAGAACAAACCTATGGCCGGCAAAAAGGATGCAGCACCTGTTAAATCAGACGCAGCCCCGAAAGCAGCCCCAGCACGCGACGCACCTTCAAAGAAAGGAAACCGCAAGTAATGCGGTTTTATTTCTGAAGGAAAAAATAGTTGAACATACCCTTATGTGAGGCGGGCACCCCGTTTCACATAAGCTCGCCTGAATTCAGACCTAATTCAGTCTGTTCTTTTTTGATTCGTCTAACTTCTGAAAGGATCCGCTGAAGGATCTCTGTATCTGAAGGAACCGATGAGTCGATGATTTTTTTGACATGGATCGGGATGCCGTCCATCCGGTATGCTGTTCCCTCGGTATCGATACCGACAATGGAGCCTGGCAGTTGGATCTTGGCAAAAGGCGTGGTCAGGGACACGTAGGGGTCGAGGATGATGGTGTTGATTTTACTCAGTCTCTCTATACTTGTTCTGGGGAAGTGTGCTCCGATGTCTGTTGAGACCACAAGACAGCAGTCGACTTCGTTGCGTTCCAGAAGGTCGATCCCGCTCGTCTCGCCCGGATTATAATAGGCTATGCCGCGTGAGTAATCGATGGCAAATGGGTAGCCGGTCGTAAGTGAAAAGATATGACAGGTCCCGTCGACGTTCCAATGACCCTTTAGTGGCGAGAGAGAGTATTTGGTATGACGGTTAAGTTCATCGATCAGCTCGATTCCGGCACGGACATTTTTGTATTTGCCTCGTGAGTGGGTGAGTCCCACGCCCGTGAAAAAGATCCCAAACTTTGCACTGAGCAGGATGTCCCCCAGTTTCAGGAGTTGAGCCTTCTCGACCCCGCCAATATCATCTGGGAGGATATCTCCTTTTCCGGAGACGATCGCGCGCAGAGCGTTGAAAATCGCAAAGTCAGACCCGGGTTTTATCTTGAGAAAAACATCTGCCAGTTTTGCTGTTTCTGATTCGCGGATATCAACAACAATGATGGTCCGGTCATCTCTTCCTTCTTTTCGGAAGTAGCCGGTAGTATAGGTTGTGTAACGGGACATGTGCCGCGGATGGGCGACCTGTGGATTACATGCCCAGTAGACAACCACATCGGCCCTGTTTTTAACCTGCCCAAGTGTACATCCGGGGTGGCCCACCTCCTGGATCGCGAGAACAGTTGGGCCGTGGCATTCCGAAGAACAGTTGTCTATGACGCCGCCTACTTCTTCGGCGAGTTCGATCCCTACCTGCATCGCTTCTGCAGAAGTACTGCTCCAGCCGTACAAAAGAGGCCGTTTTGCGTGAGCAAGACACTTTGCCGTCTTTGTGATCGCATCATCGTAATCGGTGTACCGCCATTCGTTTCCATCCCGCAGAGCGGGGGAAAGTAGTCTGCCTGTTGCTTTAAACTTCTCAGCACAGAGGGTACATCCGTTCACGACCGATGTCACTTTTCCATCAGAGAAATGTATCTCCAGATCATCACAGACGCATCCGCACATTGGGCAGACGGCGTGCTCCGTCACGATATCTCCAGAGGGGCATCCGGGTACTGTATCAGCTGTCGGGAGATTGAATGGAACTCCTCCGAGCTCTACCATAAGAGCGGTTGCAGAAACCGAATTGTCTGTTGTGGGAATAACTTCCACAGTTATGCCTTTGAAATCAGGAGCTCCTGTGGAGTGAGTGTTTCCTGTCAGCAGAGCATTACAGAATGGACCAAGGGGCATGTACATGATGCCTCGGGGAGTTTCCGGCGACTGGATTGCCGTAAAGACGACTGAAGTAACCTGTGAGGAAACAAGGATATGGTCACCGTCTTCAATATTAAGGTCCATCATGTCCATTGGATGAAGATAACAGATTGAAGTACTTTTAGAGTAACTTTCCCCTTCTTTATGATAGAGGTTTTTTCCCTGTTCGATTGTTCGGCCACTACTCATCAGCATTTTCATGATATTTTTCCTCTAGTCTTTCTACTTTAAGTGTTATCCTAAAGTTAATATAATCTTTTGTACTTATTCGGATTTTGCGTTGGCCAGCATCAGTTTGATTCGATTCTCCTGATTGATACGTGTGGCCCCTGGATCGTAATCCACTGCAACTATATTAGAATTCGGGTAATCCACCTTAAGTTTTCTCATCATGCCTTTTCCGACAACATGATTAGGGAGACATCCAAACGGCTGCGTGCAGACGATGTTCGGGGTTCCCGAGTGGATGAGTTCCAGCATCTCTGCTGTAAGGAGCCAGCCCTCACCCATTTTGTTTCCATATCCGAGGTATCCTTTGATGAGTCTTTGTAAATCGGAAAAGGTGCCCATAGCACGAAATGTCCCCTCTTCTTTTATCACGTTGATCATGATCTTCTGGCAACTTTCAATATATCTCTGGGCCACACTAATAACAATTTTTTTCAGTTTGCTCCCTCCGTAAAGATCCACATCAACATATCGGTTGTTGAATTTGAACAGCATGAAGTCAGTTATACCCGGCACGATAACTTCCACGCCTTCATTGGTGAGAAAATCCTCAAGATTATTGTTTCCAAGAGGTGCATACTTGATATAGATCTCGCCGACTATACCTACGCGTATCTTCTTTTCTGTGCTGCGGGGAATTGCTGAGAAATCACGGGTTATCTTCTGCATGTATTTTTTCATCTGGCCGCGGCTCATTCCCTTTCCATGAATGAAATGGTCAACGAGATCATCGGTCCATCGTGAGATCACTGCGTCGGTCGAGCCCTTTTCCAGTTCATATGGCCTGCATTGATTGCCGAGATGGACCAGAAGATCACCATACATCATACCATAGATCATCCGGCGGCCGACCCTTACGGGGATCTTAAATCCGGGATTCTTTTCCAGACCCGAAAGGTTGATCGAGATCACCGGAATATACTCAAGACCTGCTTTTTTGAGCGCCTTTCTGAGAAGGTGGATATAGTTTGAGGCACGACACCCTCCTCCGGTCTGGCTGATAAGAAGGGCCACTTTATGTGGGTCGTATTTTCCGCTCTGGACCGCTTCGATCAGTTGACCAATGACAAGAAGGGCCGGATAACAGGTGTCGTTATGTACGTATTTCAGGCCAGTTTCCACTATTTCCCGGTTGGTCGAAGTAAGAATATCGATTTTATAACCCTCGATTTCGATGATCCTCTTCAAGAGATGGAACATCACCGGAAGCATTTGGGGCATGATGATCGTGTACTCTTTTTTCATCTCTTCGGTGAAGAGGAGTCGCCCTGTCTCGTCATATATCAGTTCTGCCATATTACGCTCTCTCCCGTGCTTCGACCGCTGCGATCAGACTCCGGAGACGGATCTTGACGGCTCCCAGATTGGTGATTTCATCGATCTTGATCTGGGTGTAGAGTTTCCCGCCATTCTCCAGGATGTCACGTGTCTCGTCTGTGGTAATAGCGTCGATCCCGCACCCAAATGAGACGAGCTGGATCAACTCCATGTCGGGCTGGGTACATATGTATCTGGCTGCCGAGTAGAGTCTTGATTGATATGTCCACTGGTTAAGGACCTTTCTTTGTTCCTTTTTCACGAGATGTGATACAGAGTCCTCGCTGATGAGAACAAATCCATAGGAAACGGCGAGTTCATCGATCCCATGCCCAATTTCAGGGTCGATATGATACGGTCTGCCCGCCATAACGAGGATCTTTTTCCCATTATCTCTGGCGTAGCGAATGTACTCCTCGCCTTTTGTTCGGATATCTGCTTTATAGGTCTCGTATGCTTTATATGCTGCCTGGACTGCTGCCTTCGTTTCATTTTTCGGAATACCGAACTCTGTTTTGAAGTAGACTGCGGCACGTTTGGCAAAGTCTTTGGGTCTGTGCAGACCGAAGTAAGGGTTCAGGAATCTGATCCCGGTGAGTTCGGAGATGTTTGCCGCAAGAAGTTCAGGGTAGTAGGCGACGACAGGACAGTTGAAGTGATTGTCTCCTGCTCCCTCATCAAAGTTGTAAGGCATACAGGGATAGAAGATGGTGTCGATACCGTCATTTATCAGAGATATCACATGCCCGTGCATCAGTTTTGCCGGGTAGCAGACAGTGTCCGAAGGGATGGTATGTTGTCCGAGCCGGTAGACGGCACGGGACGATTCGGGAGATAAAACTACCTCAAAGCCGAGTTTGGTGAAGAACGCATGCCAGAATGGGAGGTTCTCGAACATGTTGAGTCCAAACGGTATGCCGATTTTTCCACGTGGTCCGGGAACGCCGGTGAGGGATCGCAACCGGTCATACTTCCATTTCGCCAGATTAGGGAGGTCGTTTTTCTGTTTTCCGAGGGGTCTGCTGCATCTGTTTCCCGAGACGAATCGGCGTCCGTTGTCGAAGGTGTTGATGGTCAGACTGCAGTGGTTCGTACAGAGTTTGCAGGTGATGGGTTTCGCTGTGTGGGCAAAATCTGCGAGCTGCTCCTGGGTCAGCAGTCCGGGGTTCTCCAGGGTCGTATCCTTTGCATATAGTGCTGCACCGTATGCACCTGAGATCCCGGCGATGACAGGACGCGTGACCCGGCGCTGCAGTTCCTGTTCAAAACTCCGAAGGACCGCGTCGTTTTTGAATGTCCCGCCTTGGACGACGATATGTTTTCCCAAATCATCGGCATTGGCAGCACGTATCACTTTATAGACGGCGTTTTTGACGATCGAGATGGAAAGTCCGGCTGAGATATCCGCGACCGTTGCTCCGTCCCGCTGAGCCTGTTTGACCGATGAGTTCATGAAAACGGTACATCTTGACCCAAGATTCACCGGATGTTCAACGAACAGGCCGAGTTTGGAGAACTCCTCGATCTCGTAGCCGAGAGCCCGGGCGAATGTCTCGATAAACGAGCCGCAGCCGGAGGAACATGCTTCGTTTAAGAAGATGCTGTCAACTGCCCCGTTTCGGATCTTGAAGCATTTCATATCCTGACCCCCGATGTCGATGATGAAATCCACATCCGGGTTGAAGTGCTTTGCGGCTCGGTAATGGGCTATCGTTTCGACAAGGCCGAGATCCATATTGAACGCGTTTTTGATCAGGTCCTCTCCATAACCCGTGACGGCACTGCCCTTAATCCGAATCCTTTCTCCGGCGAGTTCGTAGATCTTTTTCAGTTCTGCGAGAACGATCCCGACCGGGTTGCCCTGATTCGAACCGTAGTATGAGTAGAGAATACCGCAGTTTTCATCGATGAGGACGAGTTTGGTCGTCGTGCTTCCCGCATCGATCCCAAGCCAGGCGTCGCCCGAGTAGGCGGCGATGTCTGTGTTCGGCGGAGCATTACTGTTGTGTCGTTTGCAGAATGCGTCATACTCTTCCCGGGATGTGAAGAGCGGCGGCATGGTGTTGGTGTGTGTTGCATCATCCACGCTCTCCCTGATTTTTTTCTGAATATCACTGAATGCGAAGGATTCATACCCTTCGGTCGAGAGTGCTGCTCCAAGTGCCGCAAAACAGTCCCCATTCTCTGGAAAGACCGCGTGGTCATTATCCAGAGAAAGTGTTTCTGCAAATCGTTTTCTAAGACCTTTATAATAATAAAGCGGTCCGCCGAGAAACACGATCGTTTCCCCAAGGCTTCTTCCCTGTGTTAGTCCGGAGATAGTCTGGTCAACGACCGCCTGATAGATGGATGCTGCCACATCCTCTTTCTGTCCACCCTGATTGAGGATCGGCTGAATATCTGTCTTTGCAAAAACGCCGCAACGTGACGCGATAGGATAGATTTTTTCGAAATGCTGTGAGAGTTCATCAAGTTCCTCGACAGTTACGTTCAGCAGTGTTGCCATTTGGTCAATAAAGGCTCCCGTTCCGCCTGCACAACTGCCGTTCATCCGCTCTTCAAGACTTCCCTTAAAGAAGATGATCTTTGCATCTTCTCCTCCAAGTTCAATTACGGAGTCTGCGTCGGGGAAGTAGGTTCTCACGGCTTTTGCCGTAGCAAAGACCTCCTGGATAAACGGAAGATCTGCGGATTTTGCAACACCAAGACCTGCTGATCCGGTGATCAGCATCCGAACACTTTTCCCATCAAGAATCTCTGATGCCCTGTTCAGAAGTTCCCCGGTTTTTTCCCTGACATTGGAGAAGTGGCGTTCATATGCTCGGAATAGAATATTGTCTGTTTCGTCCAGCACAATGACTTTGACGGTGGTCGAGCCGATGTCGATACCAATTTTCAATATTGAAGTATTATTGGGCTCCGTCATTTATGTAAGCAGTATTAGTCCGGCTTTTCAATATAGCTTGTGGGATACATTCGTTCATCGCTGTCTTGCACTGATGGAACGTGGGATTAATACTCTCAAGGACCCAATAATAAATACTTCAGGTGAATATATGGCAGAAGAAACCGGGGCACTCCCCTCCCGTACCGATTTTAGTGCATGGTACAACGAAGTCATCCGCCGTGCGGATATAATGGACGTCAGATATCCTGTCAAAGGACTTTATGTCTGGTATCCGTTCGGATTTGCACTCCGTAATCATACCTACACACTCCTCAGAAATCTATTGAATAAAGACCACGAGGAAACGCTTTTCCCCCTCTTGATCCCCGAAACCGAGTTCATGAAGGAGGCTGAACACATCAAAGGATTCGAAGATGAGGTCTACTGGGTCACCCACGGCGGTCTCTCACCTCTTGACGTGAAACTTGCTCTGCGTCCGACCAGTGAGACGGCCATTTATCCGATGTATGCTCTTTGGGTTCGCTCCCATGCGGACCTTCCCTTAAAGCTCTATCAGGTCGTCAACACCTTCAGATATGAAACAAAACATACCCGTCCTCTGATCAGGCTTAGAGAGATAACCTCCTTCATGGAATCCCACACGGTTCATACCGACTGGGAAGATGCAAACCGGCAGGTCGAGTCTGAACTGGGTCTTGCATCTGAGTTCTACCGTGAACTCGGCGTCCCAATTATCATCTCCCGCCGTCCGGACTGGGACAAGTTCCCGGGTGCTGACTTCACGATGGCCATTGATGCTGTCATGCCTGATGGACGGACCCTTCAGATCGGAACCGTTCACCATCTTGGGGACCACTTCTCCAAGACCTATAACATCACCTACGAGGATGTGAACGGCGAACAGAAACTCGCATCCCAGACCTGCTTTGGGATTTCCGCGAGATGCATTGCCGCGATCATCGCGGTCCACGGTGACGACAAAGGGCTGGTCCTTCCGGCCACCGTTGCCCCGACCCAGGTCGTTATCATCCCGATCATCGTTGGAAAACGCAGAGAGGAGATCATGGCAGCGGTGGAAAAACTCGAGGCTGAACTCAAAGCCGCCGGTCTTCGGGTGAAAACCGATGCACGCGAAATGCGCCCGGGCGCCAAGTATTATCACTGGGAACTGCACGGCGTCCCCCTTCGGGTCGAGCTAGGCCCGCGTGATCTTGACAACAATCAGCTTGTCTGTGCGAACAGACTGGGCATTAAGACCACGATCCCCAGAGAAAAGGCCGCTGAGTCCGTTAAACATCTGCTGGATGAAGTCCATGATCAGATTCTTGACAAAGCAGAAGATCATCTGAGCAGCCATCTGAAAACCGTTACAACAGTAGAAGAATGTCAGGAGATGCTTGAGGAGAATATCGTCGTCGTCCACTGGTGCGGTGATAAGGCATGTGCGGAAAAACTCGAGGAGCTTACCAACTCCTCACTTCTTGGAACCGGCGTCCGCAGCAAATATGTCGTCGATGATGAGGGTCCGTGTATCGTCTGCGGTAAAGCAGGCAAAACCGCCCTCGTTGGCAGATCATACTAAAAAAATTATACATCCAATTAAAAAAAAATCCATATAAAAACAGAGGATACCATGCAAAACAATGACCAATATTCAAACACACGAAATGATAATGCCGGGGCCGGCATGCCGATAGACGAGATGCACGAACTTGACCGGACCCTAGGTTTCAAAGAACGCCGCTATATAGAGGAACTCCGGATCCTGACCAAATCGACCGCGATCGACTGTGTCATTGATGATCGGTTCGAGCGGATCATCTATGTCATCCGTCCGGGTGACATGGGTCTTGCAATCGGGAAAGGCGGAGACAACATCAAGAAAATGTCCCGTGTTCTTGGTAAAAGGATCGAGATGGTCGAGTTTGATGAAGACCGTGAGGTATTCATTGCCAACATGTTCAAACCGGCCGAAGTGGCCTCGGTTTCGTTTGGTGAGCGTGAAGAACATGTTTTGGTCACCGTTCCGGAACGTGGAGATTTCGGTCTTGCTATCGGAAAAGGCGGTTCAACGATCGAAAAGGCCCGGATCCTTGTCAGAAGGTTTTATGGTAAAGAGGTGGGAGATATTCTCATACCCAACAGAGGGAATGTATGACGGATGCAAAAGTGTTTGATGAGTTATGGCAGGTGATCTGCGAACGGGCAGCCTCCACCAGTACAGAGAAGTCGTATGTGCGCCATCTCCTCTTTCATGAAAAGGGAATTGATAAATCCCTTGAGAAGGTAGGGGAGGAGGCAGTCGAATTTATTCTCGCAGCAAAGAACGGTGTTTCGGAAAAAACCGTTGGAGAAGCCGCAGATCTAATTTTTCATCTGATGGTTGCTTTGAAGGCTGCTGATGTCGATTTCGGTCTTGTGGAAGAGGAACTCGCCGTCCGTCGCGCCGGCATGCATCTTCACGATTAACACGGTTAAATGGGGTCCGCGTCCTAATCCAGACGCAACCCCTATTAACAGGAAACACCACATAATATACATGAAACTCTTAGTCAGCCCAAGCTCAATAAACGAGGCAAAGTACTGCCTTGATGCTGACATTATTGATGTCAAGCGTCCTGCCGAAGGATCGCTTGGTGCTAATTTTCCGTGGGTGATCCGCGAAATTAAACGTATGGCTTCTTCGACTCCCGTTTCTGCCGCGATCGGCGATTACCGACCGACTCCGGGAAACGCGTCACTTGCTGCATACGGTGCTGCCTGCGCCGGCGCTGATTTTATCAAGATCGGTCTGATGTTCAGTGATAAACAGGCCGCGAAAGAGGTGATCGAAGGGGTCGTTCGTGCAGTCAAAGAGCCTTTCCCGGAAAAGATCGTTGTCATCGCCGGATACTCTGACTTTGAACGACTTGGCGCGATCAGTCCCTTTGATATCTCTCCGCTCGTAGCAGAGTGCGGCGCTGATTTTTCCATGATCGATACCGGCATGAAGGACGGCAAAAGCACGTTCGAGTTCATGAACAAAGATGTTCTTACAAAATTCACCGAGTTAAACCGTTCTCTTGGGATCGGCACTGCTCTTGCAGGATCCCTGAAGTTTGAGGATCTCCCGATTCTCAAAGAGATCGATCCGGAAATTATCGGTGTTCGCGGGATGGTCTGCGGTGGAGATAGAACAACGATGGTTCAGGAAGATCTCGTGAAAAAAGCGATTCAGATGGTTAGGTAAACAACATGTTTGGAGAAAAACTCAACATCCCTACAGCACTCACCTTCGATGATGTGCTGATTGAACCGGCAGAATCCTGGATA